>Ga0307475_10000443_pt1 | contig 24606 bp, 21 predicted proteins | sample atmos_gasesECM1C_FD_203317 | JGI IMG/M metagenome (GOLD analysis project Ga0307475, IMG submission 203317) | Hardwood forest soil microbial communities from Morgan-Monroe State Forest, Indiana, United States - atmos_gasesECM1C_515 | ecosystem: Environmental > Terrestrial > Soil > Temperate... | reverse complement strand
GCGCACCGGCAGCGGGACGTTCTTGTCCACCGCTTCCATCAACTCGTCAATCGTCTTTTCCCACTTGGCGTCGCCGTTCAACGCTTGCAGCGCCGAGCCCTTCACGACGGCAATGGTATCGCCGGGAAACTGATAGCTCTTGAGCAACTCGCGGACTTCGAGTTCCACGAGCTCGAGCAACTCGGCGTCTTCCACCATGTCGCACTTGTTCAGGAAAACTACGATCGCTGGCACACCAACTTGCCGAGCCAGCAGAATGTGTTCTCGCGTTTGCGGCATCGGTCCGTCGGTCGCCGCCACCACCAGGATCGCACCGTCCATCTGCGCGGCTCCGGTGATCATGTTCTTGATGTAATCCGCATGGCCCGGACAGTCCATGTGCGCGTAGTGCCGGTTGGCCGTTTCGTATTCCACGTGCGAAACCGCAATGGTGATTCCGCGCTCGCGCTCTTCCGGCGCGTTGTCAATCGTGTCGAACGCCCGGAAGGTCACCTTCGGATTGTGCTTCGAGAGCACCTTGGTGATCGCCGCCGTCAACGTCGTTTTGCCATGGTCAATGTGACCGATGGTCCCGATGTTCACGTGCGGCTTGCTGCGCTCGAATTTCTCCTTCGCCATGTTCCTTTAACCTCTCGATCTTGCCTGATCGCGTAATGGCCGTCGCCAAACTCGCTATCTCGTTCGCGTCACCGTGCCTATAGGCAACAAACTGCGGAGACCAATCTTTTGGAGCGGGGGACGGGATTTGAACCCGCAACCATCACCTTGGAAGAGTGAGACTCTACCGTTGAGTTACCCCCGCCCGGTGCTGCTCCAAATTTTTCCCCGCCGCGGCTTCCGCCGCGCGCCCACATCTCAAATTCCTGGAGCCTGGGACCGGGATTGAACCGGTGACCTCGTCCTTACCAAGGACGCGCTCTACCAACTGAGCTACCCAGGCGCAACCCGTGTCCCATTAAAAACCGTCTGTCGCGGCGCACTTTCGCTCTGCGGCGCTTGCGCCCCGAATTGGACCGCTTCCGAACATCGCTCATGCGATTGCCCTGCGGTTTTCTGTCATCCCCACAAACGAGAGCCTGGTGGACGGGGAAGGATTCGAACCTTCGTAGCCCGCAAGGAGCGGCAGATTTACAGTCTGCTGGTTTTAGCCACTCACCCACCCGTCCCGAAAACTTTTGGGACGCGAACTACGAGTCCCGAACTTGTCCTTCAACAACTTGCCAGCCATCCCGCGCAAAAACACAAAAAGGACTCGTGTCGAGAGACACCAGCCCGTTCGTTTTCCCTGTCAGGATTCGCTCCGCCCTCGCTCCCCTAGAAATTCCTGGTGGAGCTGGCGGAGGGAATTGAACCCCCGACCCTCTGATTACAAATCAGATGCTCTACCAGCTGAGCTACGCCAGCGCCGCTCAAACCGGGTAAGAATAGCAGAAGAGGTATGAGAATTGCAAGGGGTCGTTCTTAAACAGCAAGCACGTAGAGGGCCAGCTCTGTGGAAAAGCGACTCCCCTCTTGACCAGCTAGACACCCGTTATCCCATTTATCCTCTATACGTTAGCACAAAATTCGGTTCATCGCCACGGGCGGGATTCAACGACCCCAGTTGGCTCTATCTAAAATCCATTTTCGGCTTCGGATTTTCCTGCCGCAAACCCCTGTCCAATGGGACAATCCCGAAGAGTATTTCTAGCGCCGCCGCAAGTGGTGGAGAAGCATGAGCAAGCGTTCAAGAATCGCACTGGCAGCCATTGTCGTTATCCTCCCTGCTGCCGCATTTTTCCTAAACCGAAAATGGCGTGCCCCGACCGGCTCGGCGCGCGAAGAAACGCTGGCGCTGCTGCCCGGGGATGCCAGCGCAGTTCTTTTCCTGGATTTCGTTGGACTCCGGCAAGCGCCTTTCGTCAAGCAACTTTATGCCTGGGCTCCGAAACCGCAAGCCGATAGAGACTACGCGCAATTCATCAAAGAAACTGGATTCGATTACGAGCGCGACCTCGATCGCTTGTCGCTAGCCGTACTGAATCACGCTGCGGACTCGGTTCTGTTTGCCATCGTGGATGGAAAATTCGATCGCCAAAAAATCTCCCCTTATGCTTTGAAAAGCGGTTCGCTTGTAAGCACCGGCGGGCGCGAGATTTTTTCCGTACCGGAAAGCGGCTCCGCAAAGGAAATCTCTTTTGCATTCTTGCGGAATGACCGCATCGCGCTCACCAACGATTCGCATCTCGCCGTTTTTCTAGACTCGAAAAAGCGGCCCGAGGACGCTGCCGAATGGCGCGCGCGATTCGAACGTCTGGCAGGTTCGCCGCTATTTGCCGTCATCCGCCAAGAGGCCGCCTTCGGCGAGGCCCTCTCGAGGCATGCTCCCGGCGGCCTCCGCTCTCCCCAGCTGGCAACCTTGCTCGATCAACTGCAGTGGATCACCATCGCGGCAAAGCCGGAAAACGACCGCCTGCGCGTGGTCGCCGAAGGAGAATGCGCGGCCGAAAGCACCGCGCGCCAACTCGCGGACGTCCTGAATGGCGCCCTCATCCTGGCAGAAGCCGGACTAAACGATGCCAAAACCCGGCAACAGCTGGATCCCGCGATGCGCCAGGCCTACCTAGAACTGCTGAAAAGCGCGGATATTTCTAGACTCGACCGCGGCGACAGCAAATCCGTCCGTCTGGTCTTTGAAATCACTTCCGAATTTCTCGAAGCCGCCCGCAAAACTTCGCCCCTCATGCCGGACGCTATTCCTCAAAAACCGCTCCCCAGAAAAGGTCCGGCATCAAAAAAGGGCCGCGTTTAAGCAAACACGGGGGGTAAAATCGGCCCGACAATTTCGCCCTGAAGCGCTATAACAGCGCCCCAAAAACAGTACCGGCGGGCCGCCGCCCGCCGGTACTCGCTCGTTTCAAAATTTCAATCGAGGACTAGTCGCCCGCAGCTGTCGTGGCCTTCATATAGCGCACCGGATTGATCGGCGCGTTGTTCATGCGAACTTCATAGTGCACGTGCGGCCCCGTCGAGCGTCCGCTAATGCCGGTATACCCAACCACTTCGCCGCGTTTGACGCGCGCCCCGGTAACCGCCGAGAACGCGGAAAGATGAGCGTACCACGTGGTGATTCCGAATCCATGATCGATCACCACCAAGCGGCCGTAGCCGGCATGGTTCGCCGCAATCGTGATGATTCCATCGGCGGTCGCGTGAACCGGCGCCCCATAGTCAGCGGCCACGTCTACGCCCGTATGGAACGCGCCTTCTCCGCTAAACGGATCCATGCGCTCGCCGAAGCTATCGGTAATGTGTCCCATCACCGGCCAAATCGAAGGCGTGTAGGAGGAATCGGCAAAACTCATCGGGGAAAGCAGATGCAGGCCGCTGCTGGAGATGGCAATGACCGCCGCATTGCGCTTCAAGAAGGTGTACTGCTCAATCGAACGGTCGAAAGCGTCTTGCGCGTCCACCGGGTTGTCATCCTGGTCGAACGCCGCCGGATGATAGCGCAGCACGCCGTAAGTCATGGCCACTTCCGTAGCCAGGGATTGCAGGGAATCGAGGCGCTGATTGGTGTCGTTTACCGTGGTCTGAAGTTGCTGATACTGCTTTTTGAGGGTTTCCTGATCGTGGCGTAGAGCGTTGTAATTGCCTACTTTCCAAAGCATTCGCGAATACGAGCTCACCGCCACCATAACGCTAATGGCCCCAATAAGTGCCAATACCGCAACACCGTGCAGCACATAAGCGGGCACGATAAGCTTCTTCAGCTTACCCGGCGAAGACGCGATATAGAACGTATAGCTCTTACCCCTCATGGGTCGAGGGCCCTCTCAGCCCTTTTGCCGTTTGCGAGCGAATTTCAATCCTGCCCGCTGGAATTCGAAACTTGAATTTCAATATCTGAACCGTGAGCCTTGGTTCGCGACCTGGGACATACTAAATTCTGTAGCCGGGGCCGTCAACCCTGTTTTTAGTACCAAAGAAGGCCAGTTACCGCAAACCAGTCCCCTGTCCTAACGGACAGGGAGCAGGAGAAGCGCCGACGGGGCCCGCTCAGGGAGGTTGCCAAGACCGGCGTAAGTTCAAGGGCTATACTGTTCTCCGCTGGTAAATTGGAGTTCTCGCTAGGGACCCTATGCCACGAAATCGCCAGAATGAGACTGCGCTCCTAAGAAAAATTGTGAACGCCTCCCGCCCTTCCGAACTTCCTCCTGCCGTCTCTCTCGGCATTGGCGACGACGCGGCGCTCTTGCGGCCAAAACCCGGGCACCAAACCATTCTGACCTGCGACTGGTTCCTCGAAGGGACTCACTTCCTGCGCGAAAAGCATCCGCCCGATTCTGTGGGCTGGAAGTGCCTTGCCCGGGCGGTGAGCGATATCGCCGCGATGGGTGGTACCCCTCGCTGCTTCCTCCTGAGTCTGGCGCTGCCCGAAACCCACACTGGCCGGTGGCTCGATCATTTCCTCGGAGGCTTGCGCCGCGCTTCCCGCCGGTTTCAATGTGGGCTGGCTGGTGGAGATACCACACGCCAGAACGAAATTCTCATCAATATTACTGTCGTGGGCGAGGTGCGAGCCGGGCACGCCGTGCCGCGCTCCGGGGCGCGCCAAGGTGACACCATCTACGTAAGTGGACGGCTTGGTGAAGCGGAACTGGGTCTGCAATTGGTACTTTGCGGAAAAGGCTTGGCCAGCAAGAAAAACCCGCTGCTGAGGAAACATCTCTATCCTGAACCACGCTTCCAGCTGGGGAGCTGGCTCGCCCGGAAAAAAATCGCCACCGCTATGATGGATCTTTCCGACGGACTATCGAGGGACTTGTCCAGGCTTTGCCTCGCCAGCGGCGTAGGCGCCCGGCTCGACAGCGAGCAATTGGCCGCGCGCGTTTCGCCCGCTGGGCGTCAAAGAGTGGACGACCCACTCGCACTGGCATTGCACGGCGGCGATGATTACGAGCTGCTCTTTACGGCGCCGCGCGGTAAGCTGCCGAGCGGGCCATGGAAATTTAAGAAACTCCCCATTTATCCTATTGGGGCGATCACTTCGGGACCAAATATCGTGTATTACGAAGCGGGCAAGGCGGTTATCTTGCGTCCTCGCGGCTGGGATCCCTTCGCGGTAGCAGCCGGCTACCTCGCAAACTGAGGAGAAAGTGCCGCCGGTCAGATGGCTCCACCGTCTGGCCGCCGTCGAAGTTCGGCGCTGCCGGGTAGCACGCCGCCATTTCGGTAACTTCAAAGGCCCAGCCGAACGCCGGTCGTATTCGCCGCTCCGGTTTTTGTGGGCGGGGGAACCGCCGGCGGTTTTTCTTTGGGCGCCGCGGGTTCGTCTTCGGTCGGCGCGGTGTCCGGGGTGTCCACGTTCAGATGATGCTCGCTGGCCTGCTGCTCGAGCGGGACGACATTTTGAAAATCCATGACCGGAGTCGCGGCCGTCGCCCCCTGCATGAATTGCAGCCAGATCGGCAGCGCGGCGCGTGCTCCCGTCTCTCTCTTGCCTAGTGATATTTGTTTGTCGTCGAAGCCTACCCACACGCCAGCGGTAAGCTGCGGCGTGTACCCTACAAACCAGGCATCGGTGTAATCCTGCGTCGTTCCCGTCTTGCCGGCGGCGGGGCGGCCCAGCGATTTTGCAGCGATGCCCGTGCCGAATTGAATGACTTCTTCAAGCATCGCGGTCATGGTGCGCGCCACCTCGGGAGAAACAACGTCGTGGACCTCCGGATGCGCTTCTTCGAGCAAGGCGCCGTCGTAGCTGGTAACGCGGCGAATCATGTGCGGATCGATGCGAATGCCGTCATTCGGAAAAACGGTGAAAGCGGAGACGTGCTCGATCAGTTTCATGTCCGCGGCGCCGAGGGCCAGCGGCAGATACGGCGGAAGCGGGGTGGTGATGCCAAACCGTTTGGCCATATCCACGACCGTATTGATCCCGATTTTTTCCGCTAGCTTTACCGCCGGAACGTTGCGCGAGCCGGCCAGCGCGCGGCGCAGCGTGATGGTCCCTTCAAATTTTTCATCGTAGTTGCGCGGCGAGTAAGGCTGGCCGCCGCTGATGGTCGTAAACGGGGTGTCCACGATGGTATCGAAAGGCGTCGCCCCTTTCTCGAGCGCATCCGCATAAACGTACACTTTGAAAGAGCTACCGACCTGGCGAAGCGCCTGCGTGGCGCGGTTGAACTTGGAATCCTCGAAACTGTAGCCACCGATCATGGCTTTGATTTCGCCGGTGGAATTATCGATGGCCAGGAGCGCGCCTTGCGGCCCCGGCTGCTGTTCGAGTTGCACGCGAACAGTATTGTCGCGCAACTCCTGAATCGAGAATTGCGCCAGGTCGCCTACTTTCAAGAGCTCAACCGGTTTTCTGCGGCCGGTCCACGCCAGGTCGTTGGGAGAAAGAATCCCACGGTAAGGACCGATCTTGATGATCGCTTCTCTGTCGCTCACCGACAGGACGAGTCCCGTGACGTAGCTTCCCTTCTCGAGGGCGTGGCGCCAGTCTTCGTCTTCGTAAGTCGCCAGCTTGCCGAGATTGTCGCGCAGCACGTTGGGAAGGTTTCCCTTCCAGCCGTGCCGGCGTTCGTAACTGTGCAAGCCGTCGCGCAAAGCCTGGTTGGCGATGCGCTGCAGCTTGATGTTGAGCGTGGTGTAGACGCGCAACCCGCGTTCATGCACCGCTTCGGTGCCGTAGGTGGATTCCAAATACTTGCGAATCTCTTCGAAGAAGTACGGCGCCAGATCATTCCGCGGATACTGAATGTGCAGGCCCAGGGGCAATTTCCTGGTGGCCGTTTCTTCCGTGGAAGAGATCTTCCCTTCCTCTTCCATGCGATGGATCACCAAGTTGCGGCGGCTCAGCGCGAGTTCTGGATTCGTGAGCGGCGAAAATTTCGGTCCATTGACCATGCCCGCTAGAAGCGCGGCTTCTTGCAGCTTCAGGTCGGTCACCGGCTTTCCGAAATAAAATTGCGCGGCGGCGGCGAAACCATAGTTGCCGTGCGCCAGATAAACTTGATTGGCGTACATGGTGAAAATTTGCGGCTTGGTGTAGCGCCGTTCGATTTGCAGCGCCAGCAGAATTTCCTGCATTTTGCGGCGGAAACTGCGGTCGCTGCGATCGAGGAAAAGGTTTCCGGCCAGTTGCATGGTGATGGTGCTGGCGCCGCCGGTGATGCGGCCCTTGACCACATTGCGCACCGCGGCCATGAACATGCGCGGAAAATCAATGCCCCAATGCTCTTCGAAGTGCTGGTCTTCAATCGCCGTCACCGCGCTGTACAACACCTTGGGACATTGCTCGTAAGTCATCAAGATGCGACGTTGCAAAGCGAAGCTTCCCGCCAACTGGCCGTCATCGGCATAGACTTCGGTGACCACGTCGGGGCGGTACGTTTCCAGGGCGCGAATTTCCGGCAAGTCGCTGGCATAAACAAAGAGCAAGCCGCATCCCGCACCCAGCGCAATCGAGCAAAGCAACAGAAACGCGAGCGCGACGCGGTCAATCAGTTTCCAGCCGCGCAGCCGCAGCGTAATAGGTGGCAGACTCAGCATCGAAAGAATACTCTAGCGCAGAAGTCGCATACTCGACCCCAGAAGTGTCACGACAGTGTTTCGTAATATTTTTCTCCCGAGCAGGCACGGCATAGGGTACGGCCGTCCTTAATCACTTCGCGTTTGAAGTTGATGCCTTCGCCGCATTCGGCGCAGACGACGCGTGGGCCTTTGAAGCCGGGCAAATCTTCGGGTTGCACTTCGACTTTCACCCATTGCTTGTCGAAAAGGATTTCGTCGGAGAGTTGCGCGTAAGCCTTTTGCTGACCGGCGTCCTTGCCGAGTTCGGGGAACATTTCGCGAGCGGCTTGCTTGGAAGATTCTTTCGCGGCGATGCGCACGCCGCGGCCGGTTTCGAGGTCGACGAAAGTGGCGGCAACTTTGCCCCAATCGCGGAATTTCAGGGCGCGCTTGCCGAGCCGGCAATTGGCCACCAGGGCCACGGCGTCGGTGACGCAGCGGTCGATTTCCACATAAGTGACCAAGCGTTTGCGCTCCGCGATGGGATCGTCGATGCCGAGTTCGCGCAGCCCCAGCATGGCCAAGCGCACGCCGAGAACTTGTCCGGCGCAGAGGTGCCCGTGCGCCGCGGCGGCGAGGTCCAGGTATGCAGCCAGGGTTTTCATCGGAGCAATCGCAGCTCAGGCTTTCTCGGGGGCCGACCAGGGATGGGGCTTCGGAGCTTCTATAAACGCAAAAACAGTCATAAGTAGCGCGAGGGCCGTGAAAGCGCCGTCGCGCACCACGGTCATGCCGGTGAGTTTCTCTGGCGTGCCGAAACAGCCGCAATTAATGTCCATGTGCAAAAGATACGCGCGAGTGACAACCGTCAGGAATCCCGCCATGATCGCCGTGATCGCCGTCGCCCAGATTCGCAAGCGCCAGCCAATCAGCAATAGCAGCCCCAGCGCGATTTCCACGAACGGCAAAGCATGCGCCACCACTTGCGACGCCCCGGTCGAGATTATTTTGTAGGATTCCACTTGTTGGGCGAAGCTAGAGAGATTCATGGAAATCGAGAATTTCAGTACGAACATCGGCCAAAGATGCGTGTTCGGCATCAACAACTTCGAGAATCCCGCGTAAACAAAGATTCCGCCGAGCGCGAGCCGGCCAATCCAGATGATGGCGCGGCGGGCATTCATGGGGCTGGATTGCATCATGATGTTGGTTTCTCGCGAAGCCCGGCTATTTCTGGCTAAGCAGCTGTTCGAGAAAGCCCTTGAGCGTCTCGTAGGTCATGGAGCCAGAAAAAGGATAAGTCTGTCCTTTCGAATGAAAGACGGTGGTGGGGGTCTGGTTGACGCGGTAGGTTTGGCCGAGGCTGTAATCCTTGTCAATCAGGGGATCGAGGGTGCCGCTCTTGACGAGTGCGCGGACCTTGGTCATTTCCGCGGCGGAGAGCACGCTAGCCACCGTGCCGTCCACGTCGCCGGATTGTTCCCACTTTTCCTGATTCTGGAAGAGCGCTTGTTCGACCGCTTCCACCTTGCCGAGCTCCGCCGCGGCGCGAGCATAGCGCGCGGCCACGCGCGAATAAGCGTGCATAGGGAGCGGGAAATCACGGTGAATCAGGTAGACCTTGCCGGTGATGACGTAATCGTCCATCAACCGGCGATTCGTGGTGGTGAAGAGCGTCTTGCAAGCCGGACATTGAAAATCGCTGAAGACTTCCATGACCACGGGAGCATTCTTCGAGCCGAATGCTTTGTGCGGATCGACGTCCGGGAGGCCCTCCGACGACGGCGGAGCGGCTTCGGCCAAGAGCGCGGCGAAAGCACCGAGTAAGCCGAGAAGAAGGGATCCTCTAAGAATGCGCCGACGGTTCACGCGAGTCCTCCGAAATGGTTGAGGCGATTTGCCCTCAAGGTAACAGGATTCTACCTCGAAACAGTGGGAATGAAAGAGTTGTCGTCGCGCGAAGTTCTGTTCTGAGCACCAAGCGGGAAGCCAACTCCGGTCTCTTCTAATTTAGTTGCGAGCGCCAGGCGAAGCGTTGTTCGCGAGCAATTTGGTTAGGTTTGGCCGGGCGGATCCATGACCGCACAACCGGCCTACCCCCTTGCTTTTCTAAGTGTCCTTTAGGGCCTGCGGCCCGCAAAACTTCAAAAAATCGCCTCCGCGTCATGTAAGTCAGAGCTCGACGTTAAGTCCTTTGATTTCAGCACGGCTTGCTTTGCGACCCAGGGTTTTTCGACCCTGTTGCTTTTAAGCAGTCCTCCTTTCCCTGAAGGACCCTAGCTATGGCGAAGAGAACAATAATCGCTTACCCCGGCGCCCTAAACGGCGGGCCTCGCGCTCATCATCCGGTCAATAGCGATATTCACGACAAAGAGGGGCAGGCGATAGGCGCAAGACGCAGAAAATGAAAGATTTATTCTTGTTATCAAAAAACTTGACAAGCATACACTCAACAAGTATACTCTGTTTCGAGCTGGGGCTTAGGGACGCGAAAATTGAGCTGGATTCGCCTTGGTTTTTCCAGAGCGTTGCGGGGCGAATGGGCCAAAGGTTTCAGGAGGAATAGCAGCAATGAGCAAGATTATTGGAATTGACCTGGGAACGACGAACTCGGTAGTAGCCGTGATGCAAGGCGGCGAGCCGGTGGTCATCCCCAACCAGGAGGGAGCGCGCACGACACCGTCGGTCGTGGCGATTACCAAGACGGGCGAGCGGCTAGTCGGTCAAGTAGCGAAACGGCAAGCAGTAACCAATCCAGAAAACACGGTGTATTCGATCAAGCGGTTCATGGGTCGGCGTTACGACGAAGTCGGCGAAGAGACGCGGCGCGTTCCCTACAAAGTGGTGGCGGGGCCGCATCAAGACGCGCGCGTGGAGATTTCTGGCAAGGCTTATAGCCCGCCGGAGATTTCCGCGATGATCCTGGGCAAGCTGAAAGCAGCGGCGGAGGATTTCCTTGGCGAAAAGGTGTCCAAAGCCGTGATCACGGTGCCGGCGTATTTTAACGACGCGCAGCGGCAAGCCACCAAGCAAGCGGGTGAAATCGCCGGCCTGGAGGTGGTGCGCATCATCAACGAGCCCACGGCGGCGGCGCTGGCGTATGGCCTGGATAAGAAAAGCGACGAAACGATTGCGGTGTACGACTTGGGCGGCGGCACGTTCGACATTTCCGTGCTGGAAGTCGGCGCGGGCGTGGTGGAAGTGAAGTCGACCAATGGCGACACGCACCTGGGCGGCGACGACGTCGACCAGAAAATCGTGGACTGGCTCATCACCGAGTTCAAAACCAAGAACGGCATCGACTTGAGCAAGGACAAAATGGCGCTGCAACGCCTCAAGGACGCGGCGGAAAAAGCCAAGATCGAGCTTTCTCAAATGATGGAGACGGAGATCAACCTGCCGTTCATCACTGCGGGCGCCAACGGGCCGATCCACATGGAGGAAAAACTCACGCGCACACGGCTTGAGCAGATGATGAATGACCTGCTGGAGCGCTCGATGAAGCCGGTGAAGCTGGCGCTGGAAGACGCCAAGATGTCGCCGAACGACATCCAGGAAGTAGTCCTGGTGGGCGGCTCGACGCGCATTCCGAAGGTCCAGCAACTGGTGCGTAACTTCTTCGGCGGGAAAGAGCCGCACAAGGGCGTGAACCCAGACGAAGTCGTGGCGGTAGGCGCGGCGATTCAAGGCGCGGTGCTGGCCGGAGACGTGAAGGACATTCTGCTGCTGGACGTGACGCCGCTTTCCCTGGGCGTGGAAACGCTTGGCGGCGTTATGACCGTACAGATCCCGCGCAACACAACCATCCCCACGCGCAAAGTGGAGACGTACTCGACCGCGGCGGACAATCAACCGGGCGTGGAAATTCACGTTCTACAGGGGGAACGAAAGTTCGCGAAAGACAACCGCTCGCTCGGTACCTTCAAGCTGGACGGGATTCCGCCGGCGCCACGCGGGACGCCGCAGATCGAAGTCACCTTTGACATCGATGCGAACGGCATCCTGAACGTCAGCGCTAAAGACAAAGCCACCAACAAGGAGCAGAAGATCACCATTACGGCTTCGAGCGGCTTGAGCAAGGAAGAGGCCGAAAAGATGCGGACCGAAGCGGAAGCGCACTCGGAGGACGACCGCCGGCGAATGGAAGAAGTCGAAGCGCGCAACAGCCTGGACGGCATCGTGTATCAAGCCGAAAAGATGCTGCGCGAAAATCGCGACAAGGTCTCCGAAGCGGACGCGAAGAAAGCCGAAGAGGCCATTGAAGACGCCAAGAAGGCCGTGAATGAAGGCGGCGTACCGCGGCTGCGGGCGGCGAAGGAGAACGTCGAGCGGTCGCTGCACAAGATCGCCGAGGAGCTGTACAAGACGACGCAAGCGGCTGGCGGGGCTGGGACTGGGGCAGCCGCCGGCGCTGGTGCGGGCGGGAACTCCGCCGGAGCCGGGGGGGCGCCGGAGAAAAAGCCCGGCGACGTGATTGATGCTGAGTACGTGGACGTCGACGAGTCGAAGCGGCCGAACTGAAAAAGCTGTCAGTTTTCAGTTCTAGGTTCTAAGTAAGAAGAGAAGGAATTTTGGTTTGTTCTTTTTCTTCCCGTTTACCGGGGCCGAAAGCAAGCGGCCAAGTTAGCCATTGTGCCGAATAGGGGCGCAGCATGCTGCGCCCCTACAACTACCAATCATGCCGACAACAGCGAAACAGGATTATTACGAACTACTGGGGGTGCCGCGCAAAGCGAGCGCCAAGGATATTCGTTCGGCTTTTCGTAAACTGGCGCGGAAATATCACCCCGACTTGAATCCCGGCGACAAATCCGCGGAAGAAAAATTCAAGCAGCTGCAAGAAGCCTACGATGTACTTTCCGATTCCAAGAAACGGCAGATGTACGACCAGTATGGCTTCTACAGCGACAATCTTCCGCGTGGCGGGCCGAGTGGAGCGGGCGACCATTCCGGAGAGCCGGACGTTAACTTTGATTTTGATGGCTTCGATTTTGGCGGCGGCTCTGGCGCGGCGGGCGGTGGAGCGAGCTTCCGCGACCTGTTCAGCCAGTTTTTCAGTGGCGGGCGCGGCGGCGCGGCCAAAGAGCCGGAGCAAGAAGCCGGCGGCGATCTGGAATACCAGATCGAGATCGATTTTTGGGATGCCGTGCGCGGCGCGGTGAAAAAACTTTCCATCACGCGGATGGATACTTGCGAAACCTGCCACGGCACAGGCGCGGTGGGCTCGCCACAGACCTGCAACGTTTGCGGAGGAACCGGCACGATCCAGCAGACAGCAGGCAAGATGAAATTCAACGTGCCGTGCACGCGCTGCGGCGGGACCGGCACGCTGCGGACGCTTTGCAAGACGTGCCATGGCGAAGGGCGGGTGCGGCGGTCGGAGACGATTGATGTGCGCATCCCGGCGGGCGTTTCTAATGGCGGGCGGGTGCGCGTTCCCGGCAAAGGCAATTCGGGGACCATGGGCGCACCGGCGGGGGATTTGTACTTGCGCGTGGTGGTACGGCCGCATGAGTTTTTCGAGCGGCGCGGCGATGATTTGTACACCAAGATTCCGGTGACGGTGAGCGAAGCGACGCTGGGGGCGAAGATTGAAGTGCCGACGATCGACGGGCGGTCACTCGTGCGCATCCCTCCAGGAACGAACAGCGGGAAGACGCTGCGGCTGAAGGAAAAAGGCGTGCCCAGCGCGAGAAATGGCGCGAGGGGCGACCAGTATGTGGAGATTCAAGTGGTGGTGCCGCCGCCCACGGATGAGCGCGTACGCAATTTGATGAAGGAGCTGGAGAGCGTCGCTCCGGGTGATCCGCGGAAGGATTTGTTCAACAAGGCGGGAGTGTGAATTGGAAAATGGAAATTAGGAATTGGAAATTGGAAAATCGAAATTCGAATCCCGAAATTCGAAAATCGAAACCGGGGATTTGACTCCCATGCCGCCAAAAGCGAAAAAACGGGCCAAGGCGGGCTACATGATTAGCGCCGTGGCGGAGCTGTACAAGCTGCACCCGCAAACCCTCCGGTTGTATGAACGCGTGGGGCTGCTGAAGCCCTCGCGTTCGCAAGGGAACACCCGGCTGTACACGGATTCGGATTTGGAGCGGTTGGACGTGATCCTGACGCTGGCGCGGGATATGGGCGTGAACCTGGCGGGCATCGAGATTATTTTGAACATGCGCGAGAAGATGATCGAGATGGAGCGGCAGATGGGAGAGTTCGCGCAAGTCGTGCAGCAGGAATTGTCGCGCGTGGCGGCTTCGCATCTGCGGGAGAAAACGGCGGGGCATGCGATTGTGCGGGCGGTGCCGCGGATGGTTCGGTAGTTTTCAGCGATTCCTTTTTAGTAGTCAGTTCCAAGAAAAGAATCAGTAGTTCCTTCCACAGTTTTCCCAATGTTGCCTGCTTGCCGTCTCCTTAGCTCACCCTTATGCTGTCTCCAGGTGGAAAAGAGCCGGTCTCGAGACCGGCCACGACTCAGGCCGGGCGAAAGCCCGCCGCTAGGTCGACTCATAAATTATGGCGCTGGAAAACTGCACGCTTTGCAGGGGGACGGGATGGAAGTTGCTGCCGCGCGCGGATGGCGCGGCGGGGAAAGTGGCAGTGGCGTGCGATTGCGGGATGGAGAAGCGGGCTTCGCTCGTGATGGAACGCGCGCACATTCCGAAGCGCTACGAGCATTGCGATTTTGAGAGTTACGTTACCGACCTCGCTGACGGGAAAGCTTACACATCGCAGCAAGCGGAGTCCTTGAAGCGCGCCAAGCTTTTTGCGCAGTCCTTCATTCGTGACTATCCAGGTAGTGACCAAGCCGGACTTCTGTTCATGGGGAACTCCGGCGTAGGAAAGACACATCTTGCGATAGCCGCTCTGAAAGAATTGATCACCCGTGGCCACAGCGGGTATTTTTGCGAATACGGTGCTCTTTTGAGAGAAATCCAACAAAGTTATAGTACTGAAACCGAAGCGACTGAAACGCGCCTTCTTGCTCCGATTCTTTCTGTCGAAGTTCTGGTCATTGACGATCTGGGTTGTATCAAACCCTCCGATTGGGTTCGCGATACTGTCGGTTATATTCTCAACACGAGATACATTGATGGCTCGCGGGATTTGAGCCACCCCCGCTGCACAATTATTACCACCAACTATCTGGATACAGCTGAAGAGACCGAAGCGATGCTCCCCACTGGAAGGCGGGTTGTGAAACGAAAAGAGACTCTCGCGGATCGCATCAGTGAGCGCATGCGCTCACGACTATTCGAAATGTGTCGCACCATTGAAGTCTCCGCGCCAGATTTTCGACGAGAGAAAACGCACGCCGGGCGCGCCTAAAGCCGGTCTTAGGGTGATGTCGCGATTTGAAGAACTCCCGCGGTTGTCATTGGCCCGAAGGCCGCGCCTTCCAATTCGACTTTTACTTGGCGCATGGTATATCAGACAGAACCTACGACGCGGAACGGCGACTCTACCAACCCAGACATCTCCAATGGATCGTCCCGGAAAGAAAGAGCGCTGGAGCCTACTGGTTCGTCGCTCTTTCCCCGAATACCAGTCGATCTCCGCGGCGCTTGGCCTTCGACGCGTCTAACACGCTTTACGGAATCGCTGGCCAGCCCCGCGCGGTTTCATTGACAGGGGGTTGAGGCGGCGAGTATCCTTTCAAGGTTGCAGCGTATTCGAGGACCGCAGCATCTTTGTCCCTAAGCGACCGCAAGTAAGCTGGCCCAGCAATCGACCGCCATGCGGTTATTTTGTTGAGCAAGCTCAGAGCGGTTGACTTCCTTGCATTAACCCCGCTTGGGAAGCAGCAAGGAACTTTTTCGACTGAACACGGGGCCGCTTAGCGGCTACCCAAAGCGAAGTAATCTTCCGGAGGCCAACAACCATGTTTTCCGACCACGATAACCTGAACAACGCGGCCGCCGCCGCGGCGGCACCCGAAACCGAATCCGCTCCGAACAGCTCGCACACGGAAACAAATTCCACACTAGAAAGCGCGAGTGCACAAGCTGCCCCTGCCGCCCCAACGGAATCTGTGGAAGCGGCCAGCGCAGCAGCACCGGAGACGTCCGGAACCGCGGCGCCGGAGCCGAAGGCCGCCTCCAGCGATGCTACCGCCGCTCATGCCGCCGCCGAAGCCAACCGGGAGACGCACGCAGTGGACGCCGAATCTGCCGCCGCCGATGAAGAAGCGGCCGGCTCGGAGGAGATGAGCAAGCTGCTAGAGGAGTACGACGAAAAGCAAGAAGCGGCTGCTTCGCACGAGGTCATCGAGGTCAAGGTTGTCGCCTACACGGAACATGGCGTGGTGGTGGACTTGGGCGGAAAGACGGAAGGCCTGATTCCCGCGGCGGAATTCACGGATACGGAAATCCCGCGGCCCGAGCCCAACAGCACTATCGAAGTCCAGCGCACCGGAGAGCACAAGGATGGCTTCACCATCCTGTCGTACCTGAAAGTGCTGCGGCGCCGCACCTGGGAAAAAATCGAAGCGGCATTCAAGGCCAAAGAAACGATAACCGGCAAAGTGGTGGACCGCATCAAGGGCGGCATCGTCGTGGATATCGGCGTACGCGCGTTCCTGCCTGGCTCACAGTACGACTTGCGGCCCGTGCAGAACTTGGACGACCTGACCGGCACGGAAATCCAGGTGCGCATCACCAAGCTGAACCGCCGCCGCGGCAACGTGGTGGTGAGCCGCCGCGCGCTGCTCGAGGAAGAGCTGCACGCCAAGCGGGCCGCGTTGATGGAAACGCTGAGCGAAGGCCAGATCGTGCACGGCAAGGTGAAGAACGTCACCGAATACGGAGCGTTCGTGGACCTTGGCGGAATCGATGGCCTGCTGCACTTGACGGACCTAAGCTGGGGCCGCGTGAAGCATCCTTCCGACGTCGTTAAGCCGGAGCAGGAAGTCGATGTCATTATCCTGAAGTTTGACAAGGAAAAGCAGCGCGTCTCGCTGGGCATGAAGCAATTGATCCCCGATCCCTGGGTGGGAGCCGCGGAAAAATATCCGGCGGGCGGAAAAGTGAAAGGCAAGATCGTTGGAATCGTGGACTACGGCGTCTTCGTGGAACTGGAACAAGGCATCGAAGGCCTGGTACACGTTTCCGAAATGAGCTGGAACAAGAAGATCCAGCATCCATCGAAAGTCGCCAAGGTCGGCGATGAAGTCGATGTCGTAGTTTTGGACATCAAGCCGAGTGACCGGAGAGTTTCGCTGGGTATCAAGCAGGCGCAGCCGGATCCCTGGCTGTTAATTGCGGAAAAATATCCGGTGGGGATGGTGGTCACCGGCAAGGTGCGCAACATCGCGGAGTTCGGCGCGTTCGTCGAAATCGAAGACGGATTCGATGGGCTCGTGCACGTCAGCGATGTGAGCTGGACGGAACGCATTAAGAATCCGCATGAGGTCTTCAAGAAGGGCGAAGAAGTAACCGCCAAGGTGCTGAAGATCGATCCCGAGAACCGCCGCGTGTCGCTGGGCATCAAGCAGGTCAACGACATCTGGGGCGACTGGTTCAAGCAGCACAAAGTCGGGCAAATCGTGAAGGGCAAGGTTTCGCGCATCGCCACATTCGGGGCGTTCGTCGAATTGGGCGAAAACATCGAAGCGCTCTGCCACAACACGGAGATTGAAGAGCGCAAGCGCCGCGACGAAGGGCATTCCGCTTTCCGCCCGACCACCGGCCCTCTGAAGAGCGCTGGTCCGCTCGAGCCGGGCAAGGAGTATGATTTCAAGATCATCAAGATCAGCCCGGAGACGCGGCGCATCGGCCTGAGCTACCGCGCGGCAGTAAAACAGATTGAGCGCAAGGAGATCGAACAGTATCGTTCGACATCGAAATCCTCCTCGACGGCGACGATTGGGGACGCACTGAAGTCCAAGCTCTCGGCGCGTTAGCTGCTTCGAGCCCGGGCTGGCGGGTGGCGCCCGTTATAATTTCATTTACCTACGGGTCATTTTAATGATAGGAAGGGGGCACTTCGGCGCGGGGCCAGCCCCCGTAAGCCGTTTGGTTCCACTGTTTAGGGCAAGCGCTAAGCGGCCAGTGTTCTTGGCGACCGTAAAACGGCGGACAAACGGAGACTGTCTTTAACCTAGAATCCAGAGTTCGCGACGAGGCATAGCGACGATGACCAAGCAACCCACACTCACGAAAGCCGACCTGATCGAAGAGGTTCTGCGCATCACGGAACTTCCCCGCAAGGAGTCGGAGACCATCGTCGAAACCATCTTCGATAGCATCATCGGATCCCTCCAGAAAGGCCAGAAGATCGAGATTCGCGGATTCGGCAGCTTCCGCACGCGGGAGCGCCGCGGACGAGTCGGCCGCAATCCGAAAACGGGAGCGAAAGTCGAAGTGCCCGCCAAGAAAATCCCGTTCTTCAAGCCAAGTAAAGAGTTGAAAGACTTCGTGAATGGTTCAGAAGCGCAGGCGGTGCCTGCGGGGGGCGAGTGAACGCCCCACCCGTCTCGGGAAACGGGCGGAAGAATTCCTGTCCGAATCCATTCCCTTCCCAGCAGAAATCCTGAAGCAGGTTTCGAGCGCGCCGCGCAAACCAGCGTTGGCGTCGTACTCGCTGACCCATTCTGCGTTATGCTCTTGGCCGCAACATTTTGGAACAAGGAAGCGGTGCGATGGACTACCTCTGGACTCCTTGGCGCTACCAGTACATGAAAGACGCGGCAAGCGGGAACCAGCCAGAGTGCATTTTTTGCGAAGCGGTGGCGCGCAACAACGACGCGGAAACTTTGATCGTTCATCGCGGAAAGAAAACTTTTGTCATCTTGAACCGCTTTCCCTACACCTCCGGGCACGTGATGATCGTTCCGTACGCGCACGTCGCGGAATTGAATTTGTGCGAAGCCGGCGCGCTTGACGAAATGATGCAGCTGGCACAACGCGTAGAGACCGCCTTGCGCGCGAACTACAAACCCGATGGCATGAACTTGGGAATGAACCTGGGCCGCGCCGCGGGCGCTGGCGTGGTTGGACACTTGCATCTGCACGCGTTGCCGCGCTGGATCGGCGATTCCAATTTCATGACCGTCACAGGCGAGACGCGCGTGCACCCGGAAGATTTAAAGACCACCTACGACCGTCTCTTGAAAGCTCTGCACTGAGGCGACAGAAGCTTTTAGAGGGTCGGCCTTCCGAGGCGGAGCGCTAGCGCCGGACCATTCGCCAGGCCACTGTAGCCGCGATAGAATAAGCCCCGCAAACGATTGGCGCAGCGAGACGGAGTGAACCGCGGTGGATCTCGAGCTTACCGAAGAACAGCAACTGCTGCAGCACAGCGTGCGCGAGTTCGCTGAATCGGAAGTCCGTCCGCTGGCAAAAGAACTCGACGAAACCGGCCATTTCCCGCGCGCACTTTTCAAGAAAGCCGCAGAACTCGGACTTACCGGTGTGTCTTTTCCAGAATCCGAAGGCGGCGCCGGTTTCGATCACCTCGCCTACACCATCGTGATCGAAGAGATTTCCCGGTGCTGCGCCTCGACCGGCGTCATTCTCTCCGTGCAAAACTCCCTCTACTGCGATCCCATCCATCGCCACGGAACGGACGACCAAAAGAAAAAATTCCTGCTGCCCTACGCGCGCGGTGAAAAGATCGGCTGCTACGCGTTGACCGAACCACAAGCCGGCTCGAACGCCGCCGCCCTGCAAACGAAAGCCGTCAAGAAGGGCGACGCTTATGTCCTCAATGGCACAAAAGCCTGGATCACCAACGGCGGCGCCGCCGACGCTGCCATCGTCTACGTGAACAGCGATCCCGCCAAAGGCGAAAAAGGTATCACCGCGCTGATCGTCGAAAGGGGCACCCCCGGATTCCAAGTCGGCAAGGAAGAAAAAAAACTCGGCATCAGCGCGACGGCGTGTAGCGAACTGGTTTTCACCGATTGCGCCGTCCCGGTCGCCAATCGCATCGGCAACGAAGGCGAAGGCTACAAAGTGGCGCTCTCGACGCTCGATGGCGGCCGCATCGGCATCGCCGCGCAAGCCACGGGCATCGCGCAAGGCGCTTTCGAAGCGGCGTTGAAGTATTCTCAGGAGCGCCTGGCCTTTGGTCATCCCATTTCTCAATTTCAAGCCCTGCAATTCATGCTCGCGGATATGTCCACGGAAATGGACGCCGCGCGAATGCTCATTCGCAAGGCCGCGTGGAAGCAGGATACCGGCGCACGCTTCAGCGTGGACGCCGCCATCGCCAAACTCTTCGCCAGCGAAATGGCCACGCGCGTCACGCACAAAGCCATGCAAATCCACGGCGGCAACGGCTACAGCCGCGAATATCCCGTCGAACGCCACTACCGCGACGCCCGCATCACCGAAATCTACGAAGGCACCAGTGAAATCCAACGCCTGGTCATCGCTTCCTGGGTCATGAAGTCTTAGCCGCCCCCGTAGTATCCTGACCACGTGCTGGAACTCGACTGCGGACTCGAATTTGATGCCAGGCGTGCGGAAGAGGACTTCTTCCCGGCTCTCCCGCCGAAAGCCGCCGTTGGCTTGATTGAACCGCGCAAAGAAAATGCCCAGCCGTTTTTGATTCGCACGCAGAACTTGCAGCGTCGATTGCAACGTCTGCTCGGCCCCGTCGATCCCGCGAGCAAACGCTTGAACCTGAGCGATTTTGCGCGCGGCATCCGCTACCGATTGACCGTCTCGCCGTTCGAGCAAACGCTCACTTACTATCAGCACGCCAAGCGGCTCTTTCCCAAACGCTATCGCGACCTCATGCGCTTGCGTCCCGCCGCCGTCCTCAAAGTGAATTTGCGCAATGCCTATCCGCGCTGCTACGTCACCCGCCGGATTCCTGTCGATGAAGCCGGTGGGCTCACCGGCGGCGCATATTACGGTCCATTCCCGTCGAGACGCTCCGCGCAAGCATTCGCCGAACGTGTCCTCGATTTATTCAAAGTGCGCCGCTGCCAGATCAAAATCCGCCGCGACCCCGCGTTTCCCGGCTGCCTCTACTCTGAAATGAAAATGTGCCTCGCGCCCTGTTTCGCGGGCTGCACGAAAGAAGAATACGATCTCGAGGTACAGCATCTCGTGCAGTTCCTGGAAACCAACGGCGGCTCCATGCGTTCCGCGATCGAAGTAGAACGCGAGAAAGCCAGCGAACAATTGGATTTCGAACGCGCCGCCGCGCTGCATAAAAAAGTAGAGAAACTCGATGAAGTTTTGCGCGGACAGCCGGAGCTCACGCGCCGCATTCAGGATCTCCACGCCGTGATCTTGCAGCGCGCCGCGGAAGAACAAACCATTGGTGTTTTTCGCGTGCAAGGCGGAAGGCTGGCCGAGCCTTTCTTCCTGCGCTTCGCGGAAATTGCCAGCCAGCCGCGTTCCGCCGAGCACATCTTTCGCGAGCAGTTGGAGTCCAACTCCCCCCCAGCCGACGGCGACCTCGGCGAACACCTTTTCCTGGTGGCGCGCTGGTTTTACAGCAACCCGCGCGAAGGCGAAGTTTTCTTCCGCGAAAAAGGCTGGCCGTATCGTAGGATTCTTCGGGCGTGCTCGCGGCTTCTCGCGCCGAAGAGCGAAGCTGACGCGCATCCGCAGCCGGGGCCGCCACAACTGCCCGAAGGAGCATGATGACCAAATCCGCCACCAAGGAAGCGACAACCCGTTACGCGCAGAAGTTCGCCCGCCGCGCTGCCGCGGGACATTTTCGCGAAGCCCAGCGCCTGGCGCTCTCTTCCCTGGGGATCGGAACCTATCTCGGCCAGCCGGACGCCAAGACCGATGAAGGCTACACGGCGGCGGCCGTCGCGGCCGTGGAAAGCGGCATCAACGTGATGGATGCCGCCAGCAACTACAGGTTTCAGCGCAGCGAGCGCAGCCTCGGCGCGGCCCTCCGCCAGCTGGCCACGAAGGGTTTCGCACGCGAAGAAATCGTGGTGTGCACCAAGGGCGGTTACCTGACGCCCGACGGAGTCATGCCCGCCGACCCCAACGAATATTTTTTCCACGAATACATGCAGCCGGGAGTTTTCAGCGCGAAAGATATCGCGGCCGGCAGCCATTGCATGACGCCGAAATTCCTCAAAAATCAGCTGGGACGAAGTTTGAAGAATCTCGGCGTCGAATGCGTGGACGTCTATTACCTGCACAATCCGGAAACGCAACTCTCGGAAGTTTCAAAGGAAGAGTTCTCGAATCGTGTCCGCGACGCTTTTACGTTTCTCGAATCAGCCGTTGAGGCCGGCGAGATTCAGTATTACGGCTTGGCCACCTGGAATGGTTTCCGCCAAGATGCCCGCGCGCCCGCCGCCATGCAACTCGGCGAAATCGCGCAGATCGCGCAGGAAATCGCGGGTGGCAGGCATCACTTCCGTTTCGTGCAAGTGCCGTTCAACCTGGGGATGACGGAAGCGCTGACATTGGGCAATCAATCGCTACGCGGCCATCATCGAACGATCATGGAGGCAGCGGGCGACCTGGACATCACGCTGATCGCCAGCGCTTCGTTGCTGCAAGGCCAGGTGGCGAAGAATTTGCCGGGATTTGTCGCCGAAGCTCTTGGTCTCGCAAACGACGCGGAACGCGCGCTGCAATTCGTGCGGTCTTCGCCGGGAATTACAACTGCTCTGGTGGGCATGTCTCGCGTGGAACACGTCAAAGCCAATGCACGGCTGGTCGGTGTTGCTCCCGCCACCACCGAGCAGTTCAGCAAACTCTTTTCCCGTGGCGAAGGGGCTTGAAAAAGCAAATTCACAACTGCGAAACCGCCGAAGTCAGCGCTGTATTGCCGAGTAGGGCAACGATCCATTGGCCACGCTTGCGCGGCAAAGCCACTTCCTCGGTTTGGCCGCGGTTCAGCTAAAAATTCGGATCAATGACGGAGGCGCAAGACCCCGGAAAGCCACGCTTTGATGGTGTTCCCCAGCTGATCAAGTTGGCCCGCAAAAAAATGATCGACGCCTTCGATGACCACCAGATGGTTGCTGCCCGGCAACGTAGGGACGAGCGCTTTGACCTTTTCGATGGCCCCGTGTTCGTCGTTGCTCCCATGCACAAATAACTTGGGTTGGTTGCACTGGCGCAGGAATGAAAAATCCGTGCTGTTCACCGGAATACCCAAGCCGATCAAGTGAGAGACGCGCGAATCTGCGCAGCCAACGCGCAGGCCAACCCAAGCGCCGAAACTGAATCCCGCAAGCAGCAACGGCACGCCGGGAAACTCGGAAGCCAGAAAATCCAAAGCGGCGCGGACATCTTCCTGTTCGCCATAACCGCGATCGTGTACGCCGGCGCTAAGTCCTGCGCCGCGAAAATTAAATCGCAAAACGGGAAGGCCAAGAGCATCCAGCGCTTTCGCCGTCTGGTAAACCACCTTGTTGTGCAGCGTGCCTCCAAAAAGCGGATGCGGATGGCAGACCACCGCCGCCAGCGGCGGACGAGCGTTCCCCGCTGGCGCCCACAGAATCGCTTCGAGGCGGCCTGCAAGTCCTTCCAAAAAGAAATTGCGAGTTTTGTGAGTGGTGGTCATCGATGCGCCAAACACAAAATCGCAGTGTAGCGCATCGCACGACAAAGACAGCGAGCGGCTGCCTTTTACTTCGTTTATTCGACGCGGCAAACGCTGACGTCTAGGGCGGCGCTGCTCGGCACGGGAGCCACGCGTACCACCTTCGACAGAAACGCTCCAGCGCCATGCCAAGGCGCGGTGGCCGCGTCGTCAAACGCAATTTTCAGACGATCGCCAAGCGCGTACTCGCGCTGGCTGCGAAAGCGCATGCTTTTCTCGGAAACGTCTATCGTCATGGCCTCTTCAAACCAAGGGATCCGTTCGGGATACACACGAACGGGAATCGCGAGCACTTTCCGAAGCCTGCCGCGCCGTTCCGGTTCACCGCTAGGAGCGTGGCCATTGGAACCGGAGCGCAAGCTTTCTTCCAGATGAACCGCGATGGCAAAAGTCGCGGGAGCTTCGGAGATGCCCACCACACGCGCAAGCTGGTCTAGCTTCGCGGAGAGCTCCCGCGCGGACTGATTCTCGCTTTGACTTTTTTCGCGTGCGTGGGCGGCGCGAATGACCTCCAGCACTTCTCCGCAGCGTACGACGTGCGCGGCCACTTCGGGCTGTCCATCACGAAGCGAAATGTCGTAAGGAAAAGTGACCCAAACGCTGGTGCCCGAAAAATGTGCTTCCTGGGCGGCCACCAGCAGACCGCTGCGGGAAACGTCGATGGTCTCTGCTAATTCGATTTTTTGCCCCAACGGCGTGGTCCAGCGCAAGCGAACCGGAAGGCGCATGCGTACGCGGCGGTGCTGGCGGCTGTCCATAGGCGTAACAGTACTGCCCTATCGGCGGGGATACCCTAAGTATATTCCCGCAGCGCCGCAATCGCCAAGACCTCGTACTAGGACAAAAATCCTTGATTTTCGCGTTGCAGTTTGTGCGGCCCAATGTTAGCTTTGCGCCAGTTCCACAGCCCCAGGGGGAATTAATGAGTGAAGGAGCGGACCGCCGTGAAGCTCGGCGCTTCACGATGAGTCTTCCCATGCGCGTTTTGCCGCGGGAAGAAAAGGGCCACGAACTGGATGCTTACACGCGGGATGTCAGTTACCGCGGACTCTACTTTCTTGCAGATGCGAATTTCGATATCGGCAGCGAGATCGAATTCGTCATCACGCTTCCGCAACAAGTCACGCAATCAGGCGACGTAAATATCCGCTGCCTCGGAGAGGTTGTGCGCATCGAGACCAACGAGAACGGCAGGTTGGGTGTTGCCGCGAAAATATCGCGCTACGAGTTCATGCCGGCCGCGGCTACCGCGGCGTAAAATTTCTCTTTGGCGATTCGCGCAACTCCCCGCTCGCCGCCGCAACTCCAGTACAATGTAGTGGAAGACTTTTCCGCTGGGGGAAGCCATGTACCACTACGACGCCAAGATCGCGCTCGAGGAATTGACCGAAGAAGCGCTGCTTCCGCATCCCGTGAAACTGCGCGATATGATCCTCCGTACCAAGCTGGGACCGCAGGACGCGCAGCTTCTGAATCATGAATTTCAGGACTACCTAGCGCGCTTTGGCGAATTGCAGAAAGTCGGGCGCGGCATCCTGGAAAAAATCGCTGCCGGCCAGCCGAAGACCTCCTGAA
>Ga0307475_10000442_pt1 | contig 24633 bp, 25 predicted proteins | sample atmos_gasesECM1C_FD_203317 | JGI IMG/M metagenome (GOLD analysis project Ga0307475, IMG submission 203317) | Hardwood forest soil microbial communities from Morgan-Monroe State Forest, Indiana, United States - atmos_gasesECM1C_515 | ecosystem: Environmental > Terrestrial > Soil > Temperate... | reverse complement strand
TATCCGCTGCAATGACCAAAGTGGCAGTTCAGGGTTTTTTCCGAGACGCGTTCCGGGCGTGTTCTTTGGCAAGGCAGGTGTTCATGATTACAAAAAGCCCGGCGCGTCGCGCGCGTTCGGCGGCTTCCAGGTGAGCGACGCCTTCTTGCATCCAGACAGCGCGGGCGCCAATGCGAATCGCGGAGTCCACAATTTCGGGCACGAATTCCGAGCGCCGGAAAATGTCCACGATGTCCATGCGCTCAGGAACGTCCTCCAGCCGGGCGTAACTCTTCTCGCCATGCACTTCGGACTCATTCGGATTAACGGGGATGATGCGATAGCCCACCGATTGCAAATACTGCGCCACGCCGTAGCTCGGGCGCCCGGGGCGGCTGGAGAGGCCAACAATTGCGATGGTTTTGCTGTTCTTGAGAATTTCTGCGATTGGGTCCGCGGCGGCAGGCGCCGCTTGATGGCTCGAATCGGAACGCGAGCCTTCATCCAGACTCATCCGCTCTTCCTCTTCGAGCCCGCATCGGGTTTGGGCGAAGCGGGTGCATGCAGCTCCGCGAGCGCATGAAGGAACTCTTCGTTCTCGGCATGGGTGCCGATGGATACGCGAATCGCGTTCGGGAAACCCATCCAGCGCATGGGGCGCACGATCACGCCGTGCTTCATCAATTCAGCCGCGAGCGGGTCCGCGTCAAATTCGAAATCGATCAGGACGAAATTTGCGACGGAAGGCACAGGACGGATACCGAGTTTCTTGAGACCTGCCTCCAGCTGCGCAAGGCCAGCGCGATTCGATTCCACCGAGCGCCGGACGTGCTCCGTGTCGTCAAGCGCGGCCAGGGCCGCGGCCTGCGCCACACCGGAAGTGTTGAACGGTCCGCGAATCTTGTTCATCTCATTCAGCAGATCGGCCGGGCCGATGCCGTAGCCGATGCGCAGCCCGGCGAGGCCGTAGGATTTCGAAAATGTGCGCAGCACAAGCAGGTTGCGCCCGCGCCGGACAATTTCGATCGAACGCGAATAGTTCGGGTGGTCCACGTAATCGCAGTAGGCCTCATCAAGAACAATCAGGACGTGCTCCGGCACGCGCTTAAGGAACTCATCAAAATCGTCAGCGGTGAACATCGTGCCGGTGGGGTTATTGGGATTCGAGATGAAAATCAGCTTTGTTTCGACGGGTAGATCGCGCGCGATTGCCGGAAGATCGAAAGTGTAATCGCGCATGGGGATTTCAAGATATCGCGCGCCGGTGGCTCGAATTGCGATGTGGTAGAGCGGAAACGAGCCGTAAGAAGTGACGCCGCAATCCCCGGGGCGCAGCACCATGCGCGCCGAAAGGTCGATGATCTCGGTGGAGCCGCCGCCGAGAATGATATTCTCCGCCGGGATCGAGTGTTTTTTCGAAAGGCCCTCGCGCAGATAGAAACCGCTGCCGTCCGGATACCGGTTCGAGTTGGTCAGCGCTTTTTTGGCGGCTTCGATCGCCAGCGGTGAAGGCCCCAGCGGATTTTCGTTCGAAGCGAGTTTGATGGCGTGAGTTTTCAATTCTCGCTCCACCTCCTCAATCGGTTTTCCCGGAACGTATGGCGAGAGCTCGCGAATGTAGTCGGGTACGAGTTCATGAATCAGCCGAGTCATGCGTTGCGGATCCTCAATGGGATTCCTTCGGAGACATGCGTTTGCTGCGCACATGATTCGCGCCTCGAAATGAATGCCCTTTGCGCACCCGCGGAGCACTGTGACTTGCAGCAGCCATGGAGGGTGTCGGCGAAGTACCGCTGCCTTGCAACGTGCGCGCGAACGACGCAACTTCCGCGGGCGAAAGCGCACGGTGTTGCCCGGGCGCGAGTTGGTCGAGTTCTAGGCTTCCGATGCGCACGCGCTTCATTTTTTCCACCGGGTGCCCAGTCTGAAAGAGTTTCTTTCGCAGCGCGTCGCGGCTGACTTCGGCAAGCGTCACTTCGTACCACGGCGCTTCCTTGCCACGCAAACGCGTGATGCGTGCGCCTGTCGCGCGCGAGAGCGTCGCGATCTCCTCAAAAGTGAGCAGCGTTTTTAACTTCATTAGATACGTCTGCAGCAGGCGGCGTGCCTGCAAGATGCGGTTGGCCAGGTCGCCATCGTTCGTTAGAAAGACGAGGCCCGAGGAGTGATACTCGAGCCGCCCAACGGGAAATACTCGCGCGGAAACGCCGTGCAGAAGATCGCGCACGGCGAGGCGGCCTTCCGGATCGCTCATGGTCGAGACCACTTCGGGTGGCTTGTGCAGCAGCAGATAAATCCTCTCGCTTTCCGGACGCAGGAGTTTGCCGGACACTTTAATGTGGTCGCGCGTCTCATCGGCCTTCGTGCCCAGCTCGGTGACGATGCGGCCATTGACGGTGACGTGGCCGGAGGAAATGAGCTCCTCCGCATGGCGGCGAGAGGCCACGCCGGCGCGGGCGATTATTTTTTGGAGGCGCTCGAGCATTCGGTCCAACGGGATGTCGCGATTGCGAACGTATAGCTTAACGGAAAATGCCCGGGAGAGCGAACAGGGAGCTATTAAAACTGGGACGGATCATGAAACCATTCGAGTGTGAATTGCAACCACCGTCCATTTGCCATCCCTTCGTTCAAGACGGAAAACTGCGGAGGCTTCGCAAAGAGATCCACGGTAATACGCGCTGTCAACCTCTACCATTTCTAGGCTGATCCATGTGACGTTTCCTGACTCAAATAGAGCCACCGCTTGAGCTAACCTTTCGTCGAAAAGTTCGCCGTAGGAGATTGGCTGTTTGTCGGCCGATTCACCTGGCAAGCGCGGCTCCCTCAGACAACTTGCAACGATGAGCTTGTGCTGCCCCGGGATATCAAAAGAGGGGATAAACGCCTCGGAATTGAGTATTTCGGAAAATTTCTCCATATCAAGTTGGGCTTGTGAACGAGCTTCGTAGGGTACGGAGCCCTGGGCCCACACGAGCATTTGCACGTGGATTACTTCTTGGAGGATTCCTATTTCTTGATTCATTCGCCAGAAATGGCGGTGTCCGGCGGCAAGGCCAAAGGATGAAAGGATCAGGAGGAGAGCGGTCGAGAAGAGATATACCGTAGGCACAACTCTGATGTTTCGACGCGGGGTCAGCACGGGGAGCTCCCCCGCAATAGACACTGACTGCTGAATTAAGTTCCCTGCTCAGATGATCCCGCACCCGCGGAAGCTGTACGCGCAGTCTCGGACGCCTGTGCGGAGGGTTCCCCGTGTTCGGGCGAGGCCGGGTTATTTTCCGCCGATGCCGAAAACTCAGCGCTTGCAGCGCCGCCATCTTCGGGCTCAGTCGGTGCGATACCTTCATCGGAGCCGAGCGCGGCTTGCGCGAGTTGCTCGAATTCCTTAAGGCTGGGCAATTCTTCCAAATCCGAGAGGCCGAAACGCATCAGGAATTGCCGCGATGTGCGATACAGGATCGGGCGGCCAATAACGGGTTTGCGGCCGGCAGTGGTGATCAGATGCTTTTCAAGCAGCGTTTTGATGACGCCGCCGACATTTACGCCGCGGATTTCGTTGATTTCCGGCACGGTGACGGGCTGTTTGTAGGCGATCACCGCGAGCGTCTCGAGCGCAGGCATGGTCAAGCGAAGCGGCGGTTGCAGGCTCTTGATGAACTTACGCACCACGTCGTGATGCTGCGCCTTGGTGTAGAACTTCCAGCCGTGCGCGACTTTGCGGACTTCGATTCCGCGGTCGTCGGTCTGATAAGCGGCGACAAGAAAGTCGAGTGCCGCGCGCGCTTCCATTTTTTCAATGCCCAACGCTCGCGAGATCTGGTCGAGCGTCGCCGGCTCGTCTGCGGCGTAGATGATAGCTTCGAGTGCGGCTTGAATCTCTTGTAGAGTCATCGTCAGAGATATTGCTCCTCGATTTGCGACATGGCGTCGGGGCCAGCAAAAACGGCGTCGAACATCTTGTGCTTGCGCAGGTGTATGTCGCTAAAGAGTTCCGACTGTACCAGCAGCACAGCCTGCATGCGCACCATCTCGAGCACGGCAAGCAGTGCAACGATCATGGCGTTGCGAGATTCGCAAATGTCGAAGAATTCGACCAGCGAAACAGGGTCTTCACTGCCGATCAGGCGCTGGCGCAACCGGTCCATCATCTGCGCGATGGTAACGGTGTCGTGCCGCAACTCGAATTTAGGAATCTCTTTGCGGCGCTCAAGTACCTGCGAAAAAACCTTGACCAGGTCCACTAGCGAAACAACCAGTTCACCGTCTGTTTCCTCGCCCCCATAAAGGGATTTGTCCGGGTGCGACCAGACGTGCCCCTCCACTTGCTGCTTCTGATAGAGCAGTTGCGCGGCGTTCTTGAACTTTTCGTGCTCGAGCAGGCGATGCACCAGCTCGTCGCGCGGGTCTCCCTCGCCTTCCGGCCCCGCGAGCGGGTCGGCCGGCAGTAGCATTTTCGACTTGATGTGGATCAGCGTGGCGGCCATGTAAATGAAATCGGCCGAGACGTCAATGTCGAGCTTTTCCAGGTGGTGGAGATAGTCGAGATATTGCTCGGTCACTTTGGCGATGGGGATGTTGTGGATGTCCATCTCCTGCTTGCGAATCAGATCGAGCAGGAGATCGAGCGGGCCTTCGTAAACCGGCAAATTAATTCGATAGGGTGTCGCCATCCTTAGTTCCCTGCTCCTATCTTCCCGGCGCTTGTAGCCGACTTGTTTGCTGGCTTCCGCGCTTCATCCCACTTAAAGATCGCATTACGCACGCGCTTCATGGTTTTCTTCGCGGCCGCGTGCGCCTTCTTCGAGCCGGCGTCGAGGATATCCCAAACCTGTTCGGGATGGGCCTCAAATTCTTTGCGGCGTGTCTGAATAGGCTCGATCCAGGCGAGCAGGTTTTCCATCATCAGCTTCTTGCAGTCCACGCAGCCAATGGCCGCAGTGCGGCAGTCGCGGTCCACTTTTGTGATCGTCTCCGGCAATGAGAACAATTTGTGATACGCAAAGACAGGGCAAACCTCGGGCCGGCCGGGATCTGTGCGGCGAACGCGCTGCGGGTCCGTCATCATGTTGCGGACTTTTTCGCGGATTTCATCTGGCGGGTCGGAGAGCCAGATGGCGTTGTTGTAGCTCTTCGCCATGCGTCTGCCGTCGAGTCCGGGAAGACGCGGAGTCTCCGTCGGCAAATACGCGGGCTCGCGCAAAACCTGCTCCACGCGGAAAAATTTCTTGTGCCTGCCAACTCGCTCGAAGAAGTTCTCCACGCCGATTTCCAAAGCGCGCTTTCTGAGCAGAGCAGCAAGGGCCGCAGATCTCTCCGCCCCGCGAAGCGGCACTTTGATGACTGGCAACGTGACGCTTGCAGAATCAAGGGCTTGTTCGAGGGCGGTCTGGTTCGCGGCGGCAAAGATCGATTCCTTCACCTCAAATCCGAAGTGAGTGTCGAAGCGACGAACGATTTCACGAGTTAATTCCACGTGAGGAGCTTGATCTTCGCCGACGGGCACCAGCAAATCCTGCCTTGGATCTCCATACATCACGATGTCGGCCGACTGCAGCAGCGGGTAGCCCAGGAAGCCGTAGGTGCCAAGGTCGCGATCCTTGAGGTTTTCGATTTGTTCCTTATAAGTAGGAACGCGTTCGAGCCAAGAGACTGGCGTGATCATCGAGAGCAGCACATGCAGCTCTGCGTGCTCGAGAATATTCGACTGCACAAAAAGCGTGGATTTCGCGGGGTCGAGACCGACAGCGAGCCAGTCGATGGCCACCTGCAGCGTGCTTTCGGCGATCGAGGATGTGTCTTCGTAATGCGTCGTGAGTGCGTGCCAGTCTGCGACGAAGAAAAAGCAGTCGTACTCCTCCTGCAGCTTCAGCCAGTTCGAGAGCGCGCCGAAGTAGTGCCCGAGATGGAGGCGGCCCGTTGGCCGCATGCCGCTCAAAACTCGTTTGCGCTTAGCCAACCTAGCGGCCTCCGGCGCCGCGAAGCAAATCGCGGGCGATCACCACCCGCTGCATTTCGCTGGTGCCCTCGTAAATGGTCAGGACGCGCGCGTCGCGGTACATGCGCTCTACGTCGCTCTCGCGCGAATAGCCCAGGCTGCCGTGGACCTGCACGGCTTTGTAAGCGACGCGATTGGCCATCTCGCTTGCGTACAATTTGGCGCGCGCCGCGCGCGCGCCCAGCCGCTGCGAGCCTGAATCGCGGACCCATGCGGCATAGTGCGTGAGCGCGCGGGCCGCTTCGACTTCCGTTTCCATGTCTGCGAGCATCCACTGGATCGCCTGATATTCGGCGATGGGCTTGCCAAAAGTGCGGCGCTGCTTGGCATAGCGCGTAGCCGCTTCGAGCGCCCCTTGGGCGAGACCCACCGCCTGCGCTGCAATCCCCACACGGCCGCCATCGAGAGCTTCAAGCGCGATTTTCAGCCCCTGCCCTTCTCCGCCGAGGCGGTTTTCCGCGGGCACCCGGCAATCCTCAAAAACAATTTCGACCGAGTGTGAAAGCCGCAGACCCATCTTATCTTCATGGCGGCTGATGCGGAAGCCGGGGAACGATGGCTCGAGCAAAAACGCCGTGACGCCGCGCGCGCCGGCATTCGGATCCGTCTTCGCGAAGACCACGCTGACGCCAGCGACATCCCCGTTGGTCACCCACATTTTCGTTCCGTTCAGCACGTAATGATCGCCTGCACGCACAGCGCGCGCTTGGATATTGGCAGCGTCCGAGCCGGCTCCCGGCTCCGTGAGGCAAAAAGCGCCCAGGATTTCTCCGCGGCCCAGGCGATGCAGATATTTTTTCTTCTGCGCTTCGCTGCCGTGCTTCAGCAACGGGACAGCGGCGACCGAATTCGTCACCGATAGCACAACGGCAGTTGAGGCATCCACGCGAGCCACCTCTTCAATCATCAGCGCATAGCTGATCGTGTCCGTGCCTGCGCCACTCCATTCCTCCGGAATCAGCATCCCGCAGCAGCCAAGTTCCCCAAGCTTCTTGATCTGCGCCGCCGGAAATTTCTTTTGCGCCTCGTATTCGCGGACGATGGGGCGCATTTCCGTCTCCATGAACTGGCGGACGGTGTCGCGGATAAGAATCTGGTCGCTGGTGAGAGAGAAATCCATTCGTGAGAGGTGTACACGCGATGCTAGCACAGCGGGAACAGAATGTGGAAAGGGGAAGAAGGAAGATGAACGGTGTACTGGGGTGCGCTGTTACCGCTACAGCTTCAGCAATTCGCGGAGGCGGCGCGTCTGCGCGCGGGAGACGGGGATTTCGCTTGCGCGCTTGTCATTCATTTTCAGCATATAGCTCGACTTGAACCATGGCACAACTTCCTTGATGTGATTGATGTTGACAAGGTAGGAGCGGTGTGCGCGCCAGAAAATCTCGGCGTCCAGTCCGGCGGCCAATTCTTCGATTGTCCGGTAATTCGAGACGCCTTCCGCGTCGCGCGCAAAAATCGTGATCGCGCCATCCTGAATCGAAGCGTAGATCATGTCTTCGGCGTCCACCAGGAACATGCGCGACTGCGATTTCACCAGCAGCTTCACCGGCTGCGCCGATTTGGCAACCGGCATGGCCAGCTGGCCGACCAGAGATTCCAGTCGCTCGACCGGCGAAGTATGCGCATCCACCATTTTTTTCGCGCGCTGTATGGCTTTGCCGACGCGCGCCTTATCAAACGGTTTCAGGATGTAGTCCACGGCGTTCACTTCAAAGGCCTGAATGGCGTAGTCGTCGTATGCGGTGGCGAATACGATCTGCGGGAGGCGCAGCTTGCGTTCTACCAGCTTCTTGATCACGCCGAAGCCGTCGAGCCCCGGCATCTGGACATCCAGGAACACGAGATCGGGATCGTGCTCCTTAATCAAAGCCAGGGCTTCCAGGCCGTTCTTTCCCTGGGCGACAATGTTGACCTCGGAAAAGGCTTTCAGCAGAAACGCGAGTTCGTCCCGTGCGGGGCGCTCGTCGTCCACGATCACTGTGTTGATTGGCATCTTTCGGACCAATGGAAGTATAGCAAAAGCAATGGGTACCACAGATGAACACAGGCAAACACTCATGATGAGATAGAATCGCCGGCAAATACTGAGAGGGGCGCGAGGTGGCGAAGAAGATTGCCAAGGCAAGAGTCTTGAGCAGCAAGGTGCTATTCCGCGGGCGCGTATTCGGCGTGCGGCGCGACCACGTGATCGAGCCGGGCGGAATTGAAGCAGTACGCGAACTGGTGACGCATCCAGGCTCGGTGGTTGTGCTACCCGTGTTTCCTGACGGGCGGATCCTGGTCATCCGCCAATTTCGGTACGTCACGGGACGCTACCTTTGGGAGCTTGTGGCAGGCCACAAGGAACCAGGCGAAAGCTTCGCAGCCGGCGCGCGGCGAGAGTTGCAGGAAGAGGCGGGCTACACGGCGCGGCGCTTGAAGAAAATGCTCGAGATTTTTCCCTCCCCGGGCTTGCTCACGGAGCGCATGGTCATCTATCTCGCGCAAGGATTAACCAAAGGCAAGCCGCGACCGGAAGACGACGAGAAAATCACACCGCGCCTGATCACTCTCAACGAGGCGGGGCAATGGATTAGGCGGAGGAAAATCCGAGACGCCAAGTCGGTGGCGGGGATTTTGTACTATTCGAAGTTCATAGCGCAGCCGAAACGTCATTCTTGACCTGTCATCCTCAAAAATCCGAGCGATTCGAGCCCTCTTTTATGTCGCAGCGCCTCGGCAACCTGTTCGTTTTCGTAGTGCCACCTGACCTTCAGTACAGTAGTTTTCTGCGGTTTATCCGAGTAGCCTATTTGGAAACTGGTTCGAATCGCGCGTATTCCGGAGACCACATTGTTCTGCGAGCGTTGCGGGTTGAACTTTCTCCCCCGGCAGTCGATTTGCACGCGCTGCGGGGCGGCTGCCACGCGTCACTGGCTACAGTTCACGAGTCTGGCGACGCTGATGGTGGCCGTGGCTGCCAACCGCCTGGTGGCATTATTCCTGCTGCCCAGCCGTGCAACTGGCCCGCATGCGCGATTTCTGTTTCGCGCCTGGGCCTGGTTCGACCAGAAGGCCGCGCTGTACGGGTGGGTTCCCCTGGCGGTGGGTCTTCTGGTTTGGGACCTCTTCGTGTGGCGGGAGTCGCGGCCCAAGGTGAAGGGCTGGGTCACACGCAAACTTCTGACGCTCGCGTTGATGGCTGGCATCGCGCCGATCATTCCATGGTGGTTGCCGGCAGATCAGCCACCTCGAAACTTCCTCGCCACCATTGGTAAGTATCCTGGCCTGCCTGCCTCGCTGGCGTGGGCCGTGGTGCTTTTTGTCATCGCGCTCCTGTGCATCAACGCGGAGACGCGCGATTCCCTTCTGGGGCACGGAAAAGTGTTGAGCCTGGTCAGCCTGGGCGTCTTGCTTTTGCTGATCGTGTTGACGATCGCCGGCTGGTCCATCGCTTAGGTCTGCCCCTCGATACCTCTGTTCTTGATTTCTTGCCCCCCTGATTTGGACAATCAAAAGCGTGTCCGACTATAATCGTGCGCGAATTGCCAGAGCGCGGCGCGAGGGAGTCCCATGGACAACAAGGAAGTGGCAAAGATTCTGCGTGAAACGGCGCACCTGCTTGAGATTGACGGAGCCATCGTCGGCCGTTATCGCAGCTACGAAAAAGTCGCCGATCTGCTCGACAGCCTCCCGGAGCGCATCGAGGTGCTCGCGCTGGACGATGTGAAGTTGAAGGCGCTGCCTGGCGTCGGCGAGGGCATGGCTGAACACATCCGCGAAATCCTTAAGACCAACGACTACAGCCTGCGCCAAAAACTGCTGAAGAAATATCCGGCGACGATTCTCCATCTTCTGGAGCTGCAGTCCCTCGGCCCCAAGAAAGTCGCGCTGCTCTGGAAGAAATTCAAAGTAGCCACCGTCGAGGGCGTGGAAAAATTGGCGCGCGAAGGGAAGCTGCGCGACCTCGAGGGCTTCGGAGAGAAGAGCGAACAGAACATTCTGAAAGCGACAGATTTATTCAAGCGCTCCTCCGGCCGGTTCCTGATTAACGTGGCTGATGAAGCGGCGCAGAAGTTGTCGGCATATATCGCGGAGGCAGGCAAGCCGGTCGAATCAGTGACCCCCGCAGGCTCCCTGCGCAGGGGAAAAGAAACCGTTGGCGATCTCGATCTGCTCGTCACCATGCGGCCGGGACACGACAAACAAAAAGACGTGGATGCCGCCGCGGCACACATTTTGAAGTATCCGGGAATCCAGCAAACCCTCGTGCACGGAGAAAACAAAGTGAGCGTGCTGCTCGAGAGCGGTCTGCAGGTTGACGTGCGGCTGCTCGACAAGGAAAGTTTCGGCGCCGCCCTGCTCTACTTCACTGGGTCGAAGGAACACAATGTCGCGTTGCGCGGGCGCGCCAACGAAATGGGCTGGACGCTCAATGAATACGCGCTGACCACGCTGAAGGGCGGCAAGGTGGTTGCGCGCAAGACCGAAGAAGAAATCTACTCAAAACTAAAACTCGAATATATCGAGCCCGAATTGCGCGAGATGACCGGAGAAATCGAAGCAGCCGAAAAAGGCAAGCTCCCGAAATTGGTGAAGCTCGAAGACATTCGCGGCGATTTGCAGATGCACACGACTGCGTCCGACGGCAGAAATTCCATCGAGGAAATGGGCGCAGCAGCAAAGAAGCTCGGCTACGAATACATTGCGCTGACGGACCATTCGAAGGCCGTCACGGTGGCCAACGGAATGGATGAAAAGCGCACGCTCGAGCAGATCAAGAAAATTCGTGCGGCGCAGGAACGTGTGCCAGGCATTCGCCTGCTGGCTGGAATCGAAGTAGATATTTTGAAGGACGGCTCGCTCGACCTGGAGAACGAGGTGCTCGCGCAACTCGACATGGTAGTCGCTTCCGTGCATTCATACATGAATCTCGAAAGCGCCGAAATGACCGATCGGCTCCTCGCCGCGATCGAAAATCCCTACACGCAGATCATCGCCCACCCGACGGGGCGGCTGGTGCTGCGCCGCGACCCATTTCACTACGACATGGAGAAAATTCTGGATGCCGCCAAAAGGCATGAAGTGGCCATGGAGTGCAATGCCTATCCTGATCGCTTGGATCTGAAAGATGTGCACCTGCGGATGGCCCGCGAACGCGGAGTAAAGATTGTGATCTCGACCGACTCGCACACGACAGCGAATTTGCAATACATGAAATATGGCGTGGAAACGGCGCGACGCGGCTGGATCGAGAAAAACGAAGTGATCAACACCCTGCCACTCGACCATTTTCTGGCAGCGCTCAGGGCCAAGCCCCATGCTGCCAAGGCCAAGGCTGCAAAGCGAAAGTCAGCTTAGCCAGGAGGCAACCCGCAGCCGAATTCGGCCGACCGGTCTGGTGCGCATGGAACATTTTCGAGCTACCGCGCGTACCTCTGTATGACAGCCGTCGCGAGCACCTTACGCGCCCGGCGCACAAATTGAGTGGACAGTGGGCACAGCACGAATCGGCCGTGCCAAGCGGGGCAAGAAAATGAGACGAGCGTTACTGGCGGGCGTTGCAGTGGCGATGTTCGCGACGGCGTTGACGGCGGCCCCGGCGCACGCAGATGAATGGTCGAAAACTTACACGATCAGCGGCCGCGCCGACCTGCGAGTGGGCACGGACGACGGCGATGTGGCCATCGTTTCGGCAGACCAGAAGCAGATTGACGCCCGCGTCACAACCGAAGGATACAAGATCGGGCCAAGCGAAGTGCGGATCGATGAACACCAGGATGGCAATCACGTCACGCTCAACGTGAAGCTGCCACATTTCAATTGGTCGTGGTGGGGCGGTCGGCACCATTCCGTGCGCATCGAAGTCCACGTCCCGCGTGACCTGGATCTCGATGTTCACACCGGCGACGGGAATGTCTCGGCGCAGGCTGTGGCCGGAAGAATCCGGATCGACACCGGCGATGGCCACGTGAACGCGACGGGATTGAAGGGCGACGTCAACATGCGTTCAGGCGACGGCCACATCACCGCTTCCGGGCTGGACGGTTCGCTCATTGTGAATACGGGCGACGGGCATATCAACGTTGACGGCCGGTTCGACTCGTTGGATTTGAAGACAGGTGACGGGAATATCGAGGCGCGCGTGATGAATGGATCGAAAGTCGGGAACAGTTGGCGATTGCATTCGGGCGACGGGCGCATCAATGTGTCGTTGCCCGCGGACCTGAACGCAGACCTCGAAGCGCACACGGCCGACGGGCATATCACGCTCGATGTTCCCATCAGCGTTTCAGGCTCGCTCAGCCGCTCTTCCATCCACGGGAAATTGAACGGTGGCGGCGGCACGATTTCAATCAGTTCAGGAGATGGCTCGATCCACATTCAAAAACTGTAAGGAAAGTTTAGAGCTGCCGGAGCTCGCGTCCTTGATCTTCTCACGTCGCACGATGAGCATTCTCCGGCGTAGTTTTGAAGCTCAGCTCCCGTCCCGAACGCATTTGTCGGGACTGGCCTGAGGCTTTTCGGTCTGCCCGACTCCCCCTCCGGCCTGCAAGGAATTTCCACTGAAGTGTAGCCAGCGGGCACCACTGGGTCAGCGAATCCCTCCCGGCCTTGGACGTCACATACCCTTAAGCCCATTTAATGAATGACTTGCGGACTTGGTCAGATTGGCATTGCTGTTGCTACTGATAGGGTGTCTGAGGGGATTGCGAGGCAGCCAATGGTCGCATACGTGATGATGGGAGTCGTGGCAGTGCTGGGTTTTCTGTGCGTTTCGGATGCACTCGTATCAACGACCAGGCGCGCTCAAGGCGGAACGAAGCGATAAGACGCCGCCCCTCGCGCCGCGACCGAAAGCTCCCCAGCTTTCCTGCTGCTCAGGACCTCCAGCCCCGAAAAATTCCAGCACGGGCAAATCAAAAATCTTCTCTTCTCATCCTTCTCCGCCCCCTCCGGGTCTCTGTCGCAGATCCTGAGCGCAGCCGAAGGGCGGTAAATCCGACTCAGAAGCATTGCAAAACGCGCCACGATGCCGCATGATAGTTTTTTCGCAATCCAACCGGCACGCGGCTAGGGGCGCTGTCGCGGCCATTTCTTCATAAATCTCAGGGGGATAAAGGATGCGCAGGCCTGTGAATATCGCTCCGCCAAAAGGAAAACTTGGAGTGATGACGCCGGGGATGGGGGCGGTGAGCACCACTTTTATGGCGGGTGTGGAATTGGTGCGGCGGGGCGAGTCCGTTCCAGTGGGATCTCTGACGCAGATGGGGACCATCCGTCTCGGCAAGCGGACGGAAAATCGCGTGCCGACCATCAAGGAATTCGTGCCGCTGGCAAAGCTCGACGATATCGTCTTCGGCGGCTGGGACGTTTTCCCGGATGACGCGTATGTGGCGGCTGCGAAGGCCGGTGTGCTCGACGCGAAAGATCTTGCCAAAGCGCAAAAATTCCTGAAAAACATCAAGCCCATGAAGGCGGCGTTTGACCAGAACTATGTCAAGAATCTGCAAGGCACCCACGTAAAGAAGGGCAAGACAAAGTTCGACTTGGCCGAACAGATTCGCGAAGACATCCGCGACTTCAAGAAGAAAAGCAAGGCGGACCGGCTGGTGATGGTCTGGTGCGGCTCAACCGAAGTTTTCTTGAAGCCGGAAGACGTGCACCGCGACTTGGATTCGTTCCTGAAAGCCATGAAAACGAATCATCCCTCGATCGCGCCTTCGATGCTCTATGCCTACGCGGCCATCAGCGAGGAAGTTCCCTTTGCCAACGGCGCGCCAAACCTGACCGTGGATATTCCCGCGCTCGAGGAATATGCGAAGACAAAACAAGTGCCCATTGGAGGAAAAGATTTCAAAACCGGGCAAACGCTGATGAAGACCGTGCTCGCGCCGGGATTCAAGGCGCGCATGCTGGGAATGAACGGCTGGTTTTCGACGAATATTCTCGGAAACCGTGACGGCGAAGTCCTGGACGATCCCGCTTCTTTCAAGACCAAGGAAGAATCAAAGCTCGGCGTGCTCGAGTACATTCTGCAGCCCAAGCTCTATCCCGAGCTTTACGGCAAGATTCACCACAAAGTGCGCATCAACTACTATCCGCCGCGCGGCGACAATAAAGAAGGCTGGGACAATATCGACATCTTCGGCTGGCTTGGTTACCCCATGCAGATCAAAGTGGATTTCCTGTGCCGTGATTCAATTCTGGCGGCGCCCATCGTGCTTGACCTCGCGCTGTTTTTCGATTTGGCCAAGCGCGCGGGCATGCGCGGGATTCAGGAATGGCTCAGCTTTTATTTCAAGTCGCCAATGTGCGCCAAGGAACTTTACCCAGAGCACGACCTATTCATTCAATTGATGAAGCTGAAGAACACGCTGCGATGGATGATGGGCGAAGAATTAATCACCCATTTGGGGGCCGAGTATTACGACTAATCATTCGCCGGGCGGCGAAACAGGCGGCTTTTCAGCCAGCGTTCCTTTGCCGCTCATGGCCGCGACGATCTGGCGGCCGTGGAAGCGGCCGTTCTCGATGAAGATTTCTCCTGTGTGCATTCCGCCGACGATTACCCCCGCCAGGTAAATTCCCGGGACATTGCTCTCAAGCGTCTCGGGATTGCATTGCGGCTTGCGCGATTTCGGGTCGAGCTTGATTCCCTGCTTCTCCAAAAATCCAAAATCTGGGTGGTAACCGGTCATAGCAAAAACCTGTGCGGTTGGGATGGCTTCCTCCCCCTTTCCATTTTTTATCCACACTTGGTGCGGCTCGATGCGCATCACGTGCGTGCGAAACATCGCACGGATTTCACCCGCACGAATGCGGTTTTCAATGTCGGGGCGGACCCAGTATTTCAGGTTTTTCCCAAGCTCGGCGTGCCGGTGAACTAGAGTCACACGGGCGCCCGCGCGAAACAAGTCCAGTGCAGCCTCGGCCGCTGAATTTTTCCCTCCGATTACTACCACGTCTTGATGCCAGAACGGATGCGCCTCATGGAAATAATGCGACACGTGCGGAAGGTCTTCGCCGGGTATATCGAGGCGATTTGGCATGTCGTAGTATCCGGTGGCCAGGATAATTTTCTTCGCGCGGTATTCCTGGATGGACGCAGTATCGTCATGCGTTTGCACCATGAACGAGCCGTCGTGACCGTAAATCGAATCCACATGCTCGTATTGCCGAACTTCGATTTCGTAGTGCTCAACGGCGCGGCGGTAATATTTCAGCGCTTCGGCGCGCGTGGGTTTTCCACCCGCAGTAGTCATCGGCAGGTCGCCGATTTCCATGCGCTCGGGTGTGGTGAAGAAAACCATGTTGATGGGATAGTGGTAAAGCGAGTTGCATAGGCAGCCTTTGTCTATCACTAGCGGCAGCATGCCTGCGCGCTTGGCTTCGATTGCGCAGGCCAGGCCCGTGGGTCCGGCGCCAATGCAGACCACGTCATAGGAATTGGGCATCCGCATAGTGTGCGCTGATGGGCGAGCGAAATTCAACTCCGCGCGTCACGCTTCAATGGCTCAATTTGGCTTGAACCAATTTTCTACGCGGTCGGGAGGAGCGCCTCGGACAATTCGGTTGCGAATGCTTCGAGTTCTGCGAGGCGGGCAGAAGTCGCCTCGAGTTTTTCCTTCTTCCACACAAACCAGTCGAGCCCTTCACGAGTGACGCGCACTGCGAGATTTCCTCCGATCAAATAGGACGCGCTCCCGAACAGCGAGAAGCCGCCCGAAGCCATCACGGCCAGCAGCGCGGCGCAGTTCCCTTTCCGTATGCCCACGTGGCTCGCGTACATCGGAAAGGCCACGATTTCGAATCCGCGAGTGTGCAAACGCTCAAGGACTGTTATTTGTTGAGGAGTCAGGTCCATGGGGGGATGGCGAACTCAACACAGAGCCGCCAAGACTGCGGACGATCGCACATCTCAAAAGTGCGAAGCTTAGGCCGCGGAAGAGGAAAACGGATTCGGAAGCGAGCCGGAACCTGAGCCGGCGCCCGCGGCGTTCGCGGCTGAGCCTGATTCAATCTGACGCAGCACTGCGCGCAACACGGCGGCCAACTCTTCCTGGCTCACGTGGCTCTTGCGAAATTCCAAGCGCAGGCGAAATGCGCCGTCCTCGGGCTGGTAGTTGAAAATGAATGGATGCGGGCGCGGCGCGGATTCAGTTTCTTCTTTGCGGGCGCGGCGCGCCTCGTCGCGCGTCAAGCCGCCCTGCGTGATGCGATGGGTCATCTCGCGCATCTTTTTCTCGTTGGGCTGACGCGCCACTTGCAACAGCAGCGACTTGGAAATAATTCCCCTGTCCAGGCAAGCTTTGCGAATAGAGTCGGGGATCAAGCGCAGCGAAAGCGTTTCAGTGACAGACGAGCGGGCGCGGCCGATTTTCTTCGCGATGTCGTCATGCGTGTAATCAAAATGTTCGGCGAGCCGTTGCAGGCCGTCGGCTTCTTCGAACGGCGTCAGGTCCTTGCGCTGAAGATTTTCGATCAGTGCGAGCTCGAGAGTTTCGGCGTCGTCTGCAATCTTTTCGATGCACGGCAGCTCGTGCAAGCCCGCCGCTTTCGAGGCGTGATAGCGGCGCTCGCCGGAAATTATGTAGTAGGAATCTTCGCGCGGAATATAGCGGACCAACAGCGGCTCCAGCACGCCTTTCTCGCGAATCGAATCCGTTAATTCGCGGATGTCGCCGATATTTTTCCGGGGCTGGTCCGGGTTCGGACGAATCTTATCGGTCGGAATCATGCGGCCGACTGACGCGCCGCTGAAACTGGTCAGCGCCTCGACGTAATGGGCGTCATGCCGCATCTTGAGAGTGACGGGTAACCCGATCCGCTTGGACACGTTGCATTACCTCCTGAGCGAGCTTCTTGTATTCTTCGGCGCCGGAAGATTTCGGCGCATACGTGAACACAGTTTCCTTGTATGCAGGACTCTCTTCGAGCCTGACATTCTTGCTGATGCGCGTTTTGAACAGCGCGTTGCCGAAGACGGCGCGAATCTGTTCGTGCGTGTCGCGCGAAATGTTGGTGCGCTTGTCGAAGAGCGTGATCACCACGCCGAGCACTTTCAAATCCGGGTTGGGGCGCGCGCGAATTCGCGCGTAGGTTTCAAGCAGGTCGTCGGTGCCTTCGATCGCGAAGTATGCCGCCTGGATGGGCACCAGCAAATGTGTGGATGCCACCAGCGAGTTGACAGTGAGGATGCCGAGCGCCGGCGGCGTGTCCATCACAATGTAATCGTAATCTTTCAGGATCGGCGCAATCGCGTCCTTCAATTTAAAGGGCGCGTCGAATTGCCCGGCCATCTGCTGCTCAAGCCGCGCGAGATGCAGGCGCGACGGTGCGACGAAAAGATTCGGATCTTTCGTCGGGCGGATTATTTTCGACATCTCCGAAGGGTGCTCGGCGAAAATGTCGTACATTGTGGCCTGCACATCGCTGGACTCGAAAAACGCGATGGTGGCATTTGCTTGCGGGTCGAGATCGATCAGCAGAGTTTTTTTCTTTTTTAGGGCGAGAGCGGCAGCGAGGTTGATGGAAGTGGTGGTCTTTCCGACGCCGCCTTTTTGATTGGCCACTGCCAGGACGCAGGTCAAGCTGTGCCCCTCGCTCCCCTGTGGCAACCGTAGGCCCATATATGGAGGCCTGCGAGCCCAGTCACACCACAAGTAGGGACACTGTACAGATTCTCGTACCCCCACTGCAAGGGAAAAATGAGCTGAATTGCGGCCCGTGGCGCGACAGAAGAGCGATCCTTAGGCCTCTTTGCGGGTGGACTCGGGATCGCGTTGGTCATAGGAGTGTCACATCTTATAACGGCCGAGGTCCTCGTCGTTAAGGCCCTCGAGCCATTTGCGGAGCTCTTCGTTGGAGCTTTTTTCGGAGATGGCGCTGGCCATGCGCGAGGTTTTCAGCACCTCGTCTTCGACGAAAATGGGGCAATCGAGGCGCAGGGCGAGCGCGAGCGCGTCGCTGGGGCGCGAATCAATGGACATCAACTCGCCTTCGCGCTCCATCCAGATTTGCGCGTAGAAGGTGTCTTCCTTGAGGTCGGAGACCACGACTCGCTGAACATGGACGTTAAGGCCGGTGAGGACGTTCTTCAGGAGATCGTGCGTCATGGGGCGGGGCGTCTGGACCTTTTCGATTTCGAGGGCGATGGCGTTGGCTTCGTACACGCCGACCCAGATGGGCAAGATTCCGCTGCCGCTGGTTTCTTTCAGGACGACCACAGGCATATTGGTGACAGGATCCATCATCAACCCGCGGATCTTGACCTCGAGCTCCATGGCCGCCTCCCGGTGCTTCAGAGCAACTGTTCGCCGACCAAACTATTCGGGCCGCCGCGAGTGATGCGGGCCTGAACATATTCTCCCAGAAGATTTCCATGCGGCGAAGTGAAATTTACGATGCGGTTGCTAGTGGTGCGCCCGGCCCATTGATCGCGGGCGGAGTGACGCGCGTCCACCAGGACTTCAAACTCTTCGCCGACCAACAATTCGTTGTTCGCGATCTGAATCCGGCGCTGATGTTCCTGCAAAATCGCGAGGCGCCTCCCCTTCTCTTCCTCGGGGACGGCGTCGGGCCAATCGCGCGCCGGCGTATTCGGGCGAGGGGAATACTTAAAGGCGAAAACACCGTCGGATTGGATGGCGCTGAGCAGCGAAAGCGTGTCTTCGAAGTCGGATTCCGTTTCGCCCGGAAAACCGATGATGATGTCGGTGGTCAGGCTGATGGGACGGCGCGCGGCGCGGATCCATTCGATTTTCTCAAGGTACTGCTCGCGCGTGTAGGTGCGGCGCATAGCGCCAAGGACGCGCGTGGAACCGGATTGCACCGGGAGATGGATGTGGTCACAGAGCGCGGGAGTCGAGTCAATCGCTTCGACGATCTCGCGCGTGAAATCATTTGGATGCGAAGTGGTGAATCGCACGCGGCGGATTCCCGGGACGGCGGCGACAGCCTGGAGCAATGCGACGAATTTCCATTTGCGCGGCGAGGGGTCGCGGTAGGAATTCACGGTCTGGCCGAGCAATTGAATTTCGGTGTAGCCGGCGTCGGCCAGGTGGCGGACCTCGGCGAGAACGGAATCGCTCGAGCGGCTGCGCTCCGGGCCGCGGGTGTGCGGGACGACACAGTAGGAGCAGGCGTAGTCACAGCCTTCGATGATGGTGAGATAAGCGCGGAAGGGATTGTCGCGGCGCGTGATTTCCGTTTCGAATGTTTCGTCCGTGTCGAGGTCAAGACCTGTGACGCGGCGTCCGCCGGATTCGAGTTCGGCGATGAGGTCGGGGAGGCGGCGGTAGCTGGCCGAGCCGCAGACCAGGCTGACCCAGGGCGCGCGCTCGAAAATTTCCTCGCCTTCCTGCTGGGCCAGGCAGCCAAGCACGCCGATGATTTTGCCGTTGGAAGTTGTCTTCCAATCTCCCAGGCGCGCGAAGACTTTTTGCGCGGCCTTTTCCCGGATGCTGCAAGTGTTGTAGAGGACCAGGTCGGCCTGCGCCGGGGTCGAGACGGCACGGTAGCCGCGGTCGAGGAGGACGCCGGAGACTTTTTCGGAGTCGTGGTCGTTCATCTGGCAGCCGAAGGTCTCGATGAAGAAAGTTTTCCCAACCAGTCCAGATGGCTGCGGTGCCGGAGAAGGAATAGGCGAGTTGACAACTACCGGGTTGGCGGCGAGCGGTGAAAGTGATTCGAGGCCGATGTCGAATGCTCTGCTCATGATCGAAACTCGATTCTAGCATAAGGGTTCCCGTGACTCGCGGCGCATGGAGCGATTCCGGAAACACGGTTTTTAGTTGCGATTAGAAAATGTGATGTGCTGTGTTTTGTTTGGGTTGGAGAGATTTCCAATTTGGCAAGTGTTGCGATTAGCCTTTTCTTCGCCTGGGTGGGAAATCCCGCGCCGTTGGTATTAAGCGCGGCCCTCACTGGTCTCAACTCGCCAACCATCTGACAAAGCTCCTGATTTAACATCGCACGGCGAAACGCGGAGCGCAATGGTACGAGGCTGTGGATGTCTGAGGAAAAAGTTAAAGGCGTCCCACCCCTTCAGGGATCGAAGGGATGGGGCACCCGGCAGCATAGCTTCATATGGGAGTGAATCTATTTTCTGCAATCGGATTCATAGGCAGCGATTACAACCCAGGCAATCTTTTTTCGGTCGCGGGCAAAGTAGGAGAGCCAGTAAGGGCGCCTCACGACAACCATGTATCGTGACTTACTGTCTCGGGGCCGCCATTCGTACACGAACCGCCCCTGCGCCTGACTCTTTTGCTTCAAGCCCGCGATTGATTTCTCGTCGATGTTTAGAAGTCCCGATAGTGCGTCGGAAGCAACTCGTTGAGGATCTTCAAAGGCCCATGAGCGTCGGCCGAGTTCAGCCTTCTGTTGCATCCCAATTAAATCCTGTTCTGGCTCCACTTGTAGAAGATATCGGTAACCACATCCCTTCCACGCATCTGGCTGATCGGGCGACGCCCGATAGTCGAGATCCTCGCGATCTTGGGAATCCACGGAGAGAATCTCTTGAATCGCAAGCAAGCTGCAACAACCCATATGTCCATATCCAGTCCTGATGCCGCGGCTGGGATCAGTGTCGAGACGTCCGGAGAAAAACCGACCGACGATTGTCGCGTGGACAATTGAATCCGGAGTCCGGTGAATCAACCGGTCGAAGTCCTGAAAGCGTTCATCTTCAACCAGAGGGATCGGAGTGTCTTCTATCACCAGTTGCTTGGGACGGGTCCGGTCTGCGGTGACTCCGCAGCAATACATTGTTCCAGACTTCACAGTGCCGCCGTACTCGACCCAGACATCAAAACGCGTCGGGCATGTCGGATCGAAAAGCGCAGAGTCTTCGAATCCATGCGAAACGAAGGCGGTCACCTCGACTAGCTCGTGATTATATTTGCCGCGATCGTTCGCCAGTTGACAGGCAGTGACCTTGAGCGGTGTTTGACACCTGGCAATTGTTGCCTGGGAGGAGATCATCAGCAGCAAGCCGAGTGAGGATTGAATAAGTCTGGCGTGCATGAAGCGGACCGCCGTTGCTCTTTCCAAGAGCCGCTCCGGAGTTGGGATGCGAATCATGAATGGGAGGATGGCCGAGAAAACCGATGGACGCAACACAATCCGCAAAGTAGCTCGAAGGCCCGATCTTGGAATACCCGCCTGAAGGCGGTCACTACATAAGCACCGCGGCGCTATTGATTGTTGGTTACCCAATTGACACGACGGGTGCTCGTAGGAGCACAGCCAAGGATTGGCTGTGCTACATGACGCCGCGGCTCTGAGCTGGGTAGAGCCGCCACTCAGTAGAAAGCGACCGCTGAGCTATTCCTCGTGGGCTAGGGGTTTGCCGTCGGGGCCGACCTGGACCTCGGATTTCTTGCCGGCGGTGAGGACTTTGGCCTCGTAGGCGACGACCTTGCCGTGCTTGGTGATGGACTCGACCTTGGTGATTTTGCCGGCGCCCGCTTTCTTTTTGAGGCCGTCTCGGACGGCGGCTGGGAGCGATTCGAGGATGACCTGCTCTTCGATTTCGATGAGTGCGCCGCTCGGGTCTATGGTTACGTCCTTTGAGTGGCCGTTAACGGTCATCTTCACTTCGTAGGCTGGCTTGCCGCCTTCGGTTTCCTTCTTATAACCCGTCACTGTGGCGCCTTTGCTTTGCTCGTCGGCGGTCTTTTGAACCGGCGCGGGCAGGTCGGATCGTTGGAGTTGTTTTTCTTGGGCTGCGATGGTTCCGGCGAGGAAGAAGAGCTGCGCGATTATCAGTGCGAAAGACAGTTTGGATTGAGTCATGGTGGGCCCTCCTTTTGGGCCATGCGATCCCGTCGATGGAATACTCGCGGGCCCGCGGAGACCTTTTTAGCAAGGCTGGCTGAAAAATACATGAAGGAAGAATGCGAATTTGGTGAGAGCAGGGAGACGAAGATGGCGCCCGGGACCCGCTCCTACACTACGAACGGCGAATCTGCCGACCTAAAGGTCGCCGCTACATGACCACAGAGGGGAAAGAAGCCGGCGGGACGCCGGCGGTACAAAGGCAAGAGCGAAGAAAGGAGCAGATCCCTTCCCGCAACGTGGTCCGGGACGCAGACACCGCGCGTCGTCCGCTAGAGGGGTGGCGGACTCGCTCGGGACGAAAGCGAACGGCAAAGAGCCGGCGGGACGCCAGCGCTACAAAGGCGGGACCCCGAGAGCAAAACCACAAAAAAATTAGCAGAGGGATAGCTGCGCACGCCGGAAGCAGTGTGTCGAGAGAGGCAGCAGGGTCGTTACTGGATGGGGCTGATTCGTTTGACCGTGGTAGAGGCGTGTGCTACGGTATTTTCGGTCCAGCAATTCTATTTTTCTGGGGGATATTATTTCTGGCCTGGCGCTTCTCCTTATTGCCAGCCGGCTCGATACTCTGATTGAGCAAACGGGCTGGGTGGCACGCGTTGTCCTTGGCATCTTGCTGATACTTTCCGTCTTTTCCTGGGCGATCATTTTCCAAAAATCGAGCCAGTTTGGGCGCATCGAGCCGCAAACCAAAAAATTTCTGAAGATGTTCCGCTCGGGCCGCGGTCTGCCTGACCCGAACACGCTGCGGGCAGGCGCGGGCGGGAGTCCACTGGTCGTGGTGTACCAAGCGGGCTACCGTGAACTCGAAGCGCAGCTCGGAGGCGCGACGGCGCGCGGGAATCCCAGCGTCGGCGCAGCGAAACCAAAGAACGCGAATGCCGTCGGCGTGGAGATGCAGGTGGCCGCCAGCGAAGAAGTGCGGCGGCTCGAGAAAGGGATGTCGTGGCTGGCGACGACGGGCTCGGTATCGCCGTTTATCGGATTGTTCGGGACCGTGTGGGGCGTGATGGATGCGTTCGCGGGGCTTGGCGATGCGGGCACTGCGAGCCTGCGGGCAGTAGCGCCCGGGATTGCAGAAGCGTTGATCACGACCGCTGCCGGACTTTTTGCCGCTATTCCGGCGGTGATCGCGTACAACCACTACCTATCCGGCATTCGCGGACTGGCCGCGCGGATGGACGGGTTTGCCGCGGAGTTTGTCGCGAAGATTGAAACCATTTACAGTTCGTAGCACACCACGATGCCGAAAATTCAACGCGAAACCGCCAGCACGCTTTCAGACATCAACATGGTGCCGTTTATTGATGTGGTGCTGGTGCTGCTGATTATTTTCATGATTACCGCGCCGATTTTGCAGTCGGGAATCGAAGTGGACGTCCCGAAAACGAAGACGGTGAAGGAACTGACAGAAGTGCGGATGGTGGTGACGATTGATCGTTCGCAGCGCGTTTATCTGAACGATAAGCCGGTGAACATCCACGAGCTGGGCAAGCAGGTGCTGGCGCAATCGCGCGACCCGAAGCGCCAGGCGGTGTACGTGCGCGCGGATGAGACTGTGCCGTTTGGGAGTTGGGCGACGGTGGTGGATACGCTGCGGCAGGCGGGGATACAGAACATCAGCGTGGTGACGCAACCGCTCAGCGAGCGGGCAAAGACCGAATGAGATGGCGTATGTAGCAGCAGATCGAGAAGAAGCCAGCCTGAAAACGCCGCTGAAGTTTTCACTGGTGCTGCACGGCGGGTTGCTGACGTTGCTGGTGGTTTCGGGATATTACTCGCATACCGGCGATTTGTGGGGAGGGCCGGGGGGAGCGATTTCGGTCGGGCTGGTTGGGAGCGTGCCGGGCGTGCCGATGCCTCGACCTGAAGTAGAGACACAGAGTCGCGTGGTGGATGAATCGAAGGGGCTGTACAAGACGGAGCCGGCGCCGAAAGTGCAGCCACCGCCCGATGCCACACCGATTCCGAAGTTCGAGCGCAACAAGCCGCCGAAGTACAATACGCGGCCGTCGAAGGTGCTGGAGAATCCGACGCCGCCTCCGGAAAACGCGGTGCCGTATGGAGGTGGGGGCGCGCCGACGGTTCCGTACACGTCGTTTTCGATGGGCGCGGGGACGCAAGGGGGACTAGGATTCAGCGGGGTGGGGGGAGGAAATTTTGGGTCACGGTTTCCGTGGTACGTCGAGGCGGTGCAGCGGCGAGTGAGCGGAAATTGGCTGCAGGCGAGTGTGGATCCGGGGATTCGGTTTGCGCCGCGGGTGGTGGCGACGTTTGACATTTTGCGCAATGGGACGGTGACGAACGTTCAGATCACGCGGTCGAGTGGGAATTCGTCGGTGGATACTTCGGCCGTGCGGGCGATACGGGACTCAAGCCCGCTGCAGGCGCTGCCGAATGATTATTCGGGGGCCAAGGTGAGCGTGGAATTTTGGTTTGACTTCAAGAGGTAGGTGGGCGGAGTGAATGCAAAATAACATGGCGCAAAAAATTGCAATTTTAATGGGAATGATTATTGTGCTGGCGTTTGCGTGCGCGCAACCAGCGGCGGCGCAGGACTGGTTTAAGACGGGGACGGGGCTGGGAGTGGCGAAGGCGCGCGTGGCTGTGCCGGATTTCGGGGCGCGGACTACGCCTGCGCAGCCGCTTGAGAAAACATTTCATGACGTGCTTTGGAACGATTTGGACTACTGCGGGATCCTCGAGCTGGTGAGCCCGAGTTTTTATCCAGTGAAAGCGCCCACGCAGCCGAGCGAATTGAATGCGACGGAGTGGAGTAGCGCGCCATCAAACGCGTATATGGTAGCGTACGGAAACTTGAACGTGGA
>Ga0307475_10000441_pt1 | contig 24653 bp, 19 predicted proteins | sample atmos_gasesECM1C_FD_203317 | JGI IMG/M metagenome (GOLD analysis project Ga0307475, IMG submission 203317) | Hardwood forest soil microbial communities from Morgan-Monroe State Forest, Indiana, United States - atmos_gasesECM1C_515 | ecosystem: Environmental > Terrestrial > Soil > Temperate... | reverse complement strand
TCTGGAGATCGCCGCCGGAGAACACGTGTGCATCCTGGGGCCGAACGGCGGCGGGAAGTCCACGCTCATAAAAACCATTACGCGGGAGTGTTACCCGCAGCCGCGAGAGGGATGCGCGATTTCCATCCTTGGCCGCGAGCGCTGGAATGTCTTCGAGCTGCGGTCACTGCTCGGAATCGTTTCCCCGGACCTGCTCGCGTCGTGCACCACGGAAGCGACGGGGCGGGACGTGGTGCTGTCCGGATTTTTCAGCAGCACGAGAATCTTCCCGCACCACCATCCCGATCCGGAACTTGTGACGCGCGCCGAAGCCGCGCTCGATCGGCTGGGCATCGCGCACCTTGCGGACCGGCCCCTGACGCACATGTCTTCGGGGGAAGCGAAACGGACGCTGATTGCGCGGGCGCTGGCGCATGAGCCCGAGACGCTGCTGTTCGATGAGCCGAGCAACGCGCTGGACATCGCTGCTCAATTGCAGCTGAGGGAAACGTTGAGCAAGCTGGCGCGGTCGGGGTTGGGTATTCTGCTGGTTACCCATCACGTGTCAGAGATTATCCCGGAAATCGAGCGCGTGGTTTTGCTCCGCGAAGGCCGGATTCTTGCTGATGGCCCTAAAGCGGCGATCCTCACCGAAGAGAACCTGTCGAAGCTTTTCAACGCGACGGTGCGGCTGGGGCAGCACGACGGATATTTTCACCTTTACTGAGTCCGGGCCCCAGGGTGTTCTCGAAATGCAGATTCTAAGCAACCTGGACTCACGCCCGCCGATTTAAACGGCAGCGGGGTGGTTTTTAGGTTCGAGCGAGCGGATCCACTCTTGGAGGCGCGTTGCTTCCATGTCGATGAGCCCGGGGTCACGGAAAGCGTGCGCCAGCATCGACACACCTTGCGTCGCGGAGAGTAGATGCACGGCCAGCAAGCGTGAATCGGCGCCCTGGCCAAGCGCCCGGAATTGCCTTTCCATCCACTCGAGAGCCGTTCTGAACAGCACCGTCGATTTTTCAGCCGCCGAGCCGCCAAGCTTGCGCAGTTCCGAGCACAAGGTGCCGACAGGACAGCCATGCCGCGCCAGCTCTTCACGGTTCTTCATCTTGACGTTGACGAAGGCGCACAGACGCTGTTTCGGAGAATCCGTCTTGTCGAATTCCTCGAGCAGCTTCCGGAAGCGCGAAACGCGCAGCTTGACGATGGACTCGGCGATCTCGTCCTTGGTCTTGAAGTAGTAATAGACATTGCCCAGGGGAATCCCGGCCTGTTTGGCGATATCCGCGATGGCGGTATTGCCGAACCCGTAGCGATGGGTGGTCTTTTCCGCGGCTTCGAGCAGCCGCCTGCGATTCTCTGCTATCGGTTTTGCCATCCGCCACGTCCTAATAGTCAGTTCACTGACTGATCCGATAGTAGAGAAGAGCAGGCGCCCGCGTCAAGGGAAAGCCGCTCGGACGACGCGGGCTAGCGTGCCAGCCGAAGCTGCTGACCGCGGGGAGCGGTGGAAAGGGGATAGCCAGATGGTTCGCCATGCCGGTGCGGATCGCCGTTCGGCGTTTTGGCTCGCGGCGCTGGCCGCTCTCGGTTTCTCTAATCCGGCGGGCGCGACGAATCGAGCGCGGGACGGTCAACATTGGATTGGAACGTGGGCCACCGCCCCCCAGGCGGCCATCCCGGGGCACGCCCAGATTTTCCGGAACCAGACCCTTCGCCTCATCGTGCACGTCAGCGCCGGGGGCAGGAAAGTCAGGATCAAGATCTCCAATACGTTTGGGGACCAGCCCTTGCTCATCGGCGGGGCGCACATTGCCCGGCGAACAGAAGCTGCCGAGATCGATCCGGCCTCCGACCGAACTCTGAAGTTTAGCGGGAAAGCGTCGACGACCATCCCTCGGCATTCCCTGGTCGAGAGCGATCCGGTCGAACTCGATGTGCCGGCGCTAGGGGATCTGGCCATCAGCCTGTTTTTTCCGGGAACCGCAGCGGCGACGACGTCGCACATTCTGGCGCTGCAAACGAACTACGTCTCCGGCGAGACCGGGGACGCGACGGCGGCAAGGAAATTCCCGGTTGCCAGGACCATCGACTCCTGGCCCTTCCTCACCGGAGTAGATGTCGCCGCTTCCTCGCAAGCAGCAGCCATTGTGGCACTGGGCTCCTCGTTGACCGACGGAGATGGCTCCTCGCGAGATGCGAACCGGCGGTGGCCCGACGTGCTTGCGGAGCGGTTAGCAAAGGAGGCCGGCGGGAACAAGGAACTAGGGGTCCTGAATGAAGGCATCATCGGCAACCGCCTGTTGAGCGACTTCGCGAGCCCGCGACAGGCGGGAGGGCCACCTCCGCTTGGACCTGTTTTTGCGCAACTCGGGCCGGCCCTGGGACAATCCGGCATGGTACGTTTCGAACGTGACGTGCTTCGGCAAGCGGGCGTCAGCTACCTGATCGTCGGGCTCGGCGTCAATGACATTCTTTTCCCCGGCTCGTTCATACCAGCGACGGAAAGCGTGAATTCCCAGAGCATCCTATCCGGCTATCGTCGGCTGATAGCGCGCGCTCACAAGCAGGGAATCCGAGTCATCGGCACAACCATTCCGCCCTTCGAGCATGCCCTGTTTCGGAGCCCTTTTTACGACCGGTTTTACACCCCCGAGAAAGAGCGCGTGCGCCAGGAGGTCAACGCCTGGATCCACCGCAGCGGTGAATTCGATGGAGTGATCGATTTCGACGAGGCCGTGCGTGACCCGGGGCACAGGACGCAACTATTGCCCTCCTACGACAGCGGAGACCATTTACATGTCAATGACGCGGGCAACATCGCCCAGGGGAATGCCATTCCGCTCGCGCTGTTTGAAGATCGTTAAACCGATTGCCGATTCATTGTTTGGCGAAGGCGTCGAGGGCCGCGCCAACCCGCTCGAGGCCGCCGGCTAAGGTCGCGGTGTCGCCGCCGATGCCGATGCGAAAATGCCGGGGCATTTCGAACATGCTGCCCGGCACAACGGTGGTTTCATATTTTTCGCGAAGCAATTGGAAGAAAGCTTCGGGATCGCGGCGAGTAAGCCCGAGAGGGAGGCGGGGGAAAACCACGGTGCCGGCCGGAGGATGAAAGCATTCGATGTCGCGGCGCGAATCGAGGAAGGCGTCGAGCAAGGTGCGATTGGCGGTGAGGAGCGCGCGAGCGCGTTCGCGAAATTGCTCAAGATGCTCGAAGGCCATCAAGGAAAGCCGCTCGGCGGGATGGGCCCCGGTGGCGGCAAACAAATCATTGAGAAGCCACATGCGGCGGGCGAGCTCGGGAGCGGCCAGAATCCAACCGCAGCGCAGCCCGCTGAGGCCGTAGACTTTCGTGAGGCTGCTGGTAACGATGAAAGGATTTTCGCTGACGCCGGCGATCGCATTGCCGATGGGGAAGCAGAACGGCGCCGGCTTGCCGAAGAGCATCTCGAGGTAGACCTCGTCCACAAGCACATGCACCCGGGCGCGATGAGCCAGCTTGCCGACGGCCTGAAGCATTTCCGCGGAGAGAAGCGCGCCACTGGGATTGTGCAAATTGGTAAGCACAATGAGGCGGGTGGAGGTCGAGATCGCGCGCTGGAGTTCTTCGAGGCCGATCGAGAAGCGCGCTTCAAAGCGGCGCGGAAGGCGCTTGACGCGCACGCCAAGATAGTCGGCGACATCGAGGAGCGGGCCGTAGGCGGGCTGCTCGATGAGGACTTCGTCGCCGGGATCGAGCAGCGCGGCCATGGCCAGGTGGTTTGCCATGGAGGTGCCCGCTGCCGCGACCACGCACTCCTCGGGGACACCGGCGTGCTCGGCAAGCCGGCGCTGCAGCGGGGCGTAACCGTAATTGCCGGGAGCGGTGATTTCGAGTTCGTCGAGGTTCACCGGGAATGCGCCGCGCGGAACGCCGAGGAGGCCGCTCGTCGAGAGATTGTATTTGGCGTGCGAGCGGGTCTTGGCCCATTCCATGTACAGCGAACGCTTCCTGCGAGCGGCACCGCTCATGCGCTGGTGGCCTCCCGGCTCTTGCTTTTGGCGCGCCAGAAAAAGTATACGGGCAAACCGGCGACGGCAATGAGCAGGCCGATTGTGGAGCGGCGAGGATCGCGGGCAAAGGTGCTGAGGACCACGAGCCACTCTGCGGCGATGAACAGCAAAGTGGTCCAGGGATGGCCGGGAACGCGATAGGCGATCGCGGTGGGGAGGGAAGACGAATCGCGGCGGCGCAGCAGGAGCAGGCAGAGCGCGGTCAGGCCGAAAAAAATGGAGTCCATGGCGACCACGTAGTTGACCACCTGCGCGTAAGTCCCGGTGAGGGCGATCAGCATGGCCCAAAGGCCCTGTAAGGCGATGGCTATGACCGGGACGCGCGTGCGCGGATGAACCCAGGCGACGCTGCGAAAGAAGACGCCGTCTTCGGCCATGGCGAAATAGACGCGTGGAGCGGTCAGGATGGATTGGCCCAAAAAGCCGAAAGCGGAGAAGGCGATGCCGGCGGCGATGAACGCGCCTCCGCGAGGACCAAGCGCCAGGCGCATGACGGCGGAGGCCGGGGTAGTTGTGGCCGCGAGTCCTCCAGGGCCGAGAGCGCGGACGTAAACGAGATTCACCGAAGTGTAGACGGCGATGACGCCGAGAACGCCGCAGACGACACCGCGCGGGAGCGTTTTCTGCGGGTCGCGGACTTCCCCACCAAGGAAGCTCGAGGTTTGCCAACCGCCGTAGGCAAACAGGACGGGGGTCATCGCCGAGCCGAAAGCGAGCGCGAGTTTGAGCGAAGGTGGCTGGCCGAGGAGGGGGCGAAAGGAAATCTGCGACGGCTCGCCGCTGAGGAGGCTGGAAAGTTCGAGCAAGCCGATCGCGGCGATGGCGGTGAGTGTCATGGCCGATTGCACGCGGCTTCCGGCGCGTACGCCGAGGCAGTTGATGGCGGTGAGCAGGGCCAAAGCGCCTGCGGCCAGGAGAGAATCACGGACCGACCAATGCGTGAGTTCGAGAAAATAGCGTGCGAAGGTGACGGCGACGGCAGCCATGCCGCCGGTTTGAATCACCAGCAGCAGCACCCAGCCATAGAGAAACGCCACGCCAGGATGAAGCGCTTCGCGCAGGTAAGCGTACTGGCCGCCAACGACGGGCAAGCGCGCGGCGAGTTCGGCATAGATGAAGCCGCCGAGAAGCGCGACGATACCGCCGGCAATCCAAACCGACAGGATGAGGAACGAGGTGTGCACGCGTTCGGCGACCAGATAAGGATTGATGAAGATTCCCGCGCCGATGATGCCGCCCATCACGGCCATGGTGGTGCCGAACAGTCCGAGATGGCGTGCGAGGCCGCTGCCGGGCGAAGACGGCACAGTCCGGATCTCTCGGGAGGTCACAGTTCCGAGCCTGCGTTCAGCCCACTTGCGCGAGTTCGTAAAGATATTCGGCGTGAGAAAGCGCGGCGCCATCCATGCCCTGCACCCTGGGATTGCCGGACTCGATGACGTAATACTCATCGGGCGCATGCGCCCCGTTGCCATGGCCGAGTCCGAAATGCCCGGCGGGCAGGCGAAGGGGCTCGCCGGTGAAAACGTAACCCGGCCAGGAGCCCGCCAGCCGCGGAAGCATCACTGGGTCGATGCCGTTGTTTTTGTACACGGCGGTGGCGGCGCGAATGACGGCGGAATCGGCGGGCGTCGAAGTGGGGTCGTAGCCGCCGGTCATGTTCACATCGATGTCCTCAAAACCTTTTTTCGCGAGATGCGCTTTGAGCAGGGCGAGAGATTCGGATGCAGTCATGTCCGGAACGAGGCGCAGGTCGAGCTTTGCGACCGCCTTTCCGGGAAGAATGGTTTTGCCGCCAGGACCCGTATAGCCGCCGACCAGGCCTTCGATGTTCACCGTGGGGCGTGAAACGAGCAGCTCGAGTGACCGCTCCCAGCCTACATCGTGGACCCAATGCTCGACGCCGAGAAGTTTCTTTGCCTCGGCTTCGTTCATCCGGCGGGCGGCTTCGGCGACCATTTTCTTTTCGGCATCGGAGAGTGGGCGGGCTTTGGCGGTGTAGTCTTGGATGGCGGGATCGTTGCCGTCGGGAGAGACGAGCGTGGCCAGCGCTTCAACGAGATGCCAGGCGGGACTGTCGAGGCGGGCTTTGTTGCTGGAGTGCACGTCTTTGCGTGGACCGCGGCCCCAGCGTTCGCCGCTGGAAGTCAGTTCGCATTCGATGACGCCTTTTGCGCCCAGGAACATGGAAACGTCTCCGTCGAGTCCTTGCGATGCGAACGGCATGAACACGCCGCTGCACTTCTTTAATGCCGCGGCCACTTCGGGGTTGCGGACGACTTGTGGAAAATGCGGCGAGCCGATCTCCTCCTCGCCTTCGGCGACAAAGACGAGATTGATGGGCAGTTTCTTGCCCGCGCCGCGAATGGCGTGAAACGCAGCGAGCAGGGTGGCCTCCGGACCTTTCTGATTGACCGCACCGCGGCCCATGATGATTTTCCCGAGGCCGGCTTTGTCGAGCAGGGCCGCCTCGAACGGCGGAGAAGACCATTCGGCGGGATCGGCCTGCTTGACGTCGTACATGAAATAGAGGCCGAGGGTTTTGGGCGCGCCCGCGTCCAGCGTCGCAAAGACGCCGGGGTGGCCGTCGGTAGGCATTTTCTTCACGCCGCTGAAACCCGCTTCACGAAGCATCTCGATCATCAGCTCGCAGCCTTCGTTCATGCCGCGATTTTCCGCCGCAATGGAGGGCTTGCGAATCCAAGTTTGCAGGCGCTTCACGGCTTCGTCATGGCGCTTTTCGATTTCAGCCCGGATCGCGGAGAAATCGTCGGGACGCGCTTGCGCCCAACGAGGCATGGCGGTCAGCGCCGCGGCTGCGGCGGCGCCTTGGAGAAAGGAGCGGCGGCCGGTGGAAGGAAAATTGGCGGTGCGCTCGTCGGTGCTCTTGCTATTTTCCGGTGAATCTGCCATGGCGACCTCCGATGCGTCATGAACGAGATTTCATAAATGTCAATGCGAGCTGTTGCACGCGCGAGACTATACCTTTCGGTCTTAGGGGGCAACGCTCGAGTGGGGCCCGCAGGACGACGCCGGATTTCCTAGTGGTTGTGATTGACGACGAATCGCGCGATGGTGCCATGAGGCCCCACCGCCCAACCGGTCCAAATGTCCCGGATGGCAACGGCATTGAGATTCAAGGAATCGGTGTGCTTCCAGTGGAGGCCGTTGTCGGTGGTGAAGTCTTCCCCTGTCGGCCCAACGGCGACCGAGCGACCACCGTCAACGTGGGCCAGCGCGGAACGGAAACCCCCGGGTTGCTTCGCAGCGAGTTGCCACGTTTTTCCATTGTCTAGCGAAGTCGCGGCGGCCCGCTCCGAATTGCCTAGTTCCTTGTAGTCTCCGCCCAACGCGATGATGTGATTACTCTCATCGGAGCCAATCGAGAAAATTCCGGACGAAGGATTGCCTTGCAGGATTGGCGTTCGCGTCACGGTCCACGTGAGGCCACCATCGGGCGAGTGGAAGACGCGCGCCGCCGGCCCGCCGGTGCCAAAGAAAATCTCTTTCTGTCCCGACAGCGCAAGGCAAGTGTTGCTAGCCGCGAATGCGCCTTCGCCTCCCAGGGCTGGGGGCATATTGTCGGTAGGGAGAGGATTCCAATGTTCGCCGTCCGACGTCTTCAAGAGAACAAACTTCCCATTGATGGGATCGCCCAGGGCAAGACATTCCTTTTCGGAAACGCAGGCGATGGCGTCGAGAAAGAATGCTTTGCGATTGTCAGAATGTTGTAATTTCCAGGTTTCGCCGCCGTCGCTCGTTTTGTAGATGCGCGATTTTTCAGCTTCACCGATGGATATGAGGTAAGCAGTTTTGTCGTTGAAGCCAACAACGCCGCGAAAGTCGAGGGTGTCGGCGTCCGTCACATGCAAACGTTTCCACGTCTTGCCTTCGTCGAGCGACTTTAAAACCACGCCATTCGAACCGGAAGCCCACACCACCGGCGCACCTTTGTTGTCCGGAGTATTGGCGACGCTAACGCCGCGCAGGTTGGTATCGATGCCGCTCGTCTGAACTTTCCACCACTGCGCCCTGGCAGGGACACTTGAAAGAAGGAAGAGCGCGAGAACGCGAAGAGAGAAAGCTTTGGCGGCCATTGCGAGTCTATTTGCTCTGTCCCGTCAGCGGATTCACGAAGATTTTTCCGCCTTTCATCACGAAAACGACGCGCCGAACGGCAGTAATGTCTTTGAGGGGATCGCCATCGAGGGCGATGATGTCGGCGTCAAGTCCGGGGGCGATAGAGCCGGTACGACCCTGGAGCCCGAGCGCCTCGGCGGCCAGCGAGTTGGCGGAAACCAGCGCATCCATGGGTTCCTGTCCGCAGGTCTGCACGCGATAGAGGAATTCTTCTGCGTTGCGGCCATGGGCGCCCGCTACGGCGTCGGTCCCAAAAATGACTTTAAGCCCGCGCGTTCTGATGGCGTGGCGAAAGAGCTCCTGAAACTCCGGCAGCACCTTCTGCATGGTTTCAAACGCCGTCTCGGTGTAATTGCCGATGCCGAGATAGTGCGATTTGTTGTCGAGATAATTCTGAAGCACCAGGCCGGCTTGCGGATCAAAATAAGTGCCGCGCTCGGCTAGCAAGTGTAAATCCGCATCGCTGGCGTAAAGACCGTGCTCGACTTCGGTGCAGCCGGCCAGCGAAGCCATGCGCACCGACGGACCGTAAGCGTGCACGACCGTGCGCAGGCCGACCTGCTTGGCTTCGCTGCAAATGGCGGCGAGCTGCTCCTCGGAAAGCGTGGGTTTGCCGCCTTCACGGATGCTGCCGGAAGCAAAAATCTTAATGAGGTCGGCACCGTTCCGGGCGTGCTCGTCGACGACGGCGCGAAGTTCCTCGGGCGTGCCGGTCGCCTCGCCGCGGCCGAAAATGGGGTCGAGCGAAGTAAGAATTCGCGGGCCGGGCAATCCGCGGCGGTCGATGGCGTCGCGCAGGTCCTTGTCGAGCGCCGACCCCAGGCTTTGCACCGTGGTGAAGCCCGCAGCCAGCATCTTCCAACTGTTCGCGGCGCCGGCGAGGACGGTCTGCTCCTTGGGCTCGTTCTCACCTGCAAGGCGGCCACTCGCGTCAAAATGCCAGGTGGGATGAACGTGGACGTCAATCCAGCCGGGCAAGACCGTCAGCCGCGTGAGATCGTAGGTCACGGCGCCGTTCGGGGCGCTCCCGCCGACCCTCTGAATCTCTCCTCCTTCGACGACCACGATCGTGTTGTGAAGGATTTTCCCCCTGCCATCGAGGGCGGTAGAGGCTTTCAGAACGGTAGGCGGCGCCTGAGCGGCTGCGAGTCCTGGGTCAAGCGACAGCGCGAGCGACGCAAAAAAGACCATTTGTCTCAGTCGTAAGGCCATTGGCATGGCAGCACCTCAACCGATCGCTGAAGGGCAGGGTGATCCTTCTCGACCAACAGGGCTTTCCTCCTAGCGTCGAGGAAGAAAATTTTCGCGGGCGGCATCATAGCGCCGGACGTTACCGCTCGCAATAGCGGTCGCTCCCGATGTCGCTCTCGACCGGGGGAAAATCCGGTCCTCCAGGCGGCTTTCTGAAATGAGGTGAAAAGACCTATTCCTTTGCAGTAGGATTCTGCGGGCTTAGACTTGCGCGTAGCTCGGCCGGGCTGTAGTCAAGCAACGGCGTGAACGCTCGATTGGCCGCCAGAGTTCAGGAGAAAGCCGACATGTTTTCGAGAATGGTGAGGAACGGGAGTCTGCGATTGGTGTGCGGGGTGGCGATGTTCAGTCTGATTCCGGCGGTTGTCTGGGCGCAAAATCATCCGAAAGACACGGAGTGGCCTTCCTACGCCGCGGACACGGCGGGCACGCGCTACCGGCCGCTCGATCAGATCAACGCGTCGAACTTCAGCGACCTCGAGATAGCCTGGCGCATCAAGACGGACAATTTTGGCGATCGTCCGGAATACAAACTCGAGGGAACGCCGCTCATGGTGAACGGTGTCCTTTACGCGACCGCGGGCTCGCGGCGCGCGGTCATCGCGCTCGACCCGGAGAGTGGTGAACTGCTGTGGATTCACGGCGAGCACGAAGGCAAGCGCGGCGGCGCGGCGCCGCGGCAGCTTTCCGGGCGCGGTTTGGCGTACTGGTCGGACGGCGTGGACGAGCGCATTCTCTACGTTACGCCCGGCTTCCGGCTGATTTGCCTGGACGCCAAGACTGGCCAGCGCGTCCCCTCGTTTGGAGAAAACGGCGTGGTCGATCTGAAACTCCATGACGACCAGGAGATTTTCCCTGACCTGGAGACCGGAGAAATCGGGATTCAATCGGCGCCCGTAGTTGCGAAAGACACCGTGATGGTCGGTGCGGCTTTTCGCGAAGGCATGACCCCGAAAAGCATGCGCAACAACAAGGGTTACGTGCGCGGCTTCGACGTGCGCACCGGCCGGCGACTCTGGATTTTCCACACCATTCCGAGGAAGGGTGAATTTGGCTACGACACCTGGCTAAACGGCTCGGCGGAATACACCGGGAACACCGGCGTGTGGACGCAGATCAGCGTGGACGAGCAACTCGGGCTCGTGTATTTGCCGGTGGAATCGCCCACCAGCGATTTCTACGGCGGCCACCGGCACGGCGACAACTTGTTCGGCGAAACGCTGGTTTGCGTGGACCTGAAAACCGGCGAGCGGAAATGGCACTTCCAGCTCGTGCACCACGCCCTGTGGGACATGGACATTTCGTCCGCGCCAATCCTCGCGGACATTACCGTGGACGGAAAGCCGGTCAAAGCCGTCGCGCAGCCCACCAAGCAAGGCTTCCTTTACGTTTTCGATCGCGTCACCGGGAAGCCGATCTGGCCCATGCCGGAAAAACCCGTGGAAGTCGGGACCGTGCCGGGCGAATGGTATTCGCACACGCAGCCGATTCCTTCGAAGCCGCCCGCTTACAACCGCAACGGCGTCTCGATCGATGACCTGATCGATTTCACCCCGGCGCTTCGTCAGCGCGCCAAAGAAATCGCCTCGAAATATCATCTCGGCCCGGTCTACACTCCGCCGACGGTGAGCAAGCTTGAGGGGCCGCTCGGCACGCTCACCATGGGGACCGCTTCCGGCGGAACCAACTGGCCTGGCGGTTCCTACGACCCGGAAACGCATGTCGTCTATGTATACGCGTGCAATTCCTGCATCGAACCCATCGGCCTGGTTCCCGCACCCAAGGACATTTCCGACCTCAACTACATTGCCGGCGTCGCCGGAAGAGACGTGCAAATCATGCGCGGGCCTGGCGAAAACGCGGGCGCCGATTCGCCAAAGCCGCCGAAGAAGCGGCCCGCGAGCCAGTACGTGCGCTTGGATGTCGACGGACTGCCGCTGGTCAAGCCGCCTTACGGAACCATCTCCGCGATCAATCTGGACAAAGGCGAAATCGTCTGGCAGATCCCGCACGGAGAAACGCCTGACGTAGTGCGCAATGCCGAACTCCTGAAGGGCATGAACATTCCGCGAACTGGCCAGGAGACCTACAACGTCGGGACGCTCGTGACGAAGACCCTGGTCATCGCCGGCGAAGCTCAAGTGACCACCACCGCGGATCATCCGCGCGGTGCGATGTTGCGCGCGTACGACAAAGCCACCGGTAAGGAAGTGGGCGCGGTTTTTATGCCCGCGCCGGAGAGCGGGTCGCCGATGACCTACATGATCCACGGGAAGCAGTACATCGTGGTGGCCGTGAGCGGCGGGCCGTACTCCGGCGAATACATCGCCTACACGCTCCCCTCGGCAGGCGAATGAAGATCTCTTGGTTGGGCGTAGCAGTGATCGTATCGTCGTTTTGTTTCTTGCGGGCGCAAGCTCCGGCAGAGACGCGTTCGGTCTGGGACGGAGTCTATACTGAAGAGCAAGCCAAGCGCGGCGAAGAGGTCTATCACAAGGAGTGCGCCGCCTGCCACGGCGACATGCTCACGGGAGGCGAGTCCGCGCCTCCTTTGACTGGCGGCGCGTTTCAGGCCAACTGGAATGGCGTAAGTCTCAGCGATCTTTTCGACCGCATCCGCAAAACCATGCCGCAGAGCAAGCCTGGCCGTCTGACGCGACAGCAGGACGCCGACGTCCTGGCTTTCCTGCTGAACATCAACAAGTTCCCGGCCGGGAAGACGGAGCTTTACCGCCAGTCGGAGATGCTCAAGGAAATCCGCTTCGAAGCGAAAAAGCCCGCGAAGAACTGATACCAGATCGCTCCCAATGGTTGTCCTGGCTCGCAGTGCTTTCCGGGCGTCAGGGGAGTTCGCCTGACGGAACGCCCTTCTTCCGCGCTTCATCATAAAGCGCATCGAGCTTGGACTGCAGATCCTTCTTCTTATCCTGGAGGGCGCGAATCTGCACCTCGATGGGTTCGCGCTCATAACGCTTGTCGAGCCGGACGCCACTGGCGTTGGTCGAAGGCTCGCCGGCTTTGAAGTTCTTCAAGTCGGTGATTTGCTTGTCCAAGTCGACCATTTGCTTTAGCAGTTTTTCGAGCTGGTTCCGAACCGAGGCGACATATGCCGGGTTGGCGTTTGCGGCCTTGGGAGGGGCCGCCGCCTTTGGCTTGTCGTCCTGGCCATTCCCCACCACGGAGATTTTTCCTGTCGACTTGGACAGGTCTTCATTCGTTAGGACTCTCCTGGTCTTCCTTGTCTCGGTCGAAGCCGTCGCATCCTGCGGTTTGGACGCAGGCGGAGGCGCGCCGGCCCCGGTCGTTTGCGCGACGACCGGGACGGTCGAAAAGAGCGCGACGATGGGCAGTGAGAGCGAGCGCCGCATGAAACCCTCCCGTCCGGCAAAGTCGAGGACGAACCGTTCCTCCTGAAAAGTGTAAGGGGAAAACGGTCAGAGACCGGCGGCCTTCGAATCCGTCTTGTTCAAGTCGGCACGGGTCAGTTCTTTTCGAATGACCTCGAGCGCCTCCTTGGGCGGGCCGATATAGCGGTAGTTTGAATAAAACGAGCGTTCGTGGAAGGAAAATCCCGAAAACAACTTGCGGCCGTCAAAATCGTATTGCGAGAAGGTAGGCTGCCACATTCCCGGCTGAACTTCGTACCGTTCCTGCATGAAGTGGCTGCCCTTATAGATTTTCCCGAGGAACAGGCCAAAGGGAACGTCCTCGGTGACTTCACCTTCGATGCGCGCGAGTTCCCCGGCGGTTTCGTCGATCCACACGTATCCGTGGACCCTGGTGAGAATGGCGGTGAAGCGCGACGTGGGTTTGAACGTCGGATTGGGCGACAGCTCGTATTTTGCAAGCATGCGATCGCCGCGCGGCTCGCGTCCGACCAAGGTGAAACGAAAGGCGTTGCGCGTCGCGTTGATAACCTCGTTGCGGTCTTTGCGGCGCTTTGCATATTTTTCCATCGCTTCGCGCTCGGCGCGGTTGTTATCAGCCATGAGCGCAAGCGAGCGCTCCAAGCCTTCCAGACGAGCGCGGTATTCCGCCGGGTCCAGCGGTTGGCCATCCGCATTCACGGGAATCTTATCCGTCCCCGTGCCCGAGGGAATGACCCGCGTAATTTTTACCGACGTCGGCTCTGGATCGTTGGGATTTTTCCGCGTTTCCAGCCGTTCCATGCGTTCATAGACCTCGAGCGCCGCTTCGTCCTTCTTTTCATTGGCAATGACGCGGTCGAGCAGAGGCGAGGGTTCCAGAGCTGCGGCTGGAGGCACAGCGGATTGCGCCACTGCGCCGCCAGGGGCAGCGAGAAAAAAGACCGCAAGGAGGACAAAGGCACGTCTTCGCATTGCTGTTAAAACCGCGGAAGCTCCGCCGGACTGGCTGATTGATTGGATTCCCGAGCCCACCCTACTGTTGTACACCGTCGTTAAACGAACGGCCATGATCGTTGCGAATGTGATACTTCTGCTCTCCGGAATCCGTCATCTTGAACGAGCCGTTGCAAGGTCTTCTCCCGGCGGAACATTTTCTGCGGTTTATCCCCAGTCGGCGTCGCGCCAGGCGAGAATCGCCGGCCGGAAATGCGCGAATGGCTCTTTGAGCGCTGCCGGACCTTAGGCCTTGTCGCGAGAAATGTCGGTTCGGAGCGATTTCGGGTCTTTCTGAGGCTGGCTTGGCCTCGCCTGAGCCTTGTCAAGCGCATCTCGTAATAGGCCGCCTCTTCCCCTGCGGTAGCCGGAGGTTGGAGTATGGATCGTAGGAGTCTTCTGTGGCGGGCCGGATGAATGGAGCCTTTACGATAAGACCAGTCCCGTAACTAGCAGAAGATAAATGAGATTGCGGCGCCGACAAGCCTCCTCCGCTCGGGGAATCGAGCTTTAAGACCCACAACCCGCCCTTTGGTTTGGCCAAAGCACGTTACAATAAGGATGAGAGTGACTGGCTTACAAGGCGGCGCGGGGTGGGGTAAAGCCACCCCTAGGCAACAGGGCAAAGCAAAGGGCCTTTTTCGAGCGTCTAACGAGTTATGGTTCTCGGGGTGTCTTTGGAACGAATGCCCGGGGAGCGACGTAGTACAGGAGAGAGGTCGGAGGGCGATTTGGGCGTTGCGCCAATGGACAGGTTTGTCGCGGTTCCCCGGGTGATTCCGCCCGCTAGCGATGCTGCCGGCAAACAGGGCAGGGTCCGGGGCGCGGCGATCACTTTGTGGGAAACCCTGCGCCTGGCACTCGACTCGCTTCGGGCTCACAAACTCCGCAGCTTCCTGACGCTTTTCGGCGTCATCATGGCGGTGACCACGCTCGTGGTGGTCATGAGCGCGATCGCCGGCCTGAACCTGTATGTGGCCAATCGCGTGGCGAACCTGGGCGCCAACGTTTTCATCATCGACCGCTTTGGCATCATCACCAGCATGGACGAATTTCAAAAGGCGCAAAAGCGCCCGCTGATTACATTCGAAGACTACCTGCGCTTGCGCGACACCATGCAAACGGCCAAGGCCGTCGCCGCCATTGATGACCGCAACGTCCAGACGCGCAGTGGCGACATCAAGATGGAAAACACCGACGTCATGGGTGCCAGCGCGAATTTTGCGGACGTGCGCAACATTGACGTCGCGCAAGGCCGCTTCATCACCCCGGCTGACGATGAGCATCGCTCGGAAGTGGTCTTCATCGGCGCGGACCTGGCCAGCAAGTTTTTCCCCAACGTGGATCCCATCGGCAAGACCATCCGCGCGGAAACGCACAGTTATCAGGTCATCGGCGTGGCCGAACCCTTTGGCAGTGCCTTCGGTCAATCGCAAGACAATTACATGATCATTCCGCTCAACACCTACCAGAAGGAATGGCACCGCCAGAACGACTGGCTGACCATTTTCGTGCAGTCCCCGAGCGCGGAAATGATGCAAGCTTGCAAGGATGAAGCGCGCATGCTGATGCGCGCCTGGCGCAAAGTCCCCTACGACGCGAAAGACAATTTCGCGATTCTGGGCTCCGATTCGATCATGGCCCTGTGGCACGACCTGACGGGCAACCTGGCGTTCGTGGCCATGGCCCTGGTGAGCGTCTTCCTGGTGGTCGGCGGCATCGTGATCATGAACATCATGCTCGCGAGCGTGACCGAGCGCACGCGCGAAATCGGCCTTCGCCGCTCGCTCGGGGCGCGCAAGCAGCACATTATCCTGCAATTCATGACCGAGTCCGCGGTGCTCGCGGCGGTCGGCGGATTGATTGGAATCCTGTCCGCCTACCTGGTCGTTTATACCGTGCAGGCGTTGTTTTCCTTCCCCATGAATACCCCCATTGGCTCGGTGATCCTCTCCCTGGGAGTCTCTACCGCCGTGGGACTTTTCTTCGGGATCTACCCCGCCATGCGGGCCGCGAAGCTCGATCCAATCGAAGCGTTGCGGGCTGAAGGATAAGGCGGCACACATGGCGCAGGCGCACGGCGAAAATCTGAAGCAGGCCATGGACACGCTCCGCGCGCACAAGATGCGCAGCGCGCTGACGGTATTCGGTGTGGTCCTGGGCGTGAGCGTGATTATGCTCGTTGCCGGGCTGCTCTCCGGCTTCGACCAGAAGATTCAGGAGCAAATCAAGCAGTTTGGGGCGGACACCGCCTTCATTGCCAAATGGGATCAGGGCCGGCACGGCGGGCCGCCACCGCTCGAAGAACGTCAACGCAAGCCGCTCACCCTCGACGACGCCAAAGCCATCCAAGACGGCTGCCCGGCGGTCAAGAATGTGACCGCCTTTCTGCAAACGCGCTGGGACCAGGCGCACGCGGTGCGCACCAAAGCCGGAGAAGTCACGGGCATCGATTTTCGCGGGGTGCAGCCCAATTTCGGCCAGGTGTACGCCAATGCCTCGACGGTCGAAGGCCGCTTCATCAGCGAGGGCGACGATCTTCACCGGGAGAAAGTAGTCATGCTCGGAGAAAACGTCGCACCGGTGCTGTTTCCCGAGGGTCATCCTGTTGGGAAGGACGTCAGGATCGACGGCTCTGACTTTATGGTGGTTGGTGTCGTCGAGAAACCCAAGGGCGGCTTCGGCATGGGCGACGAAGACCGCCGCGTCCTTATTCCCTTGAGCACCTTCCGGAAGACCTATCCATCCGCGGACGAGCTCCAAATGCGCATGCAGGCAAGGCCGGGACGGCTCGCCGAGGCTGTGGATCAGGCGCGCGAGGTGCTCGAGCGGCGCCGCAATGTCCCTTACGGAGGCAAGGACAATTTCTCCATCGCAACCGCCGAGCAACAGGTTCAGGAATTCCACTCCATCATGCAAATGACCTACGTTGTTACGACCGTGATCGCCTCGATCGGATTGCTCATCGGCGGAGTAGGGGTGATGAATATCATGCTGGTTAGCGTGACCGAGCGCACTCGCGAAATCGGTGTGCGCAAGGCCATTGGTGCGAAACGCAGCGACATCACCTGGCAGTTCCTTCTGGAAGCGATGACATTAACCGGTGCTGGCGGGGTCATTGCCCTGGTGATGGTCAACCTTGTGATTCTCCTGATCCGCTGGGGCCTGCACTGGCCGAGCAAGGTGCCCGCCTGGGCCGCCGTCACGGGCGTCGCCGTGAGTGTATGCATTGGCCTGCTTTTCGGCGTGTGGCCGGCCATCAAGGCGGCCAAGCTCGATCCCGTCGAAGCGCTGCGCTACGAGTAGAGGCGCTCCAGACTCCCTGTTCGTTCTTCAGGATTTTTCTACAGGCCGGCGCGCTTCAGTGATTCCGGGCGGCCATTCGAGAAACGTGCGACTCGCTCGAGGATGCTGAGGAACGAGAACCGAGCGAGTTGTCGGGATGACTCTCGTTAGTCAGGGCAACCTTCCCGAGATGAATCATTCGTCGCGGCAGTTCTTTTTGTCCCGTTTGTCCCGGGGCCGCGTCGGGAGCATCGGAAGCGTCCGGCGGTGGTTCCGCCGCCGGCCTTTGCTCCGTGTAGCGAAACGCTTCATAGGGCACGCCGGGCCGATAGTAAGTCGGGGCCGGGGGGATGCGAAACCTTTCGTAGAGTGCGCGCGGAAGTTGCAGCGAACCAGCGAGCAGCACGCCGGCAGCCGCCACCATCCAAATATCGCGATGCTTTGACGGCTGCATCCACCAGGAACCCTTCCCCGCCGGCAGGGAGGCAGGCCGCGAGCGGGTAAAGGGATACAAGGACCGGACCAACTGGTCGAAGGAATCGAAGCGTTCGAGTGGATTCTTCGCCAGGCAGCGGGCGACCACGCGATCCACCTCGCGCGGTACCGCGGGATTGCGCTTCGAAGGCGGCACCGGCTCGGCATAGAGAATCTCCGAACACACCGCGCCCAGGGAACTCCCGTCGAACGGCCGCGCTCCCGTCAGCAATTGATAAAATACAATCCCAAAGGAAAACTGGTCCGAGCGCTGATCCTGCGGCGCGCCCAGAATCTGTTCCGGGGCCAGATAAGCGGGGGTACCCTTCAAGCGGTCTGAGCCGGAAACTTGTGTGGCCAGGCGCGCGATGCCGAAGTCGCCAAGCTTCACCTTTTCCTCCGGCGTCACAAAGATGTTCCCGGGTTTGATGTCGCCGTGAATGATCCCCGTGCGGTGGGCCAGCGCAAGCGCACGGGCCAAGTCGGCAGCCCACGCGCATGCGCGCTGAACCGTTAACGAAGACGATTCGAGATATTCTTCCAAGGTTTTCCCGGCAATGTATTCCATCACCAGAAAAGGCGTGCCGTGCTCATGGACGCCTACGTCGTAGAGTTGCACGATGGCGGGATGAGAAAGCTGACCAACCAGTTGCGCCTCGCGCAGGAACTGCTCTTCCAGGTCTTCGCCGAAACTGTGGATGAAGGTTTTGAGGGCCACGGTGCGGCCGATGACATTGTCCCGCGCCCGTTCCACGCGGCTCGTGGTTCCGGACCCGATGGATTCCAGGGCTTCGTAGCGGCCTTTTTGCAGCGCAATCATTTTAGGCGGAGCGCAGGAGTCGCCCGGCGCGGTCGCGCAGCCCATTCCCATTGCCGTTGGCGTGACCCTGAGCCGCGGGACCCGGAAGCGGAGTGTGCCGCGCGAGCGGGAACAGTTCCTGCGCTAGCGCTTCGGCGTTGGCGTAGCGTTGGGCAGGATCCTTTGCCAGGCAGCGCGCCGCAATGTCATCGAACGCGGCCGGCAGCGAATGATTCGCGTGCGACGGCGGAAGCGGCGTGGAAGAAAGAACGCGTGTGCAAATGCCCTGCAACGAGTCCGCGTCAAAGGGCCGCTGCCCGGTCACCATTTCATACAGCACGATGCCCAGAGAAAACAGATCCGAGCGCGCGTCCTGCGGTTTGCCCACGATCTGTTCGGGGCACCAGTAAGCCGGTGTTCCGGCAAGGGCGGTGGTTTTCGTATCGTGACTGGCAAGCCGGGCCATGCCGAAGTCCATCAGTTTCACGCGGCCGTCTTCGGTGATCAGCATATTTGCGGGCTTGACGTCGCCGTGGATGACGCCCTTGCGGTGCGCCACACCCAACGCGCTGGCTACTTGCCCGGCCCAGGCGCAGGCTTTCTGAAAAGGAATGCTGCGCTTGTCCAGGATGCGATCAAGGGGCTGGCCCTCGAGATACTCCATCACCAGATAGGGTGTGTGGCTGGCTTCATCAATGCCCATGTCGTGCAGGGTAATGATGGAAGGATGCGAGAGCTGCCCCACCACGCGCGCCTCTTGAATGAAGCGCTGCCTGGCTTCGCCGTGCGCCAATTCCTTGGGGAAGAGTTTGATGGCCACCAAACGGCCGATGAGTGGATCGTGGGCCCGGGCCACGCGCCCGTGGGCCCCCGACCCGATCATTTCCAGAATTTCGTATCGTCCGACCTGCATCTCGTGTCTCTCCCTTGCGAAGAGCTTTCTAACGTGAGGGTGCAAGAATAAGGAAGTTCAGCCGGCAGCGAAATGAAGCGAGGGTAATGTTTTTCCGGGGTACGTTGGTACTAGGAAAAAATGGGAGGTACAGGTCATAACCCATTTATAAGAAGGCGGTTCCAAGATGAATAAGGGAAAGGTACAGGTATCTAAACCAGGCCCGGGGGTCGCGAGGGAGTGTCGTTCAGGGCGAAGAGCGCAGCGGCGCGAGGGCCGGGGCCGAACGCAGGTGCTCCGGGAATTGCTCGATAAACTTCTTCATCGAGGGATGCCAGAAGGAGTTGAAGCCAAAAAAGTACATTTCGCCGATGGCCTGCTTGGGGGTCCATTGGTCGACCGCGATGCGATAGGCCGCGACAAAGGTGCCGGTGCGATCATCCCCGAATCGGCAGTGCAGGAAAACCTTTTGCTTGGGATCCTCGCGAAACAAGGCGAGGAATTGCGCCACCTGCTCGTCGCTCGGAGGTCCCCACCCGCTCACCGGAATGTACGCAAAGCGCATGGCTAAAGCCGCGGTTTCGCGGCGTTCCCAGTCCGCCTTTTGCGGATCGTCGCGCCGCAGGTCCACAATCGTGGTGATGCCCAACTTTTTCAGTTCGGCAAGCCCTGCTTGTTTTGGTTGCCCGCCGCGGTAAAGCAGGTCGTTAATTTTTCCGGCGTTGTGGATTCCCGGAATGCGCAGTTTCTCCCCGTAAGCCGGTTCGCTCGAGGCGGAATTCGGCGGTTCGGAGGCAGCTTTTTCTTGCGCAATTCCTTGCGAAGAAAGAAGTCCCAGGAAAAGCAGACAGAAAAAATTTCGCTCCATCCTTCTATTGGATGCCTTTAGTGTGGCGCCAGGACAAACGGTGCAAAAAGTGTTGAAGCGCCACGACTTGCGCGGAAAATGGACCACTACAAATAGACGCGGTACCAAAATATTAACCATATCTCGCGTTTTCCTCTTGACAGGCTTTTCGCATCCGTCGATACTGCAACTCCAGATTCGGGGGATGTGGAAGCGCCAGCCGGCCGAGTCGAGAGCGGCTCGAGGGTCCACGCGTCCACGATAAGCCACCCGGCTGTTTAGCGAAAAAATCGACCGCGATCGTATTTGCTCCGCGACCTTAAGCGTGGCGGAGCATCTGCTGTGAGGCTGATCGAGGAATGGGCGGCCACGGCGGTGCATTGGCGTTTCGCGCGAATTAGCCTGCGACTGCTCGGCAGTCGTCTTTTTTTCGCTCGAGAGCGTTCCCGGGAGTCCCCGAATCGCGTGTCGAGACTTGGAAGCGAAGCATGACCCCCGACACGGGAGTAAAATAATAGGGTCCCCTCGCAGCTTGGCGGGATCCGATGGCGCGGGAGGGACGAAATGGCAACCGTGAAGCACGCACTAAGCGGAAATACGCGGGCGGCGGATGCGGTAGGGAGAACAGCCGCAGGCGCGGGGGAAGGTCTGACTTTTTCGCGCCACTTTACCGACGGCAAAAAATCGCCTTTCGACGCGGTCGAATGGGAAAAACGCGTCGCCTTGATCGGCAACGAAAAGGGCGCGACCATCTTCCGTCAGGAAGATGTGGAAGTTCCAAAAACCTGGTCGCAAACGGCCACCAACATCGTCGCGAGCAAGTATTTTCACGGCAAATTGGGCACTCCCGACCGCGAATCCTCGGTTCGGCAACTCATCAGCCGCGTGGCTAATACCATCGTCCGCTGGGGCAACGAGGGCGGATACTTCGCCGATGCCGCCTCGCGCGAGGCTTTCCGCGATGAACTGACCCACCTGCTGGTCGAGCAGAAAATGGCCTTCAATTCCCCGGTGTGGTTCAACGTCGGCGTCCAGGCCAAGCCGCAATGCTCCGCCTGCTTTATCAACTCGGTCAGAGACGACATGGGTTCCATCATGGATTTGGCCAAGACCGAGGGCATGTTGTTCAAGTGGGGCTCGGGCACCGGCACGAATTTCTCCACCCTGCGCGGAAGCAAGGAAGCGCTCTCCGGGGGCGGCATCGCCTCGGGTCCGGTCAGCTTCATGAAGGGTTTCGACGCCTTTGCCGGCGTCATCAAGAGCGGCGGCAAGACACGGCGCGCCGCCAAGATGGTCATTCTGAACATCGACCATCCGGACATCGTCGAATTCATCGAATGCAAAAGGAAGGAAGAGCGCAAAGCCCATGTGCTCATCGAACAGGGCTACGACAGCTCGATTGACGGCGCGGCCTACAGCTCCATCTTCTTCCAGAACGCCAACCACTCCGTGCGCGTCACCGACGACTTCATGCGCGCCGTGGTCGAGGACAAGGATTGGTGGACCAAGAACGTCCACGATGGGCAACCCGTCGAAAAGCTCCGTGCACGCGACCTGATGATGAAGATTGCGGACTCCACCTGGCACTGTGGCGATCCCGGAATGCAGTATGACACCACCGTCAATCGCTGGCACACCTCGAAGTCCACGGCGCGCATCAACGCGAGCAATCCCTGCTCGGAATACATGTTCCTGGACGACACCGCGTGCAACCTGGCGTCGCTGAATCTGATGAAATTCGTCACCACCGGCGGACAGTTCAATGTGCCGGCTTTCAAGCATGCCGTGGACGCGACCATTACCGCGCAGGAAATCCTGGTGAGCAACGCGAGCTACCCGACGGGGAAGATCGCCGAGAATTCGCACAATTTCCGGCCGCTCGGGCTGGGTTACGCCAACCTCGGCGCGCTGCTCATGTCCATGGCGCTGCCCTATGACTCTCCTGAGGGCCGCGACATGGCCGGCGCCGTCACCGCGCTGATGTGCGGCGAGGCCTACGCGCAGTCTTCGCGCATTGCCGAGCGCATGGGCGCGTTTCCAGGCTACGAGGTGAACCGCGAGCCGATGCTCGAGGTCATCCGGATGCACCGCGAAGCCATGCGCGGCATCCAACCCGAGCATGTCCAGCCGGAATTGTTTCTGGCCGCCCAGGAATCCTGGGACACGGCTCTCGATCACGGCGAAAAGTTCGGCTTCAAGAATTCCCAGGTCACCGTGCTGGCGCCCACCGGCACCATTGGTTTCATGATGGATTGCGACACCACCGGGATCGAGCCGGATCTGGCGCTCGTGAAGTACAAGAGGCTTGTTGGCGGCGGCCTGATCAAGATCGTCAACAACACCGTGCCGCAGGCGCTCATGAAACTGGGTTACACGCCCGAGCAATCCAGCGAAATCGTTTCCTACATCGACAAAAACGGCAAAATCGAAGGGGCGCGATACGTGAAGGAAGAGCATTTGGCGGTTTTTGATTGCTCGCTCGCGCCCCAGGGCGGCGGGCGTTCCATCCGCTGGACCGGCCACGTGAAGATGATGGCCGCCGCGCAGCCGTTTCTCTCCGGCGCAATCTCGAAGACCATCAACATGCCCGAGGAAGCCACCGTCGAAGACATCATGAACGCCTACATCGAGTCGTGGCGGCTGGGGCTGAAAGCCGTGGCTATCTATCGCGACAATTCCAAGCGTTCGCAGCCCTTGAGTGCCGCCAAGGACGCCAAGAAGGAAGACAAGAAAACCGAAGCCGCGCCGCGGGCGGCCGAGCCGGTGCAACGCGAGCTGTTTCAGCGCGCGCAGCGCGAAAAAATGCCTTACGAACGCGCTTCCGTCACCCACAAATTCAGCGTGAGCGGCCATGAAGGCTATATCACCGTGGGCATGTACGACGACGGGCGTCCCGGGGAAGTATTCATCAAAATGGCCAAGGAAGGTTCGACCCTCTCTGGCGTAATGGATGGTCTGGCGCTAACGGTTTCGCTCGGCCTGCAATACGGCGTTCCGCTGAAGGTCTTTGTGGACAAGCTGCTGAATACCCGCTTCGAGCCTTCCGGCATCACCGCGAATCCGAACATCCGCTTCGTTTCCTCGGTGCTGGATTACATCGCGCGGTGGCTCGGCGGGCGGTTTATCTCCTCGGACTATCTCAAACTGAACGGCGGGACGCACGCCGAGAACAGCGGCCCCGCGGTTCCTGCTCCCGTGATTCTCTCGGCGCTGGCCTCTCCTCCCGCGCCGGCAGCCGCCACCAAGCCGACGAACGCCTATGAAGGAGCGCCGACCTGCAGCGAGTGCGGCATGCTGATGGTTCCGAACGGCGCCTGCTACAAATGCGAAAACTGCGGCAGCACCAGCGGCTGCAGCTAAAGCGAAGGAACGAGGCGAAGGCTTATGGAAAACGACCTCAAGAAATGTTTATTCGAAACCCGCTCGAGCGGGTGAGGGATCGCTTGCTGGATCTGACACGTTTAGGAGGTTGTCGCTCAGGGCGTTAGCTCCAGAAGCTTTTCGAGAGAATCCGACGAAAGGAAACCTCTCTCAAGCGGTGAAACCACCAACACGATGAGCGCACACCCTCCCGCTTCAGGTGTAGCAGCGCGGCGCGCCCCGGCCCACCCCCAAACCCGGGGCTTTCTTCATATTGATCGCCATGGAGCCGGTCCCCTGGCCATTTACGTCGTGACCTACCAGCGGGTAAACCACGGCGGCATCCGTACGAAGCCGATCGAAGCTGTCGGTGCCGAGGCGCTGCTTGAATTGCTCGAGCGCATCGGCGTCGATTTTCATCTTCGCGAAGTCCGCGGCGCGCTCGAAGACATCCTTCGCCTCGGCTCCGCCAACATCCCCGATCCGTGGCTCACCGATGAAGAGATCCTCGAAAAAGGCCTCGCCGAGACCTGACGGTCCGGTTGCTGCCAAGTCTCGTTTTTCTTCCCTGACTACATCTAAAAGATGTAATAAAGGCGTTCCTTCGGCAATGTTTTTGAATCGGAGATCTGCAAACGGTTTGCGGCCGCCAGCAACGGCCGAGGAGCTGCCTCCCCGGCTGGCAGCCGCGGGATGAGAAAATCAATGACCAACACTCGGTCGAGCAGCCCGGCCTAGCTTCAACCGAAAGGCTATGGCCAGGACAAACGGGGACGGCTTCAGCGCGGGCGCAGCGGCGGCCGCCCGGCGAGCAAGCGCGGCCGCATGCGCAAGCGCGGACCGAGCGGCGGCGGCACGTTGCGGAGAAAGTCTCCGCAGGAAGGGCAGCGGCCGTCCTTGGCGACCGGACCAGCGACATCGGCGCGCAGCCAGCGGCCGCGGGCTTGGCACAGCGGGTTGATGCATTGCACCGTCAGGCCGGGCAGGTATTGCATCGCTTCACCTCAAGGGCCGCAAAGCGGAGTCCATCCTGCAGCGCGCGTGCTTGTGGTTGGAGACCAGGGACCGCGCGGGAACAGCGCGTTTGCTGGCGCGCATTCTGCCCCGAGCCATCCTTGGCGTCAAGAGAAAAACACCACAAGATATTGTGGTAAGGTTGCAGCTGTGGAAAACGTGCCCCCGGAAGGCGGCGCGGGGAGCGAGCCGCGT
>Ga0307475_10000440_pt1 | contig 24656 bp, 18 predicted proteins | sample atmos_gasesECM1C_FD_203317 | JGI IMG/M metagenome (GOLD analysis project Ga0307475, IMG submission 203317) | Hardwood forest soil microbial communities from Morgan-Monroe State Forest, Indiana, United States - atmos_gasesECM1C_515 | ecosystem: Environmental > Terrestrial > Soil > Temperate... | reverse complement strand
GGCCGGAGCCTGGGCGTTCAGGGAACACAACAATTCCTCACGCAGGTGGTGCAATCAATTACCGAAGTGGATCCAAGCAACCATCCGGAAGGCTACGTCCAGCAATGGAATTTTGATGTGCAACGCGACTTGCCCGCAGGCTTCTTCGTGTCCGCGGCGTACGTTGGATCAAAGGGAACGCATCTGGCGCAGTATTCGCAGCAAATCAACCAGATCTCGGATGGATTACTTGCGCAGGCAGCTTCGCAAGTCGATCCTTCACTTGCGAATCCCCGGCAGAACGTGACGCTGGTACAGTCGACACCGAATCCGTTTTTCATCAATGGTCAGGCGCTGGCGCTCACCGGGCCGACCACTACGATCGGGCAGCTGCGGCGCCCCTATCCACAATATGCGAGCGTGCAACTTGCCGGACAAGGGTCTTACGACAGCATTTATCACTCGTTTCAATTGACGTTGCAGCGTCGCTTTGCGGAGGCGGGCTCATTGTCAGTCGCTTATACCAACGCGAAACTGATTAGCGACACCGATACGCTGACGGCATGGTTGGAGCCGGGCGTCGGAGCGATTCAAGACAATAATAATTTGCGCGGGGAACGCTCTTTGTCCTCGCAAGATGTTCCTCAACGGCTAGTGATTAGTTATGTTCTGGATCTCCCTTTCGGCAAAGGCCGGAGATATCTTTCCGGGGCTGAAGGGATGCTGGACAAAATCGTGGGAGGATGGGGGGTTGATGGCGTCACTATTTTCCAGCGAGGTTTTCCGCTGGTATTTACCAACGGACAAGTCAACGGCACGACCCTATTTGGCGGCGGTTCGCGTCCGAACATTATTTCCGGATGCGATGCCACGCCGGGAGTTCAAAGCTCACCCCTGATGCAATGGTTCAATACCGCGTGTTTCGCGGCGCCGGGTGATTTTAGATTCGGAAATGAACCGCGGGTAGATCCTCGACTGCGCTCCCAGGGAATCGATAATTTTGATTTTGCGCTATTCAAGAGAACCAGATTCGCGAGCAGCGAGCGGCTGGGAGTCGAGTTTCGAACAGAATTCTTTAACCTGTTTAACAGAACCCAATTCGCGCCGCCGAACACGGTGTGCTGTAGCGCCAACAATCAGAACTTTGGCGTTGTGACCGCGTCGGCGCCGGGGACAAACCCAAGACTGGTGCAGTTCGGGCTGAAACTGTTGTTCTAGGCCTTCCGCGAGGGTTCGTCGAAACTGCATAAGCAGTATACGGCCTACAGAGGGATTTTGTACCAGTCATGGGCGCAGAAATAAAAGCGTTCCTCGCTATCAAAAAATCTTTTCACAGGTAGGTCGCTTGGTGTATGGTTTCCACAACATCGGAGCTTTGCCGGGGAAGTTTGTCGATGCAACGGGTGTTTCGCTGAGGGTGTCCGGCAACATACCGTCCAATGAGAACGCACGCATGAGTTCTTGGCCGCCGCGACGCGCGCTTACGTTTCCCACCGTATCCGAAGCCAGCCAGACGTTACCGGTTCGTCCGGCGGGTGAACCCGAACATCGCTTTCCCAGCGACGAAGAATTGATGGCGCGTTTGCAATCAAACGATGCCAGCGCTTTAGAGGTCCTTTTTCATCGCTACGCCCGGCTGGTATTCAGAATAGCCCGGGGGGTGGTACGGGACAGCGGCGAGGCTGAAGATGTGGTGCAGGAAGCATTTTTCCATCTATACAAGAAATCCATGCTTTTTGATCGTTCAAAGGGCGGGGCCAAGAACTGGATCGTGCAAATCGCCCTACATCGCGCGCTCGACAGAAAAGCCCATTTGAGCCGAAGAGGATTTTATCTTGGTACAAATATTAATTCTCTGGACGATACATTGTTGGGACGCACGGACCTGGACCGGGAAATCGGCTCGAGGATCAATCGAGCACAGCTCCAGAGAGCTTTCGAGGAGCTCCCGGATATGCAACGGGTAACACTTGAATTGTTTTACTTTGAAGGACTGGATTTACGAGAAATTAGCGAGAAATTTAACCAACCATTAGGGAATACGCGCCATAATTTCTATCGTGGCCTGGAACGGCTGCGTAAGAGCGCGTTTGTGCAGAGTCTTCGGGAAACAAAACGATGCTAAAGATTCATTCCGGGTGCGACGAGCACGATAAATATAAGAAGCTCGGCGCATTGGCCGCTGCAGGTACCTTGTCCCCCCTGGAATCCGCGGAACTGCACACGCATCTGCGCCGCTGTGAACAGTGCCATGAAGTTTTTCGCCAGTATCAGGCCCTCACAACTCAGGGAGTGGCCATTCTTGCCGATGGATTTGCGGAGAGACGCGGCCAGGCAAACTGGGACGAGGCCGTCGCGTTTGAGCAATTGTTGGAGCGCATGGAACGTGATCAACAGCCTGCCGCGGAAAAGAACCGTCGAGCCGCCAAGATTGTTCCGCCCAAAATGTTAGTGCGAGGTCCAGTTGGTTCGATTGCTACGATGGTTCTGGCGGCGGGCCTTATCTTCGCGGTGGCTTTGGGGTCCTACCACGCCGGCATTCGGACGCATCCGCAAAGCGTCAGCAACGTAACTCCGGTTCCTACACGTGTCGACGATCGCTTCCAGAAGATTTCCGAAGAAAAACAACAAGCCGATGAAGCGTTGGCCCGGCAAACGAAAAAGTTAGCTCAACTGCAGGCTGACGAAGCGCAAAAAGAGCAGGAACTGGGAAAACTGCGTGCAGCGCTTCGCGTCCTTGAGGACCGATCGAACAAACTCCAGGCAGCGAGCAGGCAGTCCGAGGATCAATTGTTGGCGTTGTCGCAGGAACGAGATTCGCTAACCAATCAGTTGCAGTCCCTAAACCAATCGTACGGGGTTGACAGGACCGAGCTGGCAAACCTACGCCTGGAGCGCGACAAGACTCTCATGCGCACCGCCTCCCTGGAGGCAAAAATTGCCGAACTGGCCTCCGCTAACAAGGATCAAGAGCGCCGCCTTAAGGACACCGATCAGTACCTGAGTTCTGATCGCGATATCCGTGAATTGATGGGCGCGAGAAGGCTTTACATCGCGGATGTGTTTGATGTCGATGGCAGCAGCCGCACGCAAAAACCATTTGGCCGCGTCTTCTATACACAGGGCAAGTCTCTTATTTTTTATGCCTTCGACCTCGATCGCGAGCCGGGCGTGGTAAATGCCAGCACGTTTCAAGTGTGGGGCCAGCGAGAGGCTCCTCAGGGTCAGCAGGAATCGCCTATGAACCTGGGCATTCTGTATATGGATAATGAGTCGAAGCGCCGCTGGGTCATGCGATTTGACGACCCCAAGAAGTTAGCCGAGATCGACGCGGTATTTGTTACTGTCGAACCGCGCGGCGGTAGCCACAAGCCTACGAACAAGCCTTTCTTATATGCCTTGCTCCGCAACGAAGCCAATCATCCATAATTTTGTGGATCGTCCATCCTGCATATCCCGAAGCTCCGACTAGCGCGGATTCCTCGGCCGGATATTTTTGTAAATTTTTCGGCGACTCTCGATATTTTTTAATGAAGTGAGTACCAATGGTACACATTTGCTACTGCCTTCGTACTAGTCATCAGATTCACAAATTTGTCGAGGCAGTTATGTGCGGGGAAGGCGTCCGTTTGAACTACAGACGCCGCAGTGGTGTTGTGTCTTCAGGGTCGGCAGCGACGGGTAGTGAATCGTGAACGAGGAGCGTGGGGGATGAAGAACTTGCGTTTAGTTATCGCAACGGTGTTGCAGTTGGCACTGTGTCTCGTGGTGGCCGGTATTTTTGGCGCGCGGCTATCGGCCCAGACAAGTTACGGCACGATTTCCGGCACGATTACAGATGCGTCGGGAGCCGCCGTCAGTGACGCGGAAGTGACCATAACGAACGTAGCGTCCGGCGAGAAGCGGGTGCAGCCTACCAGCAGTGATGGCTACTACAATTTCGTGAATCTGGTTCCCGGCACGTACCGGGTCGAAGTGGAGAAAACAGGATTCAAGCGTGCAGCTCACTCCGACGTTATCGTCGACGTCAATCAGACTTTGCGCATCGACCTTACCCTGCAAGTGGGCGAAGCATCTCAGACCATCGAGGTTACCGGGGAAACTCCGCTGCTGCAGTCAGAGACGTCGTCTATCGGACAAGTAGTGGAAGGCCGGAAGGTAGAGGAGTTGCCGCTTAACGGCCGCAACGTGTTCAATCTAATCACTCTGGCCCCCTCCGTCGTTCCGCAAGGAAGCGCCGGCGGCACTCCTGTGGGAGTCAATCCGTTTGGCTGGGGGAACTATCAGGTCAACGGCTCGTTCGGGAACGAGAGCGCGGAATATCTCGACGGGCAACCTTTGAATATCGGGTATATCAATCTGCCGGTCATCATTCCGACCCAGGACTCCGTTCAGGAGTTCAAGGTACAAACCAGCAACACTGGCGCGGACTGGGGCAAATTTTCTGGCGGCGTATTGAACTTCAGCACCAAGTCGGGAACCAACGGCCTCCACGGCGAAGCCTACGAATATCTGCGAAATAAAGTTTTGGATGCCAACGACCCATTCAACAAGGCCCACGAGCTGGCTAACGGGCTACCCAATAAACCGGGGAGTTTCACGCAGAATCAATTCGGCGCAAATGCCGGCGGACCTCTGTGGATACCGCATCTTTACGATGGACGAGATAAGACGTTTTGGTTCTTCAGCTGGGAAGCGTTCCGTCTTCGACAAGGCGCATCGCCGGTTTTGACCACCGTGCCGACAACTCCCGAATTAGCTGGAAATTTTTCGGCCCCTGGAATCGCGTCGATCATGGATCCCTGCGGCGGAACGGTGGCGAGCGGGGCTTGTCCTACTTACACTGGCGGTCCCACGCCATTTCCGGGAAATGTGATTCCGACTTCCCGGCTCAACCCCACATCACTGGCGCTAGAAAATCTTTGGCCGGCAGCCAATTCACCTTGCACGGCGGATACGCTGATTGGGTGCAAGAACAACTATGCGAAATCGTATGCCACCGGCGGAAACCAGAATCAGGTGGTGGGCCGAATGGATCAAACTCTGGGCACTAAGCAGCGCATTTTCTTCCGCTACACCTATTGGAATGTTTTAGATTTGCCGCAGGACCCGCTGGGCACCGGGCTTTGCCAGGATCGATGCGCGGAGAAGTACGCCACCAGCGCCGCGGCGATTGGTTACAACTACAACGTAACTCCGACCACCATCGCCTCGCTAAACGCGAGCCTCAGCCGCTTCGCCTACAACCGCTCTCCAAACAACGCGGGGTTCGACCTGACCAAAATTGGCTGGCCATCACAATTTAACAACGTAATTCCTTCGATCGCTCGAACGCCACCCACGCCTTGCGTTCTGGATTACGCCGACAACGTGATGTGCTCTCAAGGACAGAGCTTCATCCAGGACCGCAACACACAGTTCGATATCGGCCCCAGCCTGACGCTGGTTCGCGGCAAGCACACTCTTAAGGTCGGATATCAACTCGAAGTAGGACGAGACAATTACGCGCAGACCAACGTGGCAAGCGGCTCGTTTGCGTTTTGCGGCTCCGGATTGTCTTGCTTTAGCGGCAACGGTTTTGCCGACTTTCTGCTCGGCTATGCCGACAACCCCAGCAACGTTGAGAATCACTTCTTCGGTCAGGTGGTCGACCCGGCCCTGATCGCGGGTCAACAAATCTACAACGCTTTTTATGCCGATGACACTTTCCGTGTCACTAACAAACTCACTTTGAATTTGGGGATGCGCTACGACTTGCAAGGTCCATGGTCGGAGCGCTTCAACCGGTTGTCTTACTTCGATCCGAATGCTCCGAGTTGGCTCTCTAATCCCAGCGCCGCTGGACTTGCTGGGGTAGCGGGTCTGCCAGGGTTGAAGGGCGACGTATTCCTGGTCAATCCCAGCACCAGAACCGCAATTCCAAAAAACAGGACCGAGGTTGCTCCGCGCGTGGGATTCGCTTACAGCTTCGACCAGAAGACAGTGATCCGCGCAGGTTACGGAATCTTCTGGATTCCCAACTATGTTTCTTTCGGCCTCAATCCGAACAATGATTTGGTCAATGACGCGACCACTTCATATACCGGAACGATCAATGGGACCGTTCCAGTGAATACCATTAACACCCCCTTCCCGGCGACGGGCGTGGTACCTCCGGTTGGTCGTACGCTCGGGCCGCTGGGAACCCAAAAATATGCGACGCAGGTGGTACAGAATTTTTCCATCGCGGATTTGAACAATCACCCTGAAGGCTACGTGCAGCAATGGAACTTGAACGTTCAAAGGGACCTGCCGGCACACTTCTTCTTGTCGGTTGCGTATGTTGGATCAAAGGGAACCCATTTGCAGTCGTACTCCCAGCAAATTGACCAGCTGCCCGATAGCTACTTGCCGTCGGCGGCATCACAATGCGCAGGTCAGGAAGCTATCACCGGAAAGCGTTGTGTAGCGAATGCTGCTGGAGCGCCGTCTGTGGCTTTGCTGCAGAGTGTGCCTAATCCGTTTTTTGATGCGGCTACGACAACGTCCTTCGCTTTATCAGGTGCCACGACGACCACCGGACAGTTGTCCCGTCCTTATCCGCAGTACACCGGTCTAAGTCTGGCAGGCCAAGGATCCTACGACAGTACGTACCACTCATTGCAGGTAACTTTGGAGCGCAAATTCGCCAGCGCAGGGTCGCTGCTGGTTGCCTACACCAACTCGAAACTTATCAGCGACACGGATACGCTGACCAATTGGCTGGAGGCGTCCAATGGAAGTATCCAGGACAATAACAACAACCGCCAGGAGCGCTCCTTGTCTTCGCAGGACGTTCCGCAACGATTGGTGATCAGTTATGTTCTCGATCTCCCTTTCGGCAAAGGCCGGAGATATTTTTCCGGTGCCGAAGGCATCATGGATAAGATCGTTGGCGGTTGGGGCATTGACGGCGTGACCATATTCCAGAAAGGTTTCCCGTTGGCGTTCAGCAACAGCCTCCCCAACTACACCACTTCGTTCGGAGGCGGCTCAAGGCCCAACTACATGCCGGGTTGCAACAAATCATCACCAGCGGGCGCCAAGCAACTTAACGAATGGTTTAACACCGCGTGTTTTAGTGCTCCGGCCGATTTCACCTACGGCAATGAAGGGCGCACCGACCCGACGTTGCGGTCTTCGGGAGTGAACAACTGGGACTTTGCGTTATTTAAGAGGACCCCATTTGGCCCGGACGGACGGTTAGCTCTCGCGTTCCGAGCTGAATTCTTCAATTTGTTCAATCGCTCGCAGTGGGCCCCGCCCAATACCGCGGTTGGTAGCTCGACGTTTGGCCAGGTATCCAGCATTTACCCTGGCACAAACCCGCGGCTGATCCAATTCGGTTTGAAGTTCAGCTTCTAAATCATGAAATGCCCGGAGCGAATGTGCAGAATGCATTCGTTCCGGGCAAAGTCTTCCTGAAGTCAATCTCCAATTGCCCGCATCTATTCTCCCAAGGAATATCTCGTCGCTACTATTCGTGAATTCCCCCGCGCTAAAATACAAAGCCCGGCGTTTTTCCGTCTCTGGCACAAGCGTGAGGAGCCGACCCTAAAACATGGTTCGCCGATTTACGCGCCGCGATTTCCTTAATTACGCAGCAATGGCGGCTGCGACGCCTATCTTCGAAGTAAAACCGCTTCGCGGCCTCGATTTCATTCTTCAAAATTCTCCGACGCCAAGAAAGTTTCTAATCGAGACCATGCCCGGCGGCGCGGCTTTGTTCGATTACAACAGCGATGGGTTACTCGATATCTTTCTGGTCAACGGCGGAAGGGTCACGGAGGCGTTGCGTGTTCCAGAGAATTTTGATCGCAACGATCCTCGCTACTGGAACCGGTTGTACCGCCAGAATCGCGACGGGAGCTTCACGGACGTCACACGCGCAGCAGGTTTGGCTAATGCGGGCAACGGCAACTATGGGATGGGAGTCGCGGTCGGCGATTACGATAATGACGGGTATCCCGATCTGTACGTCACCAGCTACGGAAAGAACATTCTTTATCACAACAATGGTGACGGGACCTTCACGGATGTGACTGTCAAGGCCGGCGTCGCTGGCGGTGGCTGGTCGGTCTCCGCGGGTTTTGTTGACTATGACAATGACGGCCATCTGGACTTGTTTGTCACCCGGTACATGGACTGGGACGCCGATCACAACAAAATTTGTGGCGGAGAGTGGCACACTTATTGCCCGCCGGGAGCATTCCCGGCGACTACTTGTTTGCTCTACCACAATCGTGGTGATGGTACGTTCGAAGATGTGAGCGAGCGTTCAGGAATCACTGCCAAAAAGGGGCGAGCGCTGGGCGTTGCTTTCGCGGACTATGATGGCGACGGTTTCACGGATATTTCTGTTTCCAACGACGGCATGCAGCAGTATCTGTTCCACAACAACGGTGATGGCACATTCAAGGAATGCGCGCTGGAATTAGGCGTGGGGCTGACATCTGACGGCAAAGGTCTTTCTGGGATGGGTACGGCGTTTCAAGACTATGACAACGATGGTCGGCCGGACATCATCACTACCGTGCTACCGCGCGAATTGTACGCATTGTTTCATAATGACGGAGATGGCTCATTTACGTATGACAGCCTGAAAACCGGGCTTGGCGCAATGACATCGGGCAGTTCGGGCTGGGGCGTAGGATTGGAAGATTTTGACAACGACGGCTGGAAGGATCTTTTCGTGGCGCAAAGCCACGTGCTTGAGAATGTCGAGAAAATTGATGCTTCGTTGCACTACAAGGAGCTGCCGCTTTTGGCGCTCAATCATAATGGCAGGTTCGAGCGAACTGATTCGGGCGTGATCACACCGCTGGCGGCCCGCGGCGCGGCTTTTGGAGATATAAACAATGACGGGCGGATGGACGCTATCATTACCACTCTTGGCGGACCGCCAGTGCTTCTGATGAATCGTTGCGATAATCATAATCACTGGCTCTCAATTACCCTGCGTGGCACGCGCAGTAACCGCGACGGGTATGGGGCTAAGGTTTCCGTGAACGGCCAGACGCGCTTCGCTACCTCGGCCGGAAGTTACGTGTGTGCCAGCGACAAGCGTCTTCACTTCGGACTGGGTTCCGCGGAGAAGGCTTCGGTAGAAGTGCTCTGGCCTTCAGGCACCAAACAAGTTTTGAATGATGTTCGAATCGATCAATTCCTGGAAGTTCGCGAACCGGAGCGCGGATGACTTTTCTTCTATTCATAGCGCTGGCGGGCCAGGCCGCGACGCCAGACGCCATGCAGCACGTGCGAGCTGGCCTTGAAGCGCGTAAGCAGCACCAGGTCGACGTGGAGATCACCGAGTTTCGCGAAGCCGCGAAGCTCGACCCTGGCTTGGCGGACGCATTCTTGAATCTCGGCGCCGCTTACATGGAGAAACACGATTACGGCGGGGCCATCACTCCTCTTAAGCGGGCTCTGGAGCTGAGTCCCGACTTGCTGGCGGCGCACCAGTTTTTGGGCTACGCCCTGCTGGCGCAAGGCTATGCCGCTGAGGCCATCCCGCATCTCGAGCGTGCCGGCGCTCAGGAAGCGCTGGGAATTGCGCAGATCCAAACCGGCCAGCTAACCGAAGCCGTGGCTAACTTCACCGCCGCGCTTCCCAAACATCCCGATGATCCAGACTTGTTATTTTACCTGGGGCATTCCAGTGGCTTACTTTCCAAGACGGCCATTGACACGTTGATTGCCAATCATCCCGATTCTGCGCGGGCCCACCAGGCTCTCGCGGAAAATTATTTAGTGCTCCGGCAAATGCCGCAAGCCGAGAAAGAATATCTGGAGGCCCTGCGACTCCGTCCGGATTTGCCGGGGCTTCATCTGGAACTGGGCCAGGTCTACGCCAATTCCGCGCAGTGGCCTAAAGCGGAAGCAGAGTTTCGTGCCGAAGCAAAGTTGCAGCCTGGTAACGCGGAAGCCGCGTACCGCTTGGGCGCGGCATTGCTTCAGCAAGGAAATGCGCGCGACGCGCTAGTGGAGTTGAAGCGCTCCAACGAGCTGAAGCCGGAAATGCCAGAAACTTTGTACTCCCTGGGCAAAGCCGCTGCTACCGCAGGCGAAGGCACCGTCGCCGAGCAATCCTGGCTCAAAGTAATCGAACTCGAAGAGAACACTTCCCTCGCCGCTCAAGCTTATTTTGGACTCGCCGGTTTACATCGCAAGCAAGGCAAGCTCGCTCAGTCCCAACAAGAAATGCAGGAATTCCAAAAACTTCAAAGCACGATTGGCCCGCCGCGGTCAGAGTAGAGCCAGCTCGACACTCTGGCGACCACAATCGCTGTCTCCCCGTTTTATATGTATACTATATAGTAATAACTCGAGGCGCTGGGTGCCCCGGGTTCGCAGTTGAGTTGTAGCTGCTAATAGACATCCTGGACAGGTGGGATATGCTCACAACCCACCGCAGGGAGGGTCGGGATGAAGAATCCAGTCTACGAGCAGATCCAGGCGAGGAAAGTGAAGGCCAGGCTTCGCATGCTGCAGCATGCGAAGCGCTTGAGCGGCAATGTCAGTCAGACCTGCCGCTTTTTCGGGGTGTCCAGAGCGCTCTACTACATCTGGAAGAAACGCTTTGAAAAGAATGGCTTAGCTGGTCTCCGGGACCAGCCTCGGAGACCACACCACATCCGGTATCGCATTCCACCGGAAATTGTGTCGCTGATTCTTCGCATTCGGGAAGAGCGTCGTTACGGTGCCGTTCGCGTCAGTCTCTATCTTCAACGGCACTATCACGCCTACGTTTCACCAACGACCATCCTGAAGATCTTTCATCGCCATCACGTTGGCCGGGTTTCCCTGAAGAAATATCGTCCCGGCCCTAAACCGGCTGATGCACCTCTTCAAGTGCCGGGCCGCTCTGTGCAACTCGATGTGAAGTTCGTTCCGCGTGTGGGAAGAGCGCGTCAGCGCTTTTATCAATTCACGGCCATTGACGAAGCGACCCGATTCCGCGTTCTGCGCATTTACGATCACGACAACACTAAGACTGCCATCGACTTCCTGCAGGAAGTCCGAGAGCATTTCCCCTTCGCCATTCAGAAAATTCAAACCGATAACGGCTCTTCGTTCGGACCACAGTTCACTTGGCATCTTTCCGACCTCCGCATTTCCCTCAAACACATACCTCCGGGCTGCCCGGAGGTGAACGGTAAGGTCGAGAGAAGCCATAAGACCGATTCCGAGGAGTTCTATCAGGGAAAGCATTTCAAACATAAAAGGGATTTGACTCGAAAACTCAAGAAAAGGGAAACGGAATACAACGAGGATCGACCGCATCTCACGCTAAAAGGAAAAACGCCCGTTGAACGCGTTCGCGAACTCGTTCAGGCCCCCAAATCTGTAAGTGATCTCTCTTGACTAATACAACTCAACTGCGAACCCGGGGCAGCACCCGCCGCCTAGTTATAGGCCCGAGTATCTTCTGAAGCCGGATTCCTGCCTCGAACACGCGCTCGGACCCGCGTGGTGGTGTGAAGTTGAAGTGCTCTAGCGGAAGGCCTATGCTTTTTGAGACTAACAACCGCCAGGAATACGCCGGAGAAAGCAGCAATGACCTACCAGCCGGAAACACCATTTGACAATATTGAGAGCGCTCGCGAGTACGTGAACCAACTGTTAGCAGCTACGCGCGAGGCTCAAGGTGAAATCGAAAGCGAACTTGGTCGCGCCACAGATCCACAGGTGGCACGTCGGAACGAGGCATTGCAATTGGTGAAATACAAACTGAATCAACTGGCGTCGCATATCGCAGCGAGCCGCCGCATCTTGAATGATCTAACGAAGCTGCGTCGATTGCTGCTGGAGGCCAAAAAAGCCCGATGAGCAGGAAAACACAGAAGAGTGCAACTGGCAGCAATTCACTCGACGGCAGAATCCTTTTGATTTATGACTAAGATATTCCTTTTCGTTCGCGTGTTGTCCGCGGTTGTTGGGACTTTTTTTCTTTTGGCAGGGGCCGGGCGGGCTGGCGCAGAGCCTCCTATACGTGTGGCGATTGTTGGGTTAGTGCACGGGCATGTGAAGGGTTTCCTGGCGGCGCTGCCGGGGAATCAGACGGCTACCTTGGTTGCCATCGTCGAGCCTCAGGAGGCGCTGGCGAAGGAGTACGCAGCGAAATACCATCTCGATTCCAAATTGTTTTATACCGATTTGGAAAAGATGCTGGTGGAGCAACATCCGGACGCAGTGCTGGTGTACACCACGATTGCCGACCATCGCAAAGTGATTGAGGCGGCCGCGCGGCATGGAGTGAGCTCCATGGTGGAGAAGCCGCTTGCCACCACGCTGCAGGATGCGTTGGCGATTCGCGCTTTGGCGCGTGGCTCTGGTACGCATGAACGACCCGTGCAGGTGCTGGTCAACTACGAGACGACCTGGTATGCCAGCAATCAAGACGTGATCGCGCAATCGGCCGCGGGAAAGCTTGGGGAACTGCGCAAGGTGGTGGTGCACGACGGGCACGAAGGCCCGAAGGAAATTGGAGTGGGCCCGGAGTGGTTGCCGTGGTTGACCGATCCCGCGCAGAACGGCGCTGGGGCGTTGTTTGACTTCGGGTGCTATGGCGCGGACTTGGTGACCGTGTTGATGCACGGCCAAGCGCCCATGAGCGTCACGGCTGTGACGCAAACGGATAAGCCGCAAATTTATCCGCACGTGGATGACGATGCGACGGTGATTCTGCGTTATGCAAAAGCGCAAGCGGTGCTGATGCCTTCGTGGAACTGGTCCTTCGCGCGCAAAGATATGGAAGTTTAAGGCAACGGCGGCTACGCCATCACCGTCGGACCAAACCGCGTGCGCGTGCGGTATCGCGGTGATAAGGCGGAGCCGGACACGCCGCTGATCGCTCCGCCGTTAGCGGAAGCGCAGCGCGACTCGCTGAGTTACCTGGCAGCAGTGTTGCGCGGCCACGTGCAGCCAGACGGCGATTTATGTTCGTTGGAAACAAATGTTGTGGTCATGCAGATCCTGGATGCCGCGCTGCGGTCAGCGCAAAGCGGCAAAACGATAAAACTTACGCCGCTGCCTCAATAGTATTTCCCTTTCATCCTCTGAAGTGGGTTTGATACGAATGGACATGGAGGACGGCAGGCAAATTCAACATCAAAGATGCACCCTTTGAAAATCACAAAAGGTGCGGCACCCGCTCTTGCCGTATAAGTGTAGGCCATCCGGCGGCTCCTGGGCCCAACAGGAGTTTACTGAATTTGAGGGTACTTAATTCCCTGCCCTAAATAAACAATTCCTCTTCATGCTGCTCTTCCGGCCGGTGCGGGGCCCGTCTCGATCGCAACAAATCCAGGCCCACGCGAATTCCGGTGACCACCGCGGACGCTCTGCGCATAGGTTTCCAGAAGCCCTGCCGCACCCGCGCCCCGGTCTCTTCCACAGCTTCCAGCGCCCCGGACAAAATGCGGTCCGCGTGGATCAACTGGCCCCGCAACCGATCCGAGGCCTCGCTCAATACCCGGTCCATCCGCTGTGCCTGGCCGCGCGCCAGATACACGATATGCGAAGCGTCCGCAACCATCTCCGAGATTCTCGGCTGCGTATCGTCCAGCAACAACTGCACGCGGCTCAGGATTGGCCCGACGCGCGTCTGCATATCGCTGACCAGCTTGTTCACTTTTTCCGTGGTGCGCTTCAACTCAAAAAACAGCGCACACAGAATAATTACCTGCACCACCAGCGCAATCGCAGCGATGATGCTGAACACCTCAAGCCAAAATTCCATGAGCGCCCCAGCCGCTCACAGTTCTGAGCGGAAAGTTGGTTAAATTTGTCCCGGCCAAAACTCCGTTAAGACTTTGACGCTTCCCGCAAATATGCTTCTCTTCCCGCATCAACGGCCGCCGAGATAGAATCCTTTTTGCGCGAGGCCACATCCTTGCTGCGTTCGATCAGTTCATCGGCTCGCTCGCGGAGTTCCCGCGCCTTGCGCTGCGCATAATCTTTGCCTTCATCAGCTTTACCCGCTAGATATTCGCGCGTATCTTCGCCCGACCTGGGAGCAAACAAAACGCCCACTAGCGCGCCCACTCCTAATCCCACCAAAAAATAACTCACCTTGGAACCAACATTATCAGCCATGATGACCTCCGTTGTGACCGTATAATAGCACCAAGTCAGGTTCAATACAGGCTAACTGGTAGGTGTAGTCACTTTGTTATCGGTTGGGTTTCTTCGGGCGCGGTGTCTTCGTTTGAAGCGCTCTCTGCAGGCGGCGCATTTAGATGCGCCAGAATTTTTTCCGCGCTTTTCCGCGTAATGACGCGACTCAACCCTTCTACTCCCGCGCGTTGCACATTGGCCACGCTGCCGAACTCCCGCAGAAGCCTCTGCGCCGTCAGTGGCCCGACTCCTCGAATATCGCGAAGGGCCGTTTTCGTTTGTCGCTTCCCACGCCGCAAGCGGTGAAATGTCACTGCAAACCGGTGCGTCTCGTCGCGAATCTTTTGAATCAAATGCAGCACTGGCGAATGATGATCCAGGGCGCAAGGCTCGTCTTCCTGTCCGTAGATATATAAAATTTCCTCGCGTTTCGCGATGCTCGCCAGTGGCTGATTAATTATTTGCAACGATTCCAATGCCTGGGCCGCCGCCCGAAGCTGTCCTATTCCGCCGTCGATCAAAATCAAATTGGGCATGGCGCGCTTTTCTGTCAATACTCGGCTGTACCGCCGCGTTACCGCCTCGCGCATGCTCGCAAAATCATCATTTTTTGGAGGCGTCCCGTCCGTGCCAGCTTCGCCACGAATAATAAATTTGCGGTAATCCGATTTCTTCATCCGACCTTTTTCCCACACGACCATGGACGCCACCGTGTCGGTTCCCTGAATATGCGATATATCGAAACTTTCAATGCGCTGGGGCTCTTCCGGCAAATTCAGCGCCGCCTGCACCGCTTCGCTGATCAATTTAGACGTGGGTTTCAGTACGCGGAAGCGCTGCTCAAAAGAATGCGCAGCATTATTTTCCACCAGATCGAGAAACGCGCGCTTCGAACCGCGCTGCGGGGTGAAAATCTGCACCCTATGCCCGGCCCGCTCCGAGAGCGCCTCTTCCAGCAATGCGCGGTCTTCGAAATCCACCGGCACATGAATGGCTTTCGGCAAATAAGCCGCCTCTAAATAAATTTGCTTCAACAACGAAGGTACAAATTCTTTGGGATCGAAATCGTCCAGGTCTTCCCAGTAATATTCGCGCCGATCCATGGCCCGCCCGCCGCGCAAGTGGAAGAGATTCGCGGCCACCAATGGAGGTTCCGAGTGATAAGCGAGCACGTCGGTATCGTCGCCTTGCGATGCCGCGATGCGCTGCCGCTCTTCAATGTCTTCGAGCGTGCGCAGTAAGTCGCGATAAGCCGCGGCCTGCTCGTACAATTCATGCTCGGCCGCAGCGGCCATTCGTTGCTCGAGACTCTTCATCAAATCGTGCCGGCGGCCCTCTAGAAATAACCGCACATCCCGAGCCGCCTCGGCGTAACGTTCTTCGGTCGTCAAACCGTCGACGCACGGCCCCTGGCAACGCTTGATGTAATACTGCAAACAAGGACGCGGGTGGCTGCGCGTTAAATCCACAGTACAAGAAGGCACCAGGAAGCGTTTGTGAATGAAATGCAAAATCCGCCGCGCCAGGCTGGCAGGGAAATAGGGCCCGAAATAAAGCGAGCCATCCTTCTTAACTCGCCGCGTAAAATAAACGCGTGGGAACTTTTCCGAAGCCGTAAGTTTTATATACGGATAAGTTTTATCATCGCGCAGCAGCACGTTAAATTTGGGGCGGTACTGCTTGATGAGGTTGTTTTCCAGCGCCAAAGCTTCCCGCGCATTGGCCACCAGAATGGTCTCAAGATCGGCAATCTCCCGCGCCAGGGAGCCGGTCTTGGCATTAACCCAGCTTGATTCCAGAAAATACGAACGCACCCGGCTGCGCAGGGAAATCGCTTTGCCAACGTACAGCACCGTCCCGCCGGCGTCCCGGAACAGATACACTCCCGGCGCGTCAGGTAACAGCGCGGCTTTTTCGCGTGGTTCCATACTATTTATTCAGCGTCCCACAGTTCCCGCAACGCAGCGGCTACCCTGCAGGAATCTTTCTTTGACGCATCGGGCAACGCGCCAGGCAAATACGTCTCACGACGGGACCATACAACTACTATGATACTAAAGTGAATCGGAGAGAGTGGAAGGCGCGAGGGAAAACTGAACACTACAGCTTATATAGATCTAATGGAGTCCGCTCTTCTTAATTAGATGCCTATGGGCACTTCTCAGATGCAACGCCTGACAGCACGGCGCAACACCATCGCACGATGGCTGTTACCGTTGGGCGCCTTAGTTTTTCTAACTGCACCCGCATCGCACGCCCAGGATTCGCAAGGCGAATCCTCCTCCTCCGCGCCCAAACCGCTTCCACCGGGAGCGCCGGATTCGCCGCGCTCAAAATCCTCAAACAAAAAAACAAAGGATACGCCAACCAATTCCGCGCCCGATCAACCTACCTGGGACCCGCTGCGCGCGGAAAAAGATCTGGAAGTCGGACAATTTTATTTGAAAAAGGGAGATCTGGACGCCGCTATCGACCGCTTCCAGGACGCCGCCGCGGCCAAGCCTGGCTTCGCCATTCCCTATCGCTATCTTGGTGAAGCACAGGAAAAAAAAGGCGATAAACGCGAAGCCTTGAAATCCTACCGCCGCTATCTCGATCTCTATCCGCATGCGGAAGACGCGAAAAAGATTCAGAAGAAGATCGACAAACTTTGGAGTGAAGTCGGAAAGAAAGACAAATCAGCGGGCTAAGCGGTCCAGCACGCGGCGCGCGCGTTCAAATCCCACAAAACGTTTTTCCTCTTCGCGAAATTCCCTTGAATGCGACACCAGGCTGCAACCCGACCGCCGCGTGGGATGTTTCACGTGTAGCATCTCGTGAAATAAAACGTATTCCACCGCGCAAGTGGGCACGCCCGGACGGTCCATGCGCCTGTTCAGCAAAATCTGATGCGGTCCCGGATCGTAGCACCCGAATTGCCGCCGCCAGCTGCGCACACTCCAGCCGATCCTCGGCTGCTGCAACGCGCCGTCAAAATATTTTACGTTCAGCTCATCGAATAATTTGGAAAGGTCGAAATGCCGGCCCCGCGGATCGACCTGTCGAACTCGCACGCGTCCGCTGCGCATCCGGCTGATACGATTGCGCGTCTTGTGGGACCGCGCATATTCGAAGTACGGCTCGACTACATCGCGCGGCGCTTTTCGTCGGTAAACTCGCGACAACAGCAGCGCAGCCCCCCCTTCCAACACCGGCAGCGGCGCGCGTTGCAGCAAATCCGAAAATCGCACGTACATCGCCTCTTCGCGCCGGCGAATGGTCAACACCAGACTGGAGTAAGGATAGAATTCCACGCGAAAACGCGGCGGCCGTCCATTACATCCAAGCCGCGTAAACACTCGCTGAAACAGCGCACTGCCTCCGGGCACCTGCAAAACTTCGTAACGTTTCATAGCTTGTCGTGCTGCGATTCCTCTTTAATTCTTGCGGCGAACCGGCGGAGGCGCCACCTTCTTGATAGCCTTCCGCGACTCGTTCATCGCGTCCCGTGTGCCTTCGATGGCATCGTCAAGATTACTTTTGTAGGCTTCCAGATCCGGACCGCCGGCAGCTGACAATTTCTCCAGCACCGCTAAAAATGCTTTGGACTGCGAAGCCATCAAATCCACCGCGGCCCTGATATTTTCCTGCTTCTCTATACCCAATTGAATCAAGTCCGCCGCATCGTCGAGGCATCCCCCGTAAGCGTTTAAAAGTGAATTCAGCATGTCAGTGTGCCGCGTCCCGGATGGATGGTCCAGCTCATACTGAAACTTTTTCAGCCGGTCATCCGCGAACGTCAAAAACAGTTTGACGCGGTCATTGGTGGTTTCCGCATCCCGAATCTTGTCCGCCTCCAGCGCCGAGAGATAATCTTTTTGTTCCTGCTGGGCAAGTGCGGACCTTCCTGCGAGCAACATCAAACAAAACATTGCGGCGATAATTTTGCGTGGCAATTTCATCGGTGTTCCTCAGGTGGGTTCGCGGGATGCTCGGGGGCCGTCGCCGATTCCGGGCCTTTCGGTGCCGCTGGTTGTTCATCGCGATGATGGAAGAGCATGCGGATCAATTCCCTGTCCATGGAATCTAGATCGCGGCGAACAATCTGCATCGGAGGCTGATACTCTTCCGGCACCCTCAAAATAATTTCGTCCGCCTCGCGAATTCCGCGTCGCACGTGAATTTCCAGCTGGCGATACCCGTTTGAATCCTTCTCCGCGTCGGTGCGTTTCTTTTTCAAACCGTCCAGCGCCACACGTACATTGTCACGATATTTTTCAAGTACGGTCCCCACGGTGTTCAGGTCGTTAGCTTTAAAAGCTCGCCGCGCTTCATCGAATTCCGCGTCCCCTAGTTTTTCCAGCAATTTGGCGCGGCGCACCGGGTTTTTCTCGTGGTCAAAACGCGCTTGCAGCTCGCCAAGTTTGTCGGCCGCGGCGGCCGCCACGCAGCACATCATGGCCGCGCCCAGCCACATTCCACAGCTCACTCGCCGGACCATCATTCTTACCTTTTATGTTCTAGCACCTTGCGTAACACTTTGCTGCGCTCCTGCGCTTGCCAAACCTGGTCGGCGTTTTGCCCCTGATCCAAACTTAGAAATTTCTGGTAAGCATCCAGCGCCGGCTTCGGCTGATTCAGCTTATCGTAGCAGAGCGCTCGAAGAAACCATGTCCCGGGGCCGGGTGTTTCCATTTTTGCAATTTCATCCAGAGTTGCCAGCGTGGAGGCACAATCTCCGGAAAGATAGTAGGAGCTGCTCAAATCTTTCCAGTACGCCACATTTTTCGGATCCAACTGCAAAGCGATCTTCAGCTCTTTGAACGCATTTGGATAATCCCGTTTATGCAGATAAATGCGCCCCAGTCCACCGCGCAATTGCGCATCTCGCGGGGAAAGCGCGATCGCCTTGTTCAGTGTGACGATGGAGTCATCCCATTTCTTCTGGGCGATCTGAATATCAGCCCGCATTCTCAGCGAATCCAGATTCGGCGCTACATCCGTACCTTGACTTGCTTCAGCGCGGTTCAGTTCCGCGAGCGCCAAATCATATTGCTGCCCTTCTACCAGCAGGTGCACCAGCCGCGCACGAGCAGCGGAATCGGCAGGCTGCACCGCCAGGTAGGTGCGGTACGCATCTGCGGCCTCAGGCTTTTTCTGCGCTGCCAGGCATTCGGCGACACCCAGCAGAGCCTGCGCGTTATTGGGTTGAGCTTCCAATATGTTGCGAAATTTCGCTTCCGCGTCGGCTGGCCGTTGCAGCCGGATATACAAATTCGCCAGATGCAAAATTGGTTCCAGATTGTGCGGGTCCAGCCGGTAGGCGCCTTCAAACGACTCGGCCGCCGCGGAATAATCTCTGGCGTTCTCCTGCGCCACACCCAGCAAATAACGCGGGCGACTTTGCGCTGGTAACAATTCCACAGCTTTTCGTAAATTGGGAACAGCGACCGCCGGATCGCGTTCGATAAATAAAATCCCAAGATTTAAATAGGCCTCGGCCATTTTTGGTTCAATCGCGATGGCCCGCTCGTATTCGCCGCGCGCTTCGTCAACCTTTTGTAGGGCGGTGAAAACGTAGGCAAGCTCGAAATGCCCATACGCAACATCGGGCTGTGCAGCAATAAATTTCTGGAGGGGATCAATCGCTGCCGCAAAGTCCTTCTTCTCAATGTCACGTTGCGCTTCCTGCAGCAGATCATTTAGCGGATTGGCAAGCTTCTCCCGTCGCGATCCGGCAACAGTGCTCTGAGACCCGGCTTGAGTTTTGTGGGAAGAATTCTGTCCGCTGGTTTGCGCGTCGGCGTTCCATGGGAACGCCGCGGCGGCGAAAATCACAACAACACCCAAAACAAATAATACCAATGTAAGTAAGGTTTTCTTCCGATTAGCTCGACGCCCTGACCCCAGCACCGCCGCCGAAGAAGAGTTAGCCGGAGGGTGCCCCACCCTCGCTTTCCACAGTGGGCGCTTCTTTTCCTGTCGTGGGCGCGGCCGATTAGCGAACACAAAGCTTGGCATTTGAGATGAAATTGTAAGTCTTAACGCGTTCGCAACAAACTAAACGGAGGTAACCTTCGATCCGTTCACCACACCCACCGCACCAGCAATCTTGGATGCCCCATTCTGCACACCTTTTGCCTGTCCATTCTCGTTCAGCACGCGCGCCAGATAACGCCCGGTATGCGATTGAGCATTCCGCGCCACCTGCTCAGGCGTTCCGGTGGCGATAATCTTGCCGCCTTGATCGCCACCTTCCGGCCCAAGATCAATCAACCAGTCCGCCGATTTAATCACGTCAAGATTGTGCTCAATCACCAGCAATGACGCCCCCGACTCCAATAATTTGCGGAACGCCGCCAATAACTTCGCGATGTCGTCAAAGTGCAACCCAGTGGTCGGCTCATCGAGTATATAAAGGATACCCTGATTCTCGGTCCGCGAAAGGTGCGACGCCAGTTTTAAGCGTTGCGCTTCTCCACCGGAAAGAGTTGTCGCCGACTGTCCCAATCGCAAATACCCCAATCCAATTTCGTTCAGCACTCGCAACTTGGAAATCACCTTCGGCACATTAATAAAAAATACCAGCGCCTCACGAACCGTCAGTTGCAACACATCATGAATACTCTTCCCGTGATACAGCACTTCCAGCACGCCACTCTTGAAACGCGTCCCACGACACTCCTCGCAAATCAGTTCCACGTCGGCGAGAAATTGCATCTCCACCGTTACAGTGCCATCGCCCTGGCACGTTTCGCAGCGCCCGCCCGGCACGTTGAACGAAAAATGGCCCGCGGTATAACCGCGCCGCTTGGCATCCGGCGTATCCGCAAAAACTTCACGAATCGCGTCGAATGCTTTCAAATAAGTCGCCGGGTTGGATCGCGGCGTGCGGCCAATCGGCGACTGGTCCACGATCACCACTTCGCGAATCTGCGCATCCCCCTCGATGCGCTCGCAGAATTCTTTGATGCTCGAGCCATTACGCTTCGCCGCGAGCGCCTTGTAGAGCACGTCATGCACCAGCGTGGATTTTCCCGATCCGCTGACCCCGGTGACCACCGTCAAAGTGCCCAACGGCAACGTCAAATCAACATCCTGCAAGTTATGCAAATGCGCGCCGAATACTTTCAGGAATTTGCCGCTTAACTTGTGCCGGTTATTCGGCACTGGGATGCGCAAATCCCCAGTCAAATATCGGCCCGTGATTGATTTCGGCTCTTCCAGCATCGCCGCGTAGGAGCCCGCGAAAAGCAGTTTGCCACCGAGTTCCCCGGCTCCCGGACCAAGATCAATCACATAATCCGCGGCCCGGATCGTGTCCGGATCGTGTTCCACCACCAGCACGGTATTTCCCAAATCGCGCAGCGATTTCAAAATGTCGATCAACCGCTGAGTATCTCGCGGATGCAATCCAATCGACGGCTCATCCAGCACGTACAAGGCCCCAACCAGATGTGAGCCCAGCGAAGTAGCCAGCTGAATTCGCTGCGACTCCCCTCCCGACAACGTGGAAGTAAGCCGGTCGAGCGTTAAATAATCCAATCCCACTTCATCCAGAAATTGCAGGCGCGAGCGAACTTCCTGCAGAATTTTATCGGCGACGGTATTTTGCGCTTGCGTCAATTGCATGTTGGAGAAAAATGCTCGAGCTTGTTTCACCGTGAGCTTGCAAACCTCGGTGATCGACCTTCCCGCCACGCGCACGGCACGAGCCTCGGCTCGCAAACGCGTCCCACCACATTCGAGACAGGTCGCATAGCCTCGGAAACGGCTAAGGAACACCCGCACGTGCAACTTGTATTTCTTGCGCTCCAGATATTTGAAGAACCCGGTGATGCCCGCGTAATCGCTGTCTGGGTCACCTTCCAGAATCAATCGCCGCTGCTCTTCGGTAAGGTGGCGCCAAGCTACATTCGTCGGAACGCCACGCCCGCGCGCCCACTTCTTCGCGTCTTGCAGCAAATTGCGGTAACGCGGCTTGGTCCACGGCAAAATCGCGCCTTCATCGAGGGATTTGCTCGAATCCGGCACCACCAGATTCAAGTCAAAATCGATGGTGTTGCCAAATCCCTGGCATCGCGCACAAGCTCCGTAGGGATTATTGAAAGAAAAAAGTCGCGGCTCCGGCTCCTGGTAAAGCGTTCCGTCATTCTTACATTCGAATCGCTCGTTAAATCGCAGCCGCTCTGCCGGGCCGGCTGCATCGGCCACAAATTCCAACAGGGCCTCGCCATGTCCCTCGCGATAGCAAATCTCGATCGAATCCACGAGGCGTGAGCGAGACTCCGGATTAATCGCCAGTCGATCCACTACTACATACACAGGCCTGGAAAAATCAATGTCCAGCAGAGTTTCGGGAGACGAAAATTCGTGCATCCGTCCGTCTTGATACAAACGGTTGAACCCGCGTTTCTGCAGATCGACCAAGGATTGCCGCAGGACCTCAGCAGAAGGGTGCGCAGATTTCTTTTTCGGGGAGCGTCGTGACGGTGGCGCAACCGCAGTGCCAACATCCGCGGAAGTCGCAGCCGAAGGCATCCCGCCGGGACGAAACTCATACAGCACATAAAAACGCCGCCCCGGCGTCATGGTCAAAACAAGTGTGGCGATCTCATCGGGATTATCCCGCCGAACTTCCGCGCCACACTTAATACAAAAAGTCTGCCCGCAACGCGCAAAGAGCAGCCGCAAGTAATCGTAAATTTCCGTGGCGGTAGCCACCGTGGACCGTGGGTTGCGCGTAGAATTTTTCTGGCGAATCGCTACCGCCGGGGCAATCCCGGAAATCTCATCCACATCCGGCTTTTCCATCCGTTCGAGAAACTGCCGCGCATACGCGGAAAGCGACTCCACATATCGCCGCTGCCCCTCGGCATAAACAGTGTCAAACGCCAGCGAAGACTTGCCAGACCCGCTAACGCCGGTAACCACGGTGATGGCGTTATGCGGAATCGCGACGGTAATATTTTTCAGGTTGTGAACGCGCGCGCCGCGGACATGAATAACTTCTTCCGCAACATTTGTGGGTGCCTGATCGGTTTTAGCCATTAGCTGGTTCGTAGCCCAAGAGGAACTCGCACAGTGCCCAAATCGAGCACTGCTTAAACTTTAAATTATACGACTCGTTGTCAAGCCGAGCAAACGCCGCCACAGACAGGACTTTTCCTAAATTTTCCCCTGCTGATTGTGCCTGGCTGGTGGGTGTTTCGTGGAGTCGGTGATTTTTAATGCGCGTAGTCGTTCACAACCCGAAACTCTTCCACAACGAATCGATCCGTGCCTTCGTTCCCGCATCCATCAAAATCTCATCCGGCCAAGGGCGCGCAAATCCCTCCGAAGCCCACTTCCGGGTAGCATCGATCCCCATCTTTGATCCAAAATCCTGAATCCGCGAAGCATGATCCAACGTATCCGCCGGGCCCAGATTAAATTGCACATCGCGTTCCGGATCGATCGCGCACAACGCTTTCCATACCACTTCGCTATAGTTATGCACGTCCACATCGTGATCCACCACCACGATCACCTTGGTGAACATCGCTTGCCCCAGCGACCAAATGGCGTTCATGATCTTTCGCGCATGGCCCGGATAACTCTTGCGAATCGCCACAATCATCAAATTGTGAAAAATTCCTTCCGCCGGCATGGCCACATCGGCAATCTCGGGATACTGCATCTTCATCGCCGGCAAAAACACGCGCTCTACGGCGTAGCCCATAAAATAATCTTCCTGCGGCGGCGGCCCTACTACGGTGGTGAGATAAATCGGATCCTTCCGGTGCGTTATGCACTCCACATGAAATACCGGATACTCCCCTTCCAGCGAGTAAAATCCAGTGTGATCGCCAAACGGCCCTTCGACCCTTATCTCACCGAGATTTACGTAGCCTTCCAAAACAATTTCCGCATTAGCAGGAACTTCCAGATCGCAAGTTTCGCACTGCACCATCTCCACCGGCTCTCGCCGCAAAAATCCCGAAAACATCATTTCATCCAAGTCCGGAGGAATTGGCAGCATTCCCGCCAGCGCCGTCGCGGGATCTGCTCCAATCGCCACCGCCACAGCAATCTTCCCTTCGGGATTCGCAGCACGCGCGCGCCGAAAGTGTTCCGCGCCATGTTTCTGTGTCTGCCAATGCATCCCGGTGGTGCGCTCGTCGTAAACCTGCATGCGGTACATCCCGACATTTCGCTTCCCGGTTTCCGGATTCTTAGTAAACACCAACGGAAAAGTAATAAATCGTCCGCCATCCTGCGGCCAGCACTTCAAAATAGGAAATTCCAAAAGGTTCACGTCCGTGCCCTTGCGAATCACTTCCTTGCAAGCCCCGGATTTCACGCTCTTGGGGAAAAACGAACCCAACTCCGCCAGCTTCGGCAGTATTTTTATTTTGTCGAATAATCCCCGCGGCGTTTCCATGTTCAAAAACCCCTGAATCCGCGCCGCCACGTCCTCCAGTTTGTCTACCTCAAAGGCCAACTCCATCCGCCGCACGCTTCCAAAAGTATTGATCAGGAGCGGCACCTTCGATCCCTTCGGCTTTTCAAAAAGTAGCGCC
>Ga0307475_10000438_pt1 | contig 24693 bp, 20 predicted proteins | sample atmos_gasesECM1C_FD_203317 | JGI IMG/M metagenome (GOLD analysis project Ga0307475, IMG submission 203317) | Hardwood forest soil microbial communities from Morgan-Monroe State Forest, Indiana, United States - atmos_gasesECM1C_515 | ecosystem: Environmental > Terrestrial > Soil > Temperate... | reverse complement strand
TACCGTCTGGCTGGCCGGTTGCGCTGTGATCGAAGGTGCTACTGGAGGCGGATTCTTTATGGCCGTAGCCGTTCCGGCACATCCGGCAATCACCATCCCCACTGCGAGAAGCAACAAAAACAAAACCGCGCCCAAACGCGTCCTCATCTCTCAACCTCTTAATGTGTTCGTCGGCATGCGGCTTCTGGGAGGAGGAGGGAACTGACCGGAGGAAGACTAGCGAGCCAGCATGCTTTGTTCGTATTCTTGATTGGCTGGACCTCTAAAGTACATTCTTCTTCCAAGAGCCGTCTACTGTTCTGAAGGCCAAAGTTTGGTCTAACCCGTGTTACCCTCCAGTACAGTTGCTGCTCGTATTCTTGTGGTGCGGCGCCCACGCGAACGTGTCGCCACCAGGGGCCTGTTTCCACAAATCGCCTGGGGCATCTCGGGTGAGCCGCGAGTCATGGAGAGGATGTAGGAAAGCGCTCAGAAGAGGTATCGCAGCGTCAACTGGAGTTGCCGCGCGGGATTGGCTACATCGGCCTGTCCGAAGAGCGGTGACGTCATCACACCGATATAGTTCTCAAAATTTACATGGTTGAAGATGTTGAAGGCATCTGCGGCAAACTCGATGGACGGCGGATGCTCTCGGTGCGCCAGACGCCAGCGCCGCGCCAGCCGGAGGTCGACGTCCGTGTACCCGGCACCACGGCCGGCGTTGCGCCAAAGCCCGGGCGGCCGATCATTGAACACGTTATCTCCGTCGGGATCCGTTCCAGTAGTAATGTTGTACGGGAGGCCGGACCACACGTTGAGGACGCTCGCGGCGCGGAAGCCTGCGGGCAGACTGTATAAGAACACAACGTTGAGACGATGCCTGCGGTCATAATCCGAGCGGCCCCACTCGCTCTGCAAGTCGTAGTTATTGCCAGGAAGAGAAAACATGCTGCTGGCGCTATCCATACTGCGCGACAGGGTGTACTGCGCCACGATATCCGCTTTGCGGAAATGACCTTTGTAGGTTATGGCAGCGCTATAGCTTCGTGACGATGCCGTGGACTCGAATTGATTAATATTGATGAAGTTGGGATCCGGAACAATCATGGTTCCCGGAAGCGGAGCATTGACGTCTCGCGTGCGGTAGAGTCCCACACCACGCACGGTCATTAACTCTAGCGTAAGAAAATTCTGTCGGCGCCCTATCCTTCGCTCGACCGCCAGGCTTCCCTGCAGCAAATAAGGAAGACGGATACCGGGGTCAATGGTCACGATGCTGGGCGTGGCCTGCAAAGGCGTTACTCCTGGAGGGAATGGGTTCGGATAGCTGGGATTGGAAATGACGATTTGGCGGATGGCTGACCCGCCATAGAGAAGGTTTTGTTGCTCCATGAGCACAGGCTGGCGCTCGTAGAAAATGCCGAAGCCCCCCCGCACGACGGTTTCTCCCTTTCCCGGAGCATAGGCCAAGGCGAGCCGCGGAGCGAAGTCCCGGTAGCGGGAGACATTCGACTGGAACTGATGGCGCAACCCGAGCATAACGGAAAACGATGGCCGCAGGCGGATGTCGTCTTGAAAGAACTCGAAGAACTCATGCTGATCGAAGGAAACCTGCGGGTTACCAATATTTTGGGTGAATTGCGCTGGACTATTTTGAGAGAAGGCAAAGGGACAGGTTGGAGTGGGAAATAGGCACGAAAAAGTAAACGTGCCGCCGAAATTCGAGTTGTCCTCGGCGTTAAAGAATCTCGGCCGGAGTCCGGCGCCAAAATGGAAATCGTGTTTGCCGTAGATGATGGAAGCTACGTCTTCCATATCTGCCATCTGTTCCGTCACGCGATTGGAAATCTGCGCACCGCCGGAATTAAAGGCGCCGAGCACAAGCAGCGCGGGCTGGTTGCTGACGCTGGCCGTGCTTTGCCGATCCTCCTTGTACATAAAGCGCACTTGGTTCCAAATGTTGGCTGAGGGCGTTGCCGTTTCCAGAATTTTGATTTCGTTCTCGTGGTTGAAGATGTTGGTTCCCCGTTCGGGCAGATTGATACCGCCGATCCCCTGATTATCGAGCGTGCGGTCCAAAAACTTGTACAAGACGGATATTCTTTGAGTGGGAGTCATGCGCTCGTCGATTCGTCCAAACAGGTGCAAGCTGTGCACTGGAGCTCTGGCGTTCTCTGTCAGGGGTCCCGACGGCATCACTGCGGAAACAACCGAACTGTCGTTGAACACGTGGTAGCGTGCGGAAAGCAGGAAAGTTGCACTATTGGAGATGGGCCCGTCGAATTCCGTTTCGCCTATCCCGCGCTGTTGCAGAGGACGAACTGCGGCGAAAGCATTCTTTGCGTCCAGCGCGGAATTTCGGAACATCATGACGATATTGCCCCGGTAGCGGCTGTGGACACCGCGCTTGGTGGTGACCTCCAGCCGCCCCTTGCCCGGTCGGCCAAACTCCGCCGAGTAGGGATTTTGGTCTACAGCCACGTTCTTTACACTCGACGAGGGCAAATCGAGAGAGCTGGTCACGACTCCATCCACGACAATTTCCGGGGCGCTGGAGCCGTTGCCGAATACCGAGGGGGCAAGAAACAAGGAGGGTACAGCCAGCGGATCGCCGTTCTTTGTCGGCACGTTCATCGTCATATGCTCGTTGAACTGAACGTCGTTGTGATTCTCTTCTGCAAGAAGGATTGTTTGATTGGTGGCGTTGACGGTCACGTTCTGCGCCACGCTCGATATCTTCAATTTCACCCGGAAAGGCTTCAGTGGCGCCGAGCCCACGGTGACGGGAAGGTGTACTTCTTTGAAGCCCGGCAGGTTCACTCTCAGAACGTACTCGCCCGCCGGAACACTTTTAAATGCAAAGGCACCTTCATCGTCGGTTGTCGTGGTGAGGGGCTGCCCCCCGGCGGCGGCAGTCAACTCAACATTGACATCCGGCACCGTGGTGCTGTCGGAGTCTAGGATGACCCCCCGCACCGTTTTTGCGTCTTGCGCGCCCGTTTCTATCGAAAATACACCTGCCAGGAGAATGACAATGCAGAAGTATCTTAAGGTCATTGTAGTTCTCGACTTTCGTTGGAGGTAGTGAAGACCGCGGACCCGCGCGGGGAAACCTGAAGTTGGTGAAGACGAGCGTACCGACCCTTACGAGCCAGGAGCTCCTCATGGGTGCCTTCCTCGACGATGTGCCCCCCATGGAGGACGATAATGCGATCGGCCAGACGTACCGTGCTGAGACGGTGCGCGATGATGAGCGTGGTGCGCCTGACCGCCGCGCGCTCCAGCGCGTTGAGGACCGTGTGCTCGGCGGCGGCATCCAGACCGCTGGTGGGCTCGTCCAGAATCAAAACGGGTGCGTTGCGCAACACCGCGCGGGCGATAGCAATGCGCTGTTTCTGGCCTCCTGATAAAGTGGTGCCCCTTTCTCCCACGGGTGTCTCGTAGCCTTCCGGAAGCCGGCGAATGAATTCGTCCGCGTTTGCGGTTGCGGCGGCGGCCCAGATTTCCTGGTCAGTTGCGTCGGTCCGGCCGAATGCGATGTTGTCCCGAATGGTGCCGCTCAAAAGTAACGAGTCTTGAAGAACCAAACTAATCTGTTCGCGGAGCGACTGAAGGGAATAATTCCGAATGTCTTCTCCGTCTATCAGCACCGCACCCGCGCTAGGGTCGTAGAAGCGCGGAACCAAACTCACCAGCGTGCTCTTACCCGCCCCGGTGGCTCCCACAATGGCCAGCTTCTTGCCCGGCGCTAGGCGCAGGTTGATATTTGCGAGAATCATTAAACCTGGCTCGTACTCAAACGAGACGTCCCGAAACTCGATTGCGCCCTTCAGTTGTGGCGCTGGCCGCGCACGCCGGCGGTCTCTGACCTCGCTCCGATACCGCAAAACCTCCACGATTCGCTCGGCGCCCACACTGGCCTTGGTGAAGGTATTCGTCGAACGCGAAATGGCCTTCATGGGACTGTAGAAGTTATTAACGTAGGCAAAGAAAATAACTACATCCCCGGTTGTGAGCTGACCGGCAAGAACGCTCCTGGCCCCGTACCACATCACCATGGTCAGCCCTATGGCTCCCAAGAAATCCACCACCGGAGCGATCCGCGCCTGATACCGTACGCTCTCGAGGTACGCCTGAAGGCTGTTTTCGCTTTGCGCCTGAAAGCGTTCGTCGATCTGATCCTCTTGCGCCAGCCCCTGTACGATGCGAATGGAGGCCAGTGTTTCCTGCGCCAGGGAAGCCAGCAGTCCTGTGCTGGCGCGAGCTTTGCGTGTCGCGTGTTTGATCATGCGCTTGTGGCGATAAACGATCCAAAACATGAGCGGAGCGATCGCGAAGGTGGCAAGCGCGAACCTCCAGTTCAGCCAGAACATCAGCAAAGCCATGCCGCTCAGCAACAACGTGTTGCTGCCGAAAACGATGACGCCGTTGGCAATGAAGTCCTGAATCGACTGGATGTCGGAGGTCAAACGGCTAGTCAGGTCCCCGGTCTTTTGCGTGTCGTGAAAACGCAGCGACAAGCGTTGCATGTGCGCGAACAGGTCCCGTCGCAGCTCAAAAACGAACTGTTGGCCGACATTGCCCAGAACTCTTGTATAGCAGTAAGTGGTTAGCCCGGTGACCAGCGCGATGAAGACTACCGTCGCGCAAGAACCGTACAGGATTTGCATCTTCGTGAACGGTGCGCTGTCCAGCCACTGGTGGATCAGAGGCACGCGGCTGGGTTTATGGGAAAGCACGCGGTCAATCACCACCTTGAGGGGCCAAGGGCGCATAACGGCCAGCCCGGCATCCAGAACCATGGCCAGAAGCGCGAGTAGGATCTTTCTCCAGTGGGCAAGGAAAAGAGGCAGGATGTAGTGAATGCTTCCTTCACTGCTCTCCAAGTCCGGCTGGCTCGGCATACCGGTGTCCGCGGTTCCCCTTGGCGACTTGGGCTCAACTGATACAGCCCTGGCGACATTTCTGTCGGTCATTTCAGAAGCCCAAGACTTTGTCGTAGGAGTCTCGCCAGACCAACCTGGGTAGGTCTCGTCTAGGGCTTTTTGGAACGCTTCCTTGTATGGTTGCCTCATACTCAGTTTCTCGACTCCGCAAAGCGGCCAGCTTCCTCCAGCAGCGCCTCCACGACTTGCTTTCCATCTTTGTTGTAGCGCACCACCGCTTCCACATAGGCGAGTTTCAGGTAAGCGATGGCGGCAAACAGGTGAATCCGCGAGACGGAAAAATCAGCAGCCTCCGAGGCATAGGAAGCCTCAAAATGAGCCGCGAGCCTGTCCAAGGCGTTGATCGAGCCGAGCGAAGTCAGGGCCAGAAATCGCAGGTGGGCCACAAAGTGGGCTACATCGAACAGGGGATCGTATTGGCAGAACTCATCGAAATCCAACCCGGTGAAACGGTCAACTTCCACGATGATATGTTCAGGAGAAAAATCACGGTGGGTTGGCGCCAAGGCCAACGGCTCGAGCTTCCGAATCCGAGACTTGATCCGGTCTAAAATGGTGCCGAAGGCGCGGCCGGCCTCTCGATCTGCCGAGGTCAACCGGCTCTGCTGACCGCTGAGGATACGGAGGTGGCGCGAGAAGCTGTACTCACGTCCGCCTTCGAAGCCACACGTATGCAGGCGGTGCAGCCACTTGGCGGCCCCTTCGACGGCCCGAGAGGCGTCCTGCCCGGTCAGGACGATATCGCGCAGGGACGGGCCGTCTTCGCACCTCAGAATCAGGGCTTGCCAGGCCGGATGGTAGGCCAGCGGCTCCGCGATGGCGAAGAACCCCCGCGAGAAGCCGAGACGCCAGAGCTCCTGGCAATTCTTATAAACACGAGCTCCGTGGCCACCGGCATAGAACTTTGCAAAAAAGCATCGGGGCTCGTCGGACATCCCAGGCGAGGTGCGCATCGTCGCTTCGATTTTCACGATGCAGCGCTTCCCGGGAACGTAGCGGTGAACGAACAGACGGTTGTGCGTCAACTCGATGCGGCTTCCCAAACGGTTACGCAATAGCGGAGTGAGTGCGGCGAAAAACTGCTCCGGGCGACGGAGCCAGGCGAGCCCCGGCAGCGCAGGATCGTCGGGTACAGAAGCTGGGAAACTTGGCGTGTTTGTCCTTAGCGCATAAAAATCGCTGCCATTTCGTCGAGCGCCTTTTACTGTTTCGCCTGCCAAAAAACTGGCCGGCACGTGATTTTGAATTCTTGAAACCATCAAGCTCAGCCTTTCGCAAGTTTTCCCCAGGGCTCTTAGACCACCTTGAGCCCGGGTAGGATGGATTGCCATCCTTTGCAAGAACGCTGCAAACACTAACTGCGGCAGCGACTTCCGGTTCAGTACTCCAAAACTCGAATCCCTTCCTCCAGCATGGCTGCAACTCTTTTCTCCCACCGGCGCACCCGATGGTTGAAGGCGCAGTATTTGGCCAGCTTCAAGCACATTGCTGCCCTGTAAAAGGGAAGTCGCCGTAACACCTCCGCGCCCCTCTCCGCGACGTAGGTTTTCAGGAATGCATTGGCCAGCCAATCGAGCGCGCGAATCGAACGCAGGTGGCCGAGGGCCAGGCGCTCGGTTGCGACGATAAATCTAGCAACGTCACGGGCCGGATCCGCCACGTCATAAGTGTCCCAATCAATCGTCACCGTCTGGTCGTTCCTCAGCAGGACATGGTCGGGGCTGTAGCTGCTGTGTCCAGCAAGGCACTCCATGGCGCCAAGCTTTGGAAGTTCGCTTTCGATACGCCTGAAAAGCTCCTTCGACTTTTGTGCCAACTGATCGTCAAGTGTGGTCAGCCGGCTCATCCATCGTTCTAACTGGGCGCCCTGTACCTTCGCCGTGACAACCGGGCCCTTCTTTGGAGCCGCATCATGGAAACGGGCCAGCCAAAGCGCCGACCGCTCGGCAGCCTCCATCTGCTTCGGTCGGTCAGTGCCCAGGAAAATTTCTCGGACCGACAAACCCTGTACTTTTTCTTCCAGAAGGAGCCGAAGAGAAGGCACGTAGGTCAGGGGCTGAGGAATCGAGAACTTGGAATTTCGATCGAAGCCTGTGCGCCAAAGCTCTTCTAAGTATCCGTGAATGTCTGGGCGTTCCTCGGCGTAGATCTTGCCGATCAAATAGTGAGACGCATAACTGTCCTTCAGCGCGATTTCCAGCGTGCACCGCTTTTCACTGTGCCATTTCAGCACGCGCGCTTGAAATTCTTGCGGGGCGGCTAATTTCCAATGCGCGGAAAAGAACAACTCAACTTGTTCTGCCAATTCCTGTTGATCGAACAGGGCAACGAGTGCTGGATTTCCGCGATCCGCGGGTGCTGTGATCAGTTCGAGCATGGCTTCGTCTCCTACGCTGTGAGCTCCTGAAGACCTTTTTCCAGCATGATTGCGGCTCTCTTCAGCCATCCGGGGTGCTGTTCTCCCACATCGCGTTTGGCCTCCTGCAAGCACAAGGCGGCTTTATGGAAGCGTAGGCCAACCTCAACGCAACGCTGCGCGGCAGCTTGGTAGGTTTTCAAAAATGCTTGCGAGGCGCTTTCCAGTTTTCGCGACGCGCCAAGTCGGTTTAGCGAAAGGCGATGGAGATGGATGAGGAATAGTGCGGCATCGCGGCAGGGGTCGGCAATGTCATAACAGTCCCAGTCGAAAGTTATTGTGCCACCTTGAGAAGGAAGGAACTGATGGTCGGGCTTGTAATCTCCGTGCCCCGCGCACATCGTGTCGAGGACTGGCGGGGAGACAGCTAGGCCTTCAAATAATTTGCGCGCCATCGCTGCAAAGGGCATGCCTGCTTCGACGATGAAGCGCAACCTGCGTTCGCCATGTCTCAGAATTTTCTGGATGTCCATAATCTTGCCCTGCCGCGGCGCCGCAGCCTGAAACCGTGCAAGCCACAGGGCACACCGCTCCGCGGCCTCCGCGCACTCGTTTGGATTCCCATCCAGAAACACGCGCTTCGCGAGCACGCCTTCGGCCTTCTCCTGCAGAAGTAGGTGCAAAGAGGACACATAGGTGATCGGGCGAGGAATCGAGAACCCCGCCTCTCCGTTCAAGCCAGATTGCCAAATCTTCTTCATGGCCTCGAAAACGTCGGCGCGGTCTTTTGAATAGACCTTCCCGATCAGGTAATGCCAGCCGCGCTCGGTTTGCATGGCAATTTCCAGCGTGCATCGGCTCCCCTTCTGCAATTTGAGCATCCGTGTCTGGATGTCGTTCACCCGGCGTTCCCCCCAATATTCATACGCAAGTGGGCGAAGGTGCTTCCGCAATTCCTTCAGATCGAGAACCGCAGCAGGCCCCCATGGGTCGGGTAGCGTCATGCTTGGGAGGGTTTTCAACTGAGTCTCCATTTCTTGCTCCGCTAGTGCCTGAAACCACTCGTCCGGCAAGACTGCGGCTTGCCCTGAGTACCGCGAAGCTTTGCTAGCGTCATGATCGGCATCCTTGGCATTCTTGGCGCGCTGTCGTCAAGCGCACGCAGTACTCAAGCGCCCTTGCGTTACCTTCGGCTGAGCCCACTTCACCACACGCTCTGCATTTCGTTCCCACATGAAGGTGCGGCTTGCACTTCTGGCGTTTCTACCCAGTTCCTTCCGCAAGGTGGAGTTTTGCGATAGCTGGTACAGACAGCTCACCAGGCCCGCTTGGTCGCCTGGTTCATAAAGCAGTCCGTTCACGCCGTGGCTGATGACTTGCGCGATCTGCCCGGTGCGGCTCGCCACCACTGCTCGTCCTGCGGCCATATATTCGAAAAGTTTGAGCGGCGAGTAATAGAAATTCTCCAGAGCTGGATAGGGCGCCACCGCCACGTCCATCGCCGCCAGGTATCGGAGAATGTCATCATGAGCCACCACACCAGTGAAGGTGATGGCTTTTTCCAGGCCAGCTTGCCGCACGCGGTCCTGCAAACTGCTCTTCAGCGGGCCGTCCCCAATCAACAGCAGGTGGGATGACGCCTCGCCACGGTGGAAATCCTCAAAGGCGGCAAGCAAGAAATCCGCTCCATGCCACCGCTTGAAGCTGCCGACGAAGCCTACGACAAAACAGTTTTCCAGATCCGCGGGTTTCCGCGCCCGAAGGCCGTCGGCCTCCGGCCGGAACCAGCGAGAGTCCACGCCATTGGGTAGGACTTGTATACGCGTCGAGTTCACGCCTACTTCCAAGAGCTGGCTCGAGAGCGCTTCGGAAACGGCAATTACGAGATCGGCTCCTCGCCACACCGAACCTTCGATGCGCTGTGCCAAGGAGGGGCACATCATTCCGCCCCGGTAGCGCTGCTGTTCGTAGACCAGCGGCGCGTTCACCTCCAGCACAAATGGCACACGGCAACGTTTGGCAGCACCGAACCCGGCTAGTCCCCATAAGCTGTAGCGCTCGTAAATGAAGTCCGGGGAGAATTGGCGTACAGCGTCTGTCACAGTTCGGAAGAACCTTGCGTTGTGTGAGAACCGGACCGCATCGGAATAGTGGCGGGGCTGCCGCCGCAAGAGCTGATTGGCTCTTCGGATAGCAATTCCCAGCAAGTCGTTCCAGCGGCCAATTTCGCAGGGAATCACCCGGCCGCCGACTTGGGACTCAGCCCGCTGCCGTCGGCTGACGCAACTGCATATTGTCACCACCTCGTGACCGAGATCGGTTAGCGCGCGGATTAATGCGCGGATGTGGACCGCGCCTCCAGTCTCTCCCCCCAAATCAATACTCGGATCAAAGCACAGATAGAGAATTTTCATGATTTCCTTCGGGCTGAAACAGTCTGACTAGTTGTTCTGTGCTCCGGTGGATTGAGAATCGCTCGCTGACTTTTGCGCGCCCGGCGCGTCCCAGGTTCCTGCGAAGATTGTTATCAAGCAGAAGCTGGTCGATTGCGTCAGCCAGCATCGCCGGGCTGCCCGGCGGTACAAGCAGCCCATCGCGGCCAGATTCGACAAGTTCCGGAATTCCGGATACCGTCGTCGAAACAACCGGCACCTCGCTCGCCATGGCTTCCAGCAGAACGGTAGGAATGCCGTCGCGATCACCCTCCGCGGTAACGACACACGGCAGAGCGAACACAGCCGCGCGTTGGTATGCTTTGCGAACGAACTCTTGCGGCTGTGCCCCCAGGAAGATGACCGAGTCTCTTATTCCCAGTTCGGCAGCTCTCGCTTCAAGTGCCCGTCTGAGCGGACCTCCACCGATAATCTCGAGGCGAAATGCGCGCCCGCGCTGTCGGAGGATCTGGCAAGCGCGGATCAAGTCGCCAAAACCTTTTTTCTCGATCAACCTTGCCACCGCGAGGATCACCGGAAGGCCGTTCTCTTTTTCTCCCGACGAGCGAGGTTTGTATTGACTTAAGTCTGCGCCGTTGTAAATACAGTGCACTTTGCTCCTCCCGGTGGGTTCGAGCAAATTCATAAGGTAGCGTCGGTTGTATTCACTGATCGTTACCACCGCCTTGGCGTGCCTGATCTTGGAGCGCATCTGCGCCACCTGCCCATCGAAATAAATGTCCTTGGCATGCGCAGTGAAGGTATAAGGAATGCCCGTCAGATGGTGCGCCAGCATAGTCACAGTGGCCGGAGCGCTGGCAAAGTGCGCGTGCAGGTGGGCGACGGGCTCGCCAAACAACAGATCCACCAAGGAACCGGCTTGCAAAAAGTTGCGGAGCAAGCCCCGCCGCAGCCCAAGCAAAGTCCGGAGCAAGGTGCGCAAATAGATCCCAGGACGGCGCCGCAGCGTCCGGAGGTTACCCTGGAGGACTAGCTTCCAACGGCGGTGCAGCGCCAGATAATGGATTCTTGCGCGGACTTGCTTTGCCTCGGCGTGTACCGGTTCGTCTTTCGGGTCCTTGAGCGAGAAGATGCGAAGCTGCAACCCGCTCCGCTCTAGCGCCAAAACCTCATTTAGCACGAAAGTCTGCGAGAGACTTGGCCATGTGCTAACGATATAGGCATATTCGCCGGTCGATCTGGCTTTGCACGGGATAGTAGTTTCTGGAGGCGAGGAGTTGAGCCAAGCGAGCGGCTGCGTTCCTCCCCCCATTTGTATTGATCGCAGAGTCATAAGGCGGATCATCTTTCCTTTGCAAGTCTTCCATCAGTTTTGCGGCCATCTTTTTGGGGATTAAGTCCTCGGGAAGGATCACGTCCGCGAGCCCGCGCTCGGAAAACAAGCGGGCCCGCATCTGTTGCTCAGCGCTCGGCCCAGACCGCGGCACCACGAGCGCCTTCTTTCTCAGTTGCAACACCTGGCACAACGTGTTGTAGCCCGCCATGGTGACAACTAGATCGGCCGCATTCAGGTAACTGAGCGCGTCTTCCACCTGCGTTAGCACCCTTACCTTTTGACCCTTTGCCAGTTCGCGCAGCCATTCACGCTGCTCGTTATCCATCAGCGGCCCGGTGATAAAAATCGCCTCCACACCCGCGCGTGGTCCGAGCAACGTCAGGGCCTTCATGCACGTTTCCATCATTGGATAGGCGTCAACACCGCCGCCGCCGGTGACCACGATCAGTTGGCGCTCCACTTGCAACTCTCGGCGCATCTCTTCTTTGCTCTTGTAGGGTTCCTCCGTGCCCACGTATCCGCAATAACGGATCCGCCCCCCGAATTCTCTCTCGAGCCCGTACTCGCAGCTGGTGTCAAAAACGTCCCGGCAACCGTAAACAAAAATCTCGTCATAGTATCCGCGAATAGCTTTGTAAGCTCCTTCGCGTTCCCACAGCGCACGCGTGGCTTCCGGGCGATCCAGAATATCCCGCAACCCTAAGACTACTGTCGGCGGATCCTCACTTCGTTTGAGCATTTCCAGCAAGGGGAGTAGCTCGCCCCACACTCCCACTGGCACATGGTCTACCAGCAAGAGTTGCGGATGAAATACATGAGCCACCTGTTGAATCGTTGCGACGCGGAGCGCCTTGGTCTTCTCCAGCCCAATTCTCAACCGCAATGGATGCCACACTCCCGTGTCGCGCTTGATGACGGAAGGGAGCTTTATGAAGTCCACGCCCGTAGGCAACTTGAAGACTGCTCCGGCAGGGCATCCAATCAACATTAAAACGCTGGACTTGGGTACTTGCCGGACAAGTCGAGACGCGATGGTGGTGTTTCTTCTTAAATGTCCCAGACCGAAGCCGTCATGAGAGTAAGTCATGACGCATTTCGAATCTCCCTCTGTCTCTAAGTGCGCTAAATGAGCCACTTTCACTCCTCCGCGCCGGTACCTCTGACGAGGTTGCGCCTCTTGCCGCCCAATGTTAGTTACGGAAACGAAGCGCCATCGTGCGACGAAAAGCTGAGCAATCGTTGAACGGAGCTGAGTAAGGCGTGCGCTTCTCGGGCCGAGACTTGCTTAAGGCCGACCATTTGTTACGCACGCGTGTCAGTTTATTGAATGCAGAATTACAGACAATCCGGTTTTCGTTGCAAAATTTCGAGAGGAAATGCCCTAACCCCCTCGGTTAATCCTCAAGAGCGTCTGTCATATTTAGATGGAGCCACCCACTCTTCCTGCGGATGGCAGCGGTGGACGGGAAGCAACCGAGCAAAGGTAAACTAAGAAGACCAGAGAAGCGGATGAGGAAGAATTTGAAGGATGCAGCGTGACGCTGGTGGGCACTGTCCGATTTGAACGGACGACCTTTCGGGTGTAAACCGAACGCTCTAACCGCTGAGCTAAGCGCCCTTATCAATTCATCGTACAGGAAGCGGCCAGGAGCGTCAACGCAGAGGCGAATTGGGCAGAGGCGAATTGGGCAGAGGCGAATTGGGCCATGATGCAGATGATGAAAATGAGTTACTGCCCCGAACGGCGACGTTTCCTACTTTGGAACGATCTCGAAGTGCGGCGATTCGCCCCGGGAAAGGGTGCAGCATGCGGGGCTCCCGACAAGGGCGGATTCTTCGACGATTTCAGTCCTTTCCTTGCACTTTGTTGGCGCAGCCAGTAAACTCACTCTCTTGCATTCATGTAAAGGAAACGCACTGAGATGCTTCTCGTACGGGACTTTGTAGCGCACATGGCGAATGAGGTTGTGAAACGGCTGGTGGAAGGCGGGCACATCGAGACCAAGGCGGCGGCGGTGGTCAATCGAGTCCGCTTGCGAATGCTGGAAGAGCTTACGATCGAGGACCGGCTGAACGAGGAAGTTCGCCAGATTCTGATCGATCACCAGGATGAGATGCGACGAACCAGCGTCTCGTACCAGGAGATGTACAAGAAGGTGAAGCAGCAACTGGCTCGGGACCGTAAGTTGATCCTGAGGTAACATTTGTACGGTCAAAAATCGAAAATAGAAACTCGATAGTTGAAATTGGAGAATGGGCAGGACGCGAGCTACCAAGATACGGACTCGCAATGTTTAAACAGAGAAAGGGAAGATGCGCCTCACCCGGGAAAAAATCATACGGCTCTCGCACCAGATCACGGACGTACTTGTGGAAAGCGAGGAAGTGGAATTCATCGACGATCGCGACACCATTCGCCAGCAAGTGGTGCAGATTCTTACGGCTACCCTGAAAGAAGAAGAGAAAATCGAACTGGAAGTGCGCAAGCGAATTACCTCCCAGAAAAAGGAAATCCTCGAAGGCAGCGAGGAGTGGGACGTCGTCCACAAAAAGTATTACCAGGATGAACTTCGCCGCATGGGCATCGCCGCCGCGCCGGACGACCGGCATCGCTCGTAACCTCCCTCGGAGAGTTGACAGTCCCGACAGGGTCGGGATCTTCGATCGAAAGTTGAAAGTTGAAGAGGAAACCGAGACGTGCAAGGTTTCGTGTCCCACAAGTCCGCTTAACTCAATGAGTTGGCAGATGTAGAGATATTCAACAGCGAGCGTAGGATTCCGCGACAAATTATGGGCTTGGGCGCGCTGGCGAAAAGCTTTTTTCTTGCGCTTAGAGACGACAGAGAGGATTTGTGAAAGGGGCAGGGGTCTGGACGAGGGGGAAGAGAAAGGCGGAGCAAAAAGAGTTAGCGGGTGGGGGTGACGGAGACGCCGATTTCTTTGAGTTTGGTGCGGGCTAGGCGGTCTTCGTCGCTGCCGGGGAAGCGCTTGATAACGTCGCGGAGTTCGCGGACGCCGGCGGTTTTCTGGCCGAGTTCGATAAGGGCCATGCCTTTGCGGAGGCGGGCGGGACCGAGCTTGAAGCTCTTGGGATAATTGGTCAGGACTTTGTCATAGGCGGCCACGGCGTCGACGTATTGCTTTTGCTTGTAAAAGATTTCGCCGAGATAGAACTGGGCGTTGGAGGCGAGATCGGTGTCGGAGTAGAACTTGAGGTAGTCCTCAAATTCGGAGCGGGCGAGATCGTACTTGCCGCTGGTGATATCGCGGAGGCCGTTGGAATAAAGAGTATCGGCAGAAGGCGCGCCAGCGGGCATGACCGAAGAGCTTGGCGAGGTGGAAGCGATGGGCTTCATGGTACCGAGGGAAGAAGTGGGAGTGGCGGTGCCGGCGGCCGGAGCAGGCGCTGCGCCGGTGGAAATTTTGGCGTCGAGGCTCTGCACGGAGTTCTGGAGATCGACGAGTTGCTGATTGAGTTTGCCGAGGCGGGACTTGATTTCCTCGAGATTGTCGGAGAGCCCCTGGACTTGTGTGGACATGGTGTCCAGGCGCGCGCCGGAATTGGCTTGAACGTCCTGGACGGATTTCTGGAGCGAACTCATGGTGGCGGAGAGCTTGTTGACGTTGTCGCCGGATTGCTCGACAAGCGTTTTCATGACGGTGTGATCCTGGATGACGCGGTCAGAAAGATCTTTCTGGCCCTGAAGCAGGCTGGTAACGTCGCGCTGAAGATCGATGAGTTCGCGGGCAACGGCTTCGGCGGGACGAGGCTCAACGAGGCTGCCCGCGACAGCACCGGCCAGAACAGCGGCGCCGAAAACGGCTATATTTCGAATACGCATGAACAATCCTCCTAAGGGGCCGCGAGCGGCTCCGAGCAAATGGGGCCAAAGCAACTGCAAACAGCTCAAGGCCAGCGAAGCAGTCTCCACTGTAATAAGAGAGCCGCGTGGGGGCAAGGGTTGGCCCAGGCACGCGGCTCTATGTGTCACCCACCGGCTTTGACCTAAGCCGAGGGAATGGGAACGATCAGTTGGCTTTCACGAAATGGCCGCGCCGATTTTGCTGCCAGCAGGTTTCGATGTGCTCCATGCAAAAGGGCTTTTCCTTGCCGAAGCTGACGGTGGTCAAGCGGTCGGCCGGAACGCCGAGAGAGACAAGGTATTGCTTGACGGCGTTGGCGCGGCGATCGCCGAGGCCGAGGTTGTACTCGGTGGAGCCGCGTTCGTCGCAGTGGCCTTCGATGGCCGCTCTGATCGAAGGGTGGGCCTTCAGGAAGTCCGCGGTGTGTGAAAGAGCAGTGCGGGCGTCGGGCCGAATGTCGGCTTTGTCGTAGTCGAAATAGGCATCGCGTACTTCTCTCAAGAAGAGCTCGTCATCCGTGGGGCCAACTGGTGGAGGTGGTGGCGGCGGTGGCGCGTTTAGAGTGACAGTCGCGCTGGCAGTGGCGGAGCCGCCAGGGCCGGTGGCCGTGATGGTATAAGAGGTGGTGTCGGTCGGCGAAACTTTAGTAGAACCTTGAGCCGTGACGGCACCGACGTCGGGAGCGATCGTGAGCTGCGTGGCGTCGGTGGAATTCCAGCTCAAGGTTGCGGAATCACCCTTGTTGATGGCCGACGGGCTAGCCTGCAAGGTCACCGTGGGACGAGCTGGAGCCGGTGCTGCCGCCGGGGGCGGAGGAGGCGGGGCAGGTGGTTTTTTCTTGCAACCAACGGTAAAGACAGCGGCGGCAAGCATCGCGAACAAGCCGGTGCGGTAGAGCGAGCGTGAAGCCAAGTTCATGCGAATCCTCCTCAGTGAAGTTTCCCGTGTTCGTCCCACCAGAAAAGCTATGCTAACACTAGCGGCTGGGTCCGGGGATATCTCGTATCACGATATATTATATATCGTACCGGGACAACCAAAATTCATGCAGGAGCGTTGCGAATTGCTAAACCTAGAAACCCAGGGCCAGAGCACCTGAATTTGAGATGCACGGGGCAGGGGGGCGGTTCCAAGAAAAATTTCATCGCGTGGACCAGTTGGGCGATTCATTGTGGCCGGTGGTGGTCAACTGGTGGGGTTGCGAGCCATCGGCCAGCATGGTCCAAATCTGCCGGGTGCCGCCGCGGGTGGACTCGAAAACTAGATGGCGGCCATCGGGAGCCCAACTGGGGCGTTCGTTGCGGTCTTGGTCGCGGGTCAACTCGACAAGCTGGCGAGTGGCGGCGTCCATAATATAGATGTCGTAGTTGTCGTTGGGTCGGCGCCAACTGAAAGCCAAGAGCTGGCCATTGGGGGCCCACGCGGGATCGATGACGTAGCCTTTATCGGGCATGTCCAGTTTCGTCGTGCTTGTGCCGTCGGAATTCATCAGGTAGAGCTGGGGAGTGCCGCCGCGATCGCTGACGAAGGCGATGGTCTGTCCGGTTTTCGGATTCCAACTGGGTGACATGCTGGCGCCATTGGCGGTAGTCAAGCGTTTGGGGCGGCCACCGTTCGGGTCGGTGACATAAAGCTCGGGGTTGCCTTGCATGGAAGAAGAAAAAATAATCTGCGTGCCGTCTGGGGACCAAGCCGGAGTGATATTGGTGCCGCGAAAGCGAGGGAAGGAAATGAGCTTGCCGGTGTCCAGAGAGAACATGCAGATCTGCGCGCTGGTGAGGCCGCCAAAGGGAGCGAAACAGGTGAACGCGATGTGCGAAGCGTCGGGAGACCAGCGGGGTGTGAGAGAAATGGATTTGAGGGAAGTGAGCTGGCGCTGATTGGAACCGTCGTAGTCCATCACCCAGATTTCTTTCGAGCCGCCGCGCGAACTGACGAAGGCAATTTGCGTTGCAGCGATGCCTGGGAGGCCGCCGGAAAGCTTGCCGATGATTTCGTCAGCGAACTGATGGGCGAACTTGCGAACTTGCAGGTCCGTAGGAGCACCGCGATAGACTTTGCCCACGACGGCTTGCGAAGAAGGATTGCGGACGTCATAAAGCCAGGCTTCGACGGCTACTTCGGTGTTGGATTCGGTGAGATTGCCGAAACCGAGGAAATTGGCGTTGGTGGGAGGATCGATCCAGATGGCAGGCTTCAATTCGGCGGGGACGCTGGGGGCTTGAGGAGGATAGAAGCTGGGGCTAGGGACTTCGAGAATGCCGGAGAACTGGAGGTCGTCGCGGACGACCTGGGTGAAGAGGGAGGCGTGGGACTTAGCGGCGTCGGAGCGGAAGGCGAAATCGGAGATGGCTACGCGGGGTTTATTGGCATCCATGCCAATGGCCGTGCGGAACCAGTCTTGCGCATCTGCGGATTCAGCACCTATTGCGAGAACCACCAAGGCAAAGAAAACGTTCATTCCTCTGAGCTTCGATCGCACCCTCACCTCCGAGAATATGGCAAATCTTGAAACAGAATTCGCGTCCCTAACGAATGGACGGGGGGTTGAAATCCAAAGTAGCGACAACAAAGCCGCCCGAGTAGTCGCTGGGCAATTTAGTGACCGGAGTCGAACTCAGCACCGCCCGGAGAGCGGAATTGTCATAGGAAGTATTGCCGCTGGATTCGGCAATGTGCGCGTCCTTTAGGGAGCCGTCGCGATTGATCGTGAAGGTGATGGCGCAGTGCATGGTGCGCGAAGCCCGCGCGGCGGCATCGATGGTCCATTGTTGCCAGTTGCCATAAATTCTGTTCTTCACGGCTTCTATGTACCAGCCATAACGAGAAGCGAAATCGGCGCCACCCTGGCCCTGAACGGTGACGCCGCTAGAGCCTTCACCGGGACTCTGAGAATAGCCGGTGGGAAGATCGGGATTGCCGCCTTTGCCGTAGGGGACGTCGTTATCTTGAGAAAGGGTCTTGTTTTCAAGGGTTCTGGAGGGGCGCGAAGGCGGTAGCGGCTTCTCCGTTTTAAACTTCGGAATTTTCGTCGCGTCGGTTTTTGGTTCGGGCGGTTTAGGGGGCTCTTCTTTGTGAAGGCCCTTGGTGGGGTCGACCGCTTTGCTCTCCGTGACCACGGCTTCCTTGGGCATGGGGATGCCGGCGGCGCTGACTAGAGTTACCTTGGTGCCGCCTAGCTTTCCTCCGACGCCGCCCCAAGCCGTTCCTCGGAATTGAATATAAGCGGAGACGGCTATGACGAGAGCTACGCTGACATGCATGATGATGGAATAGACGAGGAACTGACGGAGGCTCAGGTCCTCGTAGTCCATAGCATTGGCGGCAGCGGTATTCATTGTTTATTGGGTGCGCGCCCTGGCGGTGATGGGCTCGGTGACGATGCTGATGTTGTTGATGCCAGACTGGCGAAGAGCATCAACCACGGCGGCGAAGCTGCCGAAGGGAACGGTTTCGTCGCAACGCAGGAAGACGCCCTCCTGAGTGTTTTTCAATTGAGCTTTAATTCTGGGACCGAGCTGGTGAATGTTGGTGGGTTCATTACCGAGATAGATGCGCTGGGCTTTGTCGACGGTGACGACCAGCCGTTCCTGATTAATTTCCTTTACGGTGCGGGTCTTGGGGACGTCGACTTCGATGCCCGATTGGAGAATCGGGGCGGTGATCATGAAGATGATGAGCAGGACGAGAACCACATCCACGAAGGGGACCATGTTGATCTCGGAGAGCGAAGTCTGCGTCGATTTGGAGAGTTGGGGCATGGCTAAAAGAAGTTGAGAGTTAAAAGTTTAGAGCAAAAAGTAAGAAAAAGATCGCACTCAGCGATGCGCAGGCTTGGGCTGAAGAAGGGTTGTGGCGGCAGGCTAACTCGCTCTAGAAGCGCTACTTTGAAATGCGGAGCAGATAGCATGGTGATTCCTCGGCAAAACTCAGTCAAAGGTTTTTTCGACCTGGGCCGTGAATTCGAGAGCAAAAGTATCCAAGCGCTGGGCGAGGTCGCGGATATTCTGCAAGAAATGATTATAGAAGATTACGGCGGGGATTGCCGCGCCCAGTCCAGCGGCCGTGGTCACCAGCGCTTCCGCAATGCCGGGAGCAACAGCGCGAAGGCTGGCGGCGCCAGCGCTGCCGAGTCCGGAAAAGGCATCGATGATGCCCCAAACGGTTCCGAACAAGCCGATAAAGGGCGTCACCGAGCCGGTGGTGGCCAGCCAGGACATTCCTTTTTCAACGCGGCGCACCTCTTCGGCAGAAGCAAGCTGCATGCTGACCGTAACGGCGGATAAACTCTTCAGTTTGGGGGGATGGGGATTGCTGGGAGCTCCGCCGACCTGGCTTTGCAATTCGCGATAGCCTGCCGCATAGACGTTGGCGAAAGGCGAACCTGCGGTCACGAGCGCCTGGGGGTTGGCGATGCCGCGCGTGGCCCGGAAAATGCGCAAGAACTCTTCACTCTTCCGCCGGACTCGGCCGAACGTCCCCCATTTTTGCAAAATGATGGCCCAGGAAATGATCGAAAACAAAAGAAGCAGCAGGAGAACGCCGCGGGCGACCAAGCCAGTTTGCGTAAGTATATTTCCGATGTCCGTGACAAAAATCGTGGTGAGCAGAAAAATGACGTTCCCCTTAGTGAGAGCCGATTGATGTGTGACCGCGAAGCAGTCAGTATTTTTCTGGGCATAGGCAACGTAGCACACGCATTGCGAGCACGCAACAATTAGGATGCGCAACTTTGCGGTTTTGCTGCTTATCGGACAACGGGTGGCTGGTGCCGAGAACTCCATCGAAGCCGTTCCTAAGTGGCAAAGCAGGTGTGATAAACTGCGATTTAGACATGGGAAAACCGTTCGACATCGAAATAGAAAGACTGACCGGGCAGGTCTCTTATTCCGAAGCTCGGGGTGCGACCACTGGGCAGCGAGGAACCTTTTTCCTGGAGACGTTTGGCTGCCAGATGAATGACCACGACTCGGAAAAGGTCGCGGGCTTGCTGCTCTCGCGCGGGTACCAACAGGTGGAAACGCCGGAAGCGGCTTCCATGATCCTTTACAACACGTGCAGCATTCGCGAGAAAGCGGCGCAAAAAGTCTTTTCGCGCTTGGGAGAATACCGGGAGAAACAAAGCGAGGGGAAAGTCATCGGAGTGCTGGGCTGCGTGGCGCAACAAGAGGGTAAAGATATTTTCAAGCGCGCGCCGTGGGTGAGCCTGGTTTGTGGTTCGGCGAGTTACAGCAAGCTACCGGAAATGCTTGCGCAATTGGAAGCTGGGAATTCGCGCGTCACCGGACTGGATACGGACACGGAGGAAACGTTTGAAACGGAGGTCACGCGACGGGACAATCCTTGGCGCGCTTACCTGACGATTATTGAAGGCTGCGACAAGGCGTGCTCGTACTGTGTGGTGCCGTACACGCGAGGGCCGGAGCGCAGCCGCGCAAGCGATTCGATTTTGCGGGAAGTGCGACAACTGGCGGAGCTTGGCTACACCGAAGTCCAGCTTCTTGGGCAAACAGTGAATTCCTACGCGGATCCGACGGCGCGTAGAATGTCTTTTTCGGAATTGCTCCTGGCAGTGGCTGACGTACAGGGAATTCGGCGCGTGCGGTTCACGACCTCACATCCGAGTGACTTCACTCGAGACATTGTGGAAGCCATCGAGCGGGAGCCCAAAGTCTGCGACCACGTGCACTTGCCGGTGCAGTCTGGCTCGACGAGAGTGCTGCGCGCGATGCAGCGGACGTATTCACGCGAGCAATATCTGGAAAAGATTGCCATGATGCGAGAAACGAAGAGGCCCATCGCCATCACGACGGATATTATCGTTGGCTTTCCGGGCGAGACGGAAGCGCACTTCGAAGAGACCCTGACTTTGCTGGATGAAGTGCAGTACGACAGCATGTTTTCGTTCAAGTATTCGCCCAGGCCGAATACGCCGTCCCTGCTGATGAGCGATTCGATTTCGGAAGAAGTAAAGGGCCGGCGGCTTGCGGTTTTGCAAGATAGGCAGCGAGAAATACAGGCAGTGAAGCATGCACGGTTGGTGGGAGCGTCGTTCGAGGTTTTGGTAAGCGGAAAATCGCGGCGCGATAATCAGTGGACCGGGTATACCACCTCGCACCGCATGATAAATTTCACTTCACAAGAGCGAAAGCTTCTGGGAACCTACGTGCAGGTTCGGGTTACGGGAGCGACGCCAAACAGCTTAGTGGGGGAGCACGCCGTTTAGCCCAAGGGAGGCCTCGATGGAAGTGGAGATGAAGATCCGCGGCCTGATGATGGATCCCGTGACGAGCATGCCCATCGTGGTGCTCAAAGACGTGCAGGGCCAGGCGATCTTGCCGATCTGGGTAGGCGTGTATGAAGCGAATGCCATCGCATTGGAAATCGAGAAAGTACAAACCCCGCGCCCGATGACGCATGACCTCCTAAAAAACGTTTTACTAGGGCTCGAAGTGCGCGTGCAGAAGATTGTGGTGAACGATCTGAAGGACGACACGTTTTACGCGGTGATTTGGGTGGAGCGCGAAGGCCAGATGATGACCATCGATTCGCGGCCCAGCGATGCGCTGGCGCTGGCGCTGCGTATGGACTGCCCGATCTTCGTGGATGAATTAGTCCTCAAGAACTCCAAGATATCGAGCGCCTTCTCCGAGCGCAATACCAACGAACAACTCCGCACCTGGCTTGACGGCCTTTCCGATGAGGACCTCGGTCGCTACAAGATGTAACTGCCGTCCGCGGCTGGCCGATAAATTCCTAAGTATTGAAATCAAGTTGCGGCAGGCGTGCTTGCCGGCGCGGCCATTAGGCGGCGGACCGCGCGGCGCCAGACGAAGAGCAAGACGATGCCGATCAAGATGAGCGCCAAGCTCAAACCGGACCACAGGCCGAATGCGCCCCAGCCTCGACTAAAACACAACCAGGCTCCCAGCGGAAGGCCAATGATCCAATAGGCGGTGAAGTGGCAAAGCATGGGAGTGCGTGTGTCGCCCGTTCCACGGAGCGCACCGGTGGCAACGGTCTGGATGCCGTCGAAGAGTTGAAAAGCGGCGCCCGCGGCGAGCAAAAGAATGGTGCTGCGAATGATGGTTTCCTCCGGAGTGTACATGCGCGCGATCCATCGGGGAAATAAAAGCAGGATGGCGCCGGCGCAGGTCATAAAGGCGGCGCCAAGAAAAATCGCTGTCCCGCCGGCGTCGCCCGCGCCTCGCGGATCTTCTCGGCCGATGGCCTGGCCCACGCGCACGGCCGCCGCGGACGCTATACCGAGAGGCACCATGTAGGTGAACGCGACGGTGTTCAGTGCGATCTGGTGGCTGGCAAGCGGAACAGCACCAAGCCGGGCGATGAGTGCGGTGACCAGAGCAAACACGCCGCTTTCCAAGGTGAACTGTATCGCGGCGGGCAACCCCAGGGTAATAAGCCGGCGGATGCGCGGCAGGTCGATGTCGATGGGCGTTCTTAAGAGTTCGGTTCGGTGTTTTCGGTCGTACCAGAGCAGGTAACCGACCAGGACTGAGGCCAAGTAGAGCCGCGAGATCGCCGTGGACCAGCCGGAGCCCACAGCGCCCATTGCTTGCACTCCCCACTTGCCATAGACCAGCGTCCAGTTGCCGAATGCATTGATAATGTTGGCGCTGACCAGAGCGAAAGCGATGGGTTTCACCCTGTTCATCGCTTGCAAGCAGCGGCGCACGGCGAAATAAAGGAGCAAAGGCAGAAGACCGGCGGCTAGCGCTTTCGTGTAAGGAATAGCGAGGGCCAAGACTCCGGGATCAACATGCATTCCGCCAAGAAGCCAAGGAAGCAGCCATACGGCAGCGGTAAGAAAGGGAGTCAAGGCGACGCTCAAATAAATGCTGTTGATGAGGGAACGATGGCAGTCTTCGCGGCGGCCAGCGCCGAAAGCCTGCGAGACAAGCGTGTCCAGCCCCATCAGCAAGCCACCACCGAAGAGGGCCAACACAATAAAAATGTTGGAACCAAGGCTGACGGCGCCCATGGCGGTGGCGCTATTGGGGAGCCGCCCAACCATCATCGTGTCAACGATGGCCATGCTCATCCAGCCGAGTTCGGCGAGGACAAGCGGGACGGCGAGCTGCAGAGTGGGGCGAAATTCGGCGCGGAGCGTCTGGAGTCCAATCATGGGCGAACGACAAGAAGAACGAGTGTAAGCGGGACGGAGAGAAGGAGCAAACCGGAACGCCGGCAACGGAAGGGAGGGGAAGGGAAGAGTGACGAGCGAAAATCCGGTATTATTCGGTAGGAATCGAGTGCGGAAGAAATTCCTGCAATCTATCGCTTTCCGGGAGAGTTAGATGGTCGCGGCCACGAAGGACGCATGGGCTCGCGAACTCGGGCTGGAATGGCAGGAGCCCTGACCCGAATTTTGGGGCTTCGACCGGTAGGATTCTCCCCGGCAATAACCGCGGCCGCGCCGAACCGAGCCGTACGGTTTTCCACTGCGATTCCACCCATCCGTCCATTTTTCTCTTGCCAATGAACGGGCGGCAAACGTAGAGTTAGCCTAGGCCTTGGGGGTTTTCTGAAGGCAGCACCTATATATAGGAACGCGGTTGCCGGATCGCCACGGAGTGCTAGTGCGGGCGCCCTTAGTGTACGCTCCGAACGAGCGGGGGAGGCAGAATGAGATGACTGCCATCATCACGGTCGCGAATCAGAAAGGCGGCGTGGGAAAAACCACGACCGCGATCAATTTGTCCGCGGCGCTGGCGCATCGCGGCAAGCGCACCCTGCTGATCGATCTCGATCCACAAGCCAATTCGACGATCGCGTTTTACGATGCCGGCGAAATCTCTGCGACGATGTTCGACGTGTTGAGCGACGGCCGGGCCGCGATGGCCACGGTGCTCAAGCCGACCAAAGATCCACTGTTGTTTCTGGGGCCTGGCAGGCTGGCGCTTGCAAAACTGGAGCAAGGGCTTGCCGGACAATTCGATGCGCCGTTTCGATTGAAGGACGCGCTGACTCCGGTCTTAAAAGATTATGACTATGTCGTGGTCGATACGCCGCCGTCGCTGGGAATCCTGACGGTCAATGCCCTGGTGGCCTCGACGCACTTGCTCGTGCCCATCCAAGCGGCGTATTTCGCGATCGAGGGAACGGACGACTTGCTGGAGACCTACGAGCGAATTCGCGCGCGTCCCAACCCCGGGCTGAAAGTTTTGGGAGTGCTGATTACGCTGTTCGACAAGCGGACGAATATTTCGAAGGACACGCACGGGCAGATCCGCTCGGTGTTCGGCGAAGTGTTGTTCAAGACAAAAATCACCAAGAATGTGCGGCTGGAAGAGAGTCCGGCTTACAAGGAAACGATTTTGACGTTTGCGCCGAAATCACCAGGTGCGGTCGAGTACAAGAAATTGGCAGGGGAGGTCATCCAACGTGTCGAAGAGAATCGGGCTACCCATCACGCTGAAGATGCGGCATGACGCGCACTACGTCGAATCGCTGACCAGTTATAGCGGCGCGGCGGTGGGGCGGATGATTCGCGTGGACCAGATCCGGCCGAATCCCGACCAGCCGCGCAAGGCGCTGGGTGATTTGCGCGAACTTACAGAGTCCATACGCGAAAAGGGCGTGCTGGAACCGTTGCTGGTGCGGTACGTCCCGCGGGAAGACTGCTTTCACATTATCTCGGGCGAGCGGCGCTATCACGCTTCGCGCGCGGCTGGGCTGCGGGAAGTGCCGTGCATCGAAAAAACCGCGGACGACGCGGAGACGCTGGAAATCGGGCTGATCGAAAACATCCAGCGGAAAGACTTGACGCCATTTGAAGAAGCGGATGGGCTGCACCGC
>Ga0307475_10000437_pt1 | contig 24696 bp, 17 predicted proteins | sample atmos_gasesECM1C_FD_203317 | JGI IMG/M metagenome (GOLD analysis project Ga0307475, IMG submission 203317) | Hardwood forest soil microbial communities from Morgan-Monroe State Forest, Indiana, United States - atmos_gasesECM1C_515 | ecosystem: Environmental > Terrestrial > Soil > Temperate... | reverse complement strand
TGCAAATCCGAATGGCAGACGCCGCAATAGAGGATTTCAATCTGCACATCTTGGGGACGTGGAACTCGCCGTTGTATTGCGTGCGGCGCCAGCCCCGATGTTGGGCTTTGCGCCGCGTACGCTTTAGCGGCAAAGGCCTGCGCCTTCGCCGTGCCGCCTTGTTTCGCAACCTGTTGAGCTGCTTCGCTCATGTCTGTATTCCTCCTCAGCAGTCTACGCGATCGATTCTGGCGCCAGGGCATCCTCGTGTGACCAACCAAGCACGCCAATCTACCTGCACATTGCACCACCGCTGGAGCCGGTGGCGCCCTCACAATAGATGAAAGTAGCGGGCGCATCGGTACAACGACCTGAAGCCCAGCTAAGCGCGGCGATATCGCCTAGGCTCAGGGGCACGACCTTCGCCATCCCCGCTGTCATCCCGAACCCGGTCGCGCCGTTTGCGAACGGCGGTGAGGGATCTGCTTTCCTCCCCCGTAGCGGCGGGTTCATCTCGCCATATTTCCTCAGGAGGTGGGAGCTTTAGCTCCCACGTAACGAGCAAATAGAATTGGGCTTTAGCCTCTGAAGAAAGCCTGCACGATTCTAAAAAATTGTTATTCCAATGGCCGTCTTTGCCCGTTGGTCGCACAAAGCAGAGCGTCCGCGCCTTATAATGCCGTGCGACAAATCGCTGTCGCGGGAGAAAAAGCAATGTGCGCGGTCCTGTTAGCTACACCCACCTGGCTTGACTCGCATCAGTATCTTGCCCTCTGGATAGAAGGAATCGCTCTTCTATTGATTTTTAGTTGGGACAGGTGGGATAGCCACCAGCAACACAAAGAGACGCTCACGCAGATGGGAATTATGCAGCGGCAGGCTGACTTGATTGATAGACAAACCGCTGTGTTGAAAGAATCTGTCTCCGTCGCCAAAGACGGCGCGGAAGCCGCTAAAGCCAATGCCGAAGCTGCCAGATTGAACGCGGAGGCCGCCAAGAATATGCTTGAACTCACAATTAGCAAAGAGCGAGCCAGAGTCAGGGTTGAACTCAAGGCGCTCGATCTCTCTGTTGGCGGATACTTGGCGCACACGGTCGAATATACAATCCGCCTTTACGGCCCTACTGAGGCGCGAATTATTGAGAGTGGCGCCGAAGCATACCTACACAACTCCGCTGAACCGCCCACTGACAAGAGCAGCTTTATGATGCCAATCGGCCTCGAGCAGGTGCTTACCCCACAGAGTCCTGTGATCACCAAATCTGCATTTCTTATGCCCAAGATTAAGCTTGATAAGGCCGACGTTGACGGTATCAACGAAAGGAAGGCGTTCGTTCACTTCCGCGGATTCATTAAATACAGAGACGTCTTCGAAAGGGAGCGAGAGACTAGGTTTCAGTATCTATGGGACGTGACCGATCTTCGCAGCTTCGGAGGCGGACCTTATAGCTATTGGACAAGGTGCGGCGCACCGAAAGACAACTCGGAAACATGATCTATCACTTACAGCACCGAGCTGCGGTAATTTCGGGGAGAATGAGCATGTGCCTAGATCCCTCGGCACCTGTTTGCCTAGCCCACACGCCGATATCTATCAGATAGAGTGGTTTATTGTGAAACGCCTAACAGATACCCCGCATCCAGTCCCTGCTTTTTCAGCCACTCTTTCACCGCGCTCTTGTTGTCCGAGAGCACCCTATCTACTTCGCTGTCCTGTGGCGATTTCCAAGTTTTGTAGTTCAGCAGCTTCCCAGTAATGCTTTTGATCTTTTCGAGCTCAACGGGAGAAAGCTCTCTGTAGAAGGGACGCGCCCTATCCTCTTCACTAAAGATTTCGAGTCTCGCGCAAATGGCCTCTCTGAGTAGCTCGCACCATGCCATCATCGACTTGGATCCGAAAAGCCTTAGCAATCTGCGTTGTGTTTCGTCATTCTTACCGGCCTTAGGATTCCAGAAACCTAACGCCAGGTCGTGTACCATGTTCATTAAGCTAACGACATTTTCAATTTCTTTGTCTCGCTTGTAAGCGTCTGTGGCCATATTTTCATCAACGGGCTGCGTGCAAAGGAAGCAGGAAAAGATGGATTTTGTGAGAACATCGATAGTCAAAGGCTTTTCGTCTGTGCTCCGATTGCCTTTGGAAACAAACGCCGATAATTTGTTTTCCTGGCTTTGAAGAATGGAGTTGTAGAGATAATTTCTAAAGCGTTTGTTTCTATCTGCCCGTGTCAAGACCTGACCCTCTACTCGATCAAGAAATTTCATAAAACCAGACTCGCTCTTGATAGCTCCGTCTTCCATGTTCTTGTACTTCTCAAAATCCGCCCCGAATTCACTCCCAAGCCGGGCAACCATGATCGAGGCGAAAAACCGAGTCTGCGAGAAGTTGTCGTGAGCCGCGATATTGGTCTCGTTCAGCAAACGCAAGCTCGGTTCGATGTAAACCTTGCATTCGAATTCCCGACGCCCCGTCCAAAGCAAAGCCGCGATTTTGTGCTGGCCATCGAATAGAACGACCCGATTCTTATTAAGTCGACCGATGGAAGGCTGTAAAACTGGATGGTTTTGAAAATGGCGGTAAAGACCGAACACTTTGTCGTAGATCAGATAGCGTGGCTGCAACCCTATTCTTTCTTCGTCCTCGTCATCGCTATTCAGGATGCCGATAGGAAGAGTCGCATAGAAGTACTTCCAGCCAGTGGTTGGACATTTATGCACCGCGTACTTGAATTTGTCGGGGCCAGTTTCAATTACGACTTCGCCGCTGCTCTGATGTACCACAACCGGCTCGCCGAATTTTTTTAAGTCCTTATTTTCCTGGAGATACGCCAAAAGATTTCTTAGTGTGAGACCATCCCCCTCCGTGAAAAACTGCTTGAGCCGCAGACTGACTCTGAAATCTTCTTAGGGCATCGTGCCCTTCTGCTTGTTATGGATTTCACACATTGGCGCGATGTTTTCAAGCTCACTCGGACCGCTATGAGCGAAGGCTAGGATGTGATCGAACTGGACAACTTCATTTTCGGCGATAGGATGCCCTGTCGCAAAGCAGAAGCGACCATGCCTTTCCAAAATCTTCCGCTTTTCACTATCGTCAAGTTGACGTTTTAGAGTGATGGCCATCGTAAGACCTTCGGGCTGTAGTTGGGATTTCTGTTTTGGATTCCAAGCAGTGGTAGTGTACACCCGTTGACTTATTTCAGCGGTTGACCTGAACCATGTTCGGTCGGTGTGCTATCCTTCGACGTCTCCATTACAGGTTTTGACCTTTCGTTCTCCGCCATTCAACGCCCCTAATACCCATTCAACCCCAAAATTCTCCGTTCAATGTGGCACCCAGCTCTTGAAATAAATCTGCGAGTATGAGACAGTATGAACGTGGGTGGGAACTGCGTAGCGGGTCCTGCCCAGTTTCATTTTGGCAGCACTACCAGACCCATTCCCTCGGCTTGGCCCTTCCAGTCACACCTGAGCTTTCGCCTAACAGTCTCGTAGAAGTCTCCATGATCGCTATACTTCGGGTATGTGCTCCGACCTATTGCGTGTCGCCCGATTGGAGTTGCACAAACGTCTGCAAGCTGCAACCCGGTGATATTCTCGTGTTTGTCGCGAATTGCGAAGCCGTGTATCCGCCTTTGAACCTTCGTTGCTGAAACATAGTTCGTTCCTCTGATTTTGAGGTCTAAGAACGCCAGCTCCAAGGCGTTATTCAGTGTTGCGTCTCTGGCCTCTGCGACCACCGAGCCGCCAGCAGAGCCACACTCGAAAATGAAACGCTCAACCAAGATCGACAAGGAAAGCATGTATGGGTCGACAGCATGTAGACCATATTTCTGAAGGTGTTCCTGCTTTCGGATAATGCACGCGACTATCTTGAAGTCGAGCTCCCCGATTAGTGCGTGCAGCTCACCGAAGAAACGTACCCTAAAATCGTGTGTTGCCATGACTTCATACCCTGCCTGGTTTCGAGTGAAATCGAGAGTGTGCAATATGATGTCGCGGCGCCCGAAGAGTCGCTCTTTGAAGCGATTCAGAGCCTCAGTCGCCACTCCGTTGTGATAATTTTCGTCGATAATTACGCCGCATAGGACGAAGACAGGGTATTGAGGATCGATCTTTGAGAGGCTGTGATCGCCCGACTCGTCCAAGAATAGAATCAACCCCATGTTCTGCCACCCCAATAGGTCGTGCCATTCTATCGCGCGCCCGACTCGGATCGTTCTCCCCATTCAACGCACCTAATCCCATCCAACCCCGAAATTTGCGCTTTTCGTATCCCGAGGGTTTCTACGGGACGACCGTTACCATTCGCTGCTCCTAATAGCCATTCGACCCCGAAAATCCACCATTCGCTGACTTTTGCTTTACTTCTCAAGAACACCGATGCTACCGTTCCCCATGGTCGGCCGGATCGCACCTCTTTCTTCACCGCGAGTGGTCCCTTTCCGGTCCCTCCTGCCCGCGAATCTTTTCCGCGCCTGCCCGTCCACTAGGCGGGCCTCTGTGCCTCCGTGGCAATCGAATTTGTCGCCCCTTTGTTTTCATACTCTTACAAATCCCTTTTTCCGCAACCCGTTTCTTTTCACATCCATGCAAAACCCTAGGGGGTGTGGGGTCGAACCCCAGAAACCGTCCCGGTTTTCTCTGTGCGCTCAGTGTCTCCGTGGCAAATCCATTCTTTTCACACTCTTGCAAACTCTTTGTCGTCGCCAAAAAACTCAACCCCTTTGCAATCAAGCAAATCCAAACTCTTTTGCAAAAACACCCGGGGGTGGCATACCCCCAGAAGCCGCCCAACTTTCTCAGTGCACTTGGTGCCTCCGTGGCAAATCCATTCCTTTCAATAAACACCCGGGGTGGGGTATCCCGAATGCACTTACGGGACACCCGGGTGGAGGTATGGTCCACGCTTGCGTCAGGGCGGTTTGCATCGCAGACTGACACGACCATGAAGCGAGTCTCGACCTTGGGCTGGCTGCTTTGCACCGCGTTCGCTCCGGCAGCAACTGCGCAGCAAGCCACCGCAGCGCCAGCGCAGAGCAACGACGCCAAGATTGAAGTGAAGGTGAATGCGGTGCTGGTGCCGGTGGTGGTGCGCGATGCGCAGGGCCGCACCGTGGGTAGCTTGAAGAAGGAAGACTTCCAGCTCTTCGACAAGAAGAAGCTACAAGTCATCTCTGGATTCAGTATTCAGACGCGAGCGGTCTCTGCGAACAATCCGGCGCCCGCGATTCCGCTCGCGAGCGATGCCATAATCAATTCGCCTGGCAGTCCGAATCTCACTCAGCGGCCCGCGCCACAACGCTTCATTGTCTTCCTGTTCGACGACATGCACATTAGCGCTCCGGAATTGTTGCGCCTTCAACAGGTAGCCACCAAAATGATCGACGGATCGCTGGCCGATTCGGACGCGGCTGCCGTGCTCTCCTTTTCCGGCCTCAACAGTGGAATGACCCGCGACCGCGCGACGTTGCAAGAAACAATCATGAAGGTGAGAACTCAGAACCTCTACCGCCATATAGGGCGGGACTGCCCGGAGATCAGTTATTACCAGGCCGATTTGATCGAAAATCAGAACAACAATCTGGCCTTCCAGGATGCCGTGGATGACACTGTTCATTGCGCGAACTTGGATCGGCGCGAGTTGGCGGAGCACATGGTCAGGTCAGCGACGCGGCGCGCCATAGAATTGGGCGATCAGGATGTTCGCGTAACGCTTGGCTTTGTGAAGGACGTTGTGCGCAGAATGGGTGTTCTGCCCGGCCAACGCACGCTGATCCTGATGTCGCCTGGATTCCTCACCCGTACCGCGGAAGCGATGACCGACAAATCGGGCATTCTGGATCTCGCCGCGCAGTCCAGCGTCACCATCAGCGCACTGGACGTGCGGGGCTTGTACACCACGGAGCTGGACGCCAGCCAACGAGGGACAAGCAGCGGCCGGTCGATGATGACTGGAAGTGAGGCGCGATATCATCGAGAGTCATTGAGCCTCAACGAGGACGTCATGGCCGAGCTTGCGGAGGGCACCGGCGGAACGTTCTTTCACAACAGCAACGACCTTGAAGGTGGGCTCCTAAAGCTGACTGCCGCGCCGGAGTGCGTGTACCTGCTCGAGCTTTCGCTCGAGAACGTGAAGCGCGACGGAACGTATCATCCCCTGAAGGTCAAAGTTGACCAGGACGGCTTCAAGCTGCAAGCGCGTCGCGGCTACTTCGCCCCGGCGCCGGCGAAAAGCAAGAAATAGAGGCTGAACCCGGCGAACGAAGAGCAAAACGACAGGCAAAAAGGAGGGGTACTGGGACTTCCAGAACGTTTGTAGCGACGGCGGCGATATGCTAGGCTTTGCGCTGCAAGAATCAGTACGTTGCCGCGCAAGTCCAGCGTTGCTTACGTCCTCTCGTTCGCGTTCCGCAGGAGTTCCATATGGCGGGGCAGACTCGCCTCTACGCAAGCGAAGGGACGCCGGCGAAATCATGCTTTTCGGCGCCTGCCGTAGGCAGGTGGGGCTCGGAATGGGCATGCCTGGCGAGTCCAGGGAGCAAGGCAGGACCAGCGGCACAAAAGGAACGACCAACCCCATGACCGGGCAAGCCACGTCAAAAACGTCCACCGAAGCGCGGGAAATCAAGCTGGCGCATTCGCCGGATTCCGATGATGCGTTCATGTTCTACGCGCTGGCCACGCACAAGCTGAACACGCCGGGCTACAAGTACACGCACGTGCTTTCGGACATTCAGACGCTGAACGAAGCGGCGCTCACGGAAACGTACGACGTGACGGCGCTGAGTTTTGCGGCGTATCCGGGTCTGCGCGACAAATACGTGCTGCTGGATTGTGGAGCGAGCTTTGGTGAGAACTACGGGCCGATCGTGGTCGCGCCGAATACGATGAAGGCGAGCGAGATCGCCGGAAAGCGCGTGGCAGTGCCGGGGCTGAAGACAACGGCGTACCTGGCGCTGAAGCTGTTCGAGCCGAACATCGAGGCGGTGGTGACGCCGTTCGACAAAATTTTGGAGGCGGTGAAAACCGAAGTCGTTGACGCAGGGCTGCTGATTCACGAAGGGCAGTTGTTGTTCCCGCAACTGGGCTTGCACCGGGTGATCGACCTCGGTGTGTGGTGGCACGAGCAGACTGGAATGCCGCTGCCGCTCGGGGGGAATGCCGTGCGGCGCGCGCTGGGTCCCGAGATCGGGCGGTCGATTGCGAAGACCATTCGCGACAGCGTGGAATACGGCCTGGAGCATCGCGAAGAAGCGCTGAATTACGCGATGCAATTCGCGCGCGACATGGAAACGGAGCTGGCCGACAAATTTATCAGCATGTACGTCAACCGCTGGACGCTGGGATACGGTGAACTGGGAAAGCGCGCAGTAACAGAGTTGATCGTACGCGGCACCGCGGCAGGATTGCTGCCCGGCCCCGCGACGGTAGAATTTTTGAGCGAAGAATAGCGGAACAGCTATTTTTTCTCGGTCAGCACCACTTCAGGAAGGCGCGCTTCGCGGAGAAAGCGAGCGGCCTCTTCAGGCGGCGTAGGATTGATGTAGAAGCCGGTGCCCCATTCAAAACCGGCAACTTTAGTCAGCTTCGGTATCACTTCGATGTGCCAGTGGTAGTGGTCGTTGATTTCCTCTCCTACCGGCGAAGTGTGAATCATAAAATTATAAGCGGGCCGGTCGAGCACGAGGTCGAGCCGCATGAGCGCGTCTTTCAGCATGCGCGCGAGGCTGGAATAGATGGAGCTTTGGTTGTTTTCGTAGGAAGAGCCGTGGATTTTGGGCAGCAGCCACATTTCGAATGGGAAACGCGAGGCGTAGGGCGCGATAGAGATGAAATGCTCGTTTTCGCCGATGACGCGCTCGCCGGTGTCGCGCTCCTGGCGAATGATGTCGCAGAAAATGCAGCGCTCCTTTTCGTCGTAGTAATGCCAGCAGTTGTCGACCTCTTCGCGGACGCGGCGCGGAACAATGGGAAGGGCGATTAGCTGCGAGTGAGGATGTTCGAGGGAAGCGCCGGCGGCTTCGCCGTGATTTTTGAAGATGAGGACGTAGCGGAAGCGCTTGTCATTTTTCAGATCGAGCATGCGGTCGCGGTAAGCCCACAAAACATCTTCGACGGCACGCGGGGCAAGAGTGGCAAGCGTCGCCATGTGGTCGGGCGTTTCGACGATGACTTCGTGGGCGCCGACGCCGTTCATTTTGTCGAAGAGGCCTTCACCTTCGCGGTCGAGATCGCCTTCAATGCCGAGAGCGGGGAAGCGATTGGGCACGACGCGGATATTCCAGCCAGGCGTGTTGGAGCCGCCGCCGTTGCGGCCGTAGACGAGAATTTCGGGCGGCGTTTTGCTTTCTGCGCCGGGACAGAACGGGCAATTCTTGGGGCCGGTGACCAGGACGCTTTCGCGGAGAAAATCGGAAGGGCGCTTTCCGCGATCGGTGGAGATGATGACCCAGCGTCCCGTGATGGGATCCTTACGCAACTCCGGCAAAGCGAGCCTCCTCGACCATAATTGGAGTAAAGCGCGTCGTAAATAATACTCAGATGGAATTGTACGCGTGCTGGGAGCAAGAGAAAAGCGGGTCTCTCACTTCGCTCGACTGCCTCAGGACCATAGTCCTTACGAGTTTGTGAAGCGGCAAAAACTCGTACGTCGTTAAAGCGGCGGCAAGACCGCCGCACTCCAAATCAGAGTTGGGGGCTGAAGGCGTCTTTGTGGAGGCGGACGGCGGGGGAGCGGCCGGGGTGGTTGTCGATGGCGAGGACGTCGAAGCGGCAGGGGCGATTCGAAACGTGGCGTTCGGCGAGGAAGCGCTGGGCGGTGCGGGCTACTACGCGCTGCTTGTCGGTGGTGATGCTTAGTTCGGGGACAGCGGTGAGATCTTCGCGGAGGGTGCGGGTGCGGACTTCTACGAAGGCTAGGGTTTCGCCATCGTAGCCGATGAGGTCGAGTTCGCCTTTTGCACCGCGGGGCGTGTAATTGCGGGCTACGAAGACGTAGCCGTGACGGCGGAGGTACCAGTAGGCGTAGGTTTCGCCGCGGATGCCGGTGCGGCGTGCGGCGTGTTTGCGGTGACCGGGGTCGTGGTCGTCGCGAAGGCCTTTGCGGGCGGCCCAGTGGACCAGTTGGAAGATGGCGCGGGAGAAAAGGGGCATGGCTAGGAGTATAGAACAGTAACGTCACAACAAACGGAATAAAGAAAGAAGATTGGCCACAGAGGCACGGAGGACACAGAGAAAGAGACGGATAGGCGAAGAAATGAAAGAAAAGGCCGCAGGGTTGCGCCCGCCAGAAATCGGCGGGCATTGCGCTACGGGTGATCGGCGAAGGATCGATCTTGCCGAGATGGGGCGCAGCATGCTGCGCCCCTACACTGGACCGGCGAACCGCGTCTATCGAGTGGATCGGCGCACAGCCATGATTGGCTGTGCCACTGCTACACCTTTGTCTCGACTTCGCGGATGCAGTCTTCCAGGGTGCGCAGGGCGAAGTCGGCTTGCTCTTCGTCGATCAGGAGGGGCGGACAGAAGCGCAGCGTTGTGTCGCCGGAGCCGAGAACGAGCAGGCCTTTGTGGAAAGCCAACTGAATGAGTTCGTTCCGCAAGTCGGGGGCTTTTTCCTTGGTTTTCTGATCGCGCACGAATTCGATGCCGATCATCAAGCCTTTGCCGCGCACTTCTCCCACGTTCTTGAACCGCTCGGGCCAATCGGCGGTGCGATGCATGATAAATTCGCCGACCTGCTTGGCATTCTTCATGTATTTTTCTTCGAGCAAGCGAATCGTGGCGAGCGACGCGGCAATGCACACGGGATTGCCGCCGAACGTCGAAGCGTGGGCGCCGGGCTTCCAGTCCATGACGCTGGCGCGTGCGATCACGGCGCTCAGCGGGAGTCCTGAAGCGATGCCCTTGGCCACGCAGATTATGTCCGGCTCGACTCCGGGGGCGTGGTCCACGGCCCACCACTTGCCGGTGCGGCCCATGCCGGATTGGACTTCGTCGGCCACGAGCAGAATGCCGTGTTTCTTACAGATGCGCTGCAAGCCCTGCAGGAATTCGGGCGGTGCGAGAATGTAGCCGCCTTCGCCCTGAATGGGTTCGATAAAGATGCCTGCGACTTCTTCGGGGTCTACGCGGCGGCGGAACAATTCGTTCTCGAGATAGTTCAAACAGTCAGCAGATGCGGTTTGCGCGCAAACTCCGTAGGTGCCGCGATAGGTATCTGGAAAGGGCATGTGAAATACGCCGGAAAGCAGCGTGCCAAAGCCTTTGCGCTGGACGGCGCGGCTTGCGGTTAGCGAGAGAGCGCCCATAGTGCGCCCGTGAAACGCACCGTGGAACGCGATCAGCTTGTCGCGCCCGGTGTGATACTTCGCGAGCTTGATGGCGGCTTCAATGGCTTCGGCACCGGAGTTGCCGAAATAGACGCGCTTAGGTTCTTTGCCGGGCGCGATGGAAGAAAGCTTTTCGGCGAGCTGGGGCATTCCCTCGTAGTAAAAATCCGTGCCGGACATGTGGATGAGCTCGGCGGCTTGTTTTTGAATGGCAGCGACGACGTCCGGGTGGCAGTGACCGGTTGCGCAGACAGCGATGCCTGCAGCGAAATCGAGGAAGGTGTTTCCGTCGACATCCTCGATCATGGCGCCGCGGCCGCGTTTGGCGACCAGCGGATAGTCGCGGGTGTACGACGGGGAAACAAACTCGGCGTCGCGCTCGATGACGCGCTTGGCTTTCGGCCCAGGCAATGGCATGAGCAAGCGGGGCAATTTCGTTTCGGTGGCGGTGGCGATCATTTCTTCCTCCTTCAAGGATGGTTGGCGTGGTTGTGGATGGGTGACCGCGAGATGGCCCAGAACGAATGCGAACGAGCGTATACGTGTCGCGTTTACGCACGTCCTGGCCTTGAGAGGGGGACTTAATCTACGCCGAAGAGGTTTGGCCGCAGGTCGGACGGGGAGGAAATTCTGGGAAAGCGTTGGATGTTGTTGTGCTTCATTTGCGTTTCCAGCGGACGCTTCCGTCCTTGTTATCTTCCAGGATTATACCACGTTCGGCGAGTTCCTTGCGGATGCGATCGGAGGAAGCAAAGTCGCGGCGCTTGCGGGCGGCGTCGCGCTCGGCGACGAGTTTTTCGATTTCGGAATCGCTCAGGGCGTTGGCGTCCTTGGCGTAGCCTAGTTCGCTGAGTTTGGCGGCGTCGTTGTCCTCGAGGACGGCGAAGACGCGGTCGAAAGTGGCGAGGAATTGTTGGGCGGCGGCGGCGTCATCCTGGCGGAATTCGCCTTTGTCGATCGCGACGTTGGCTTCGCGGACGAGATCGTAGGCCGCGGCGAGGGCTTGCGCGGTGTTGAGGTCGTCGGAGAGGCCGGCGTCGAAATCGGCGGCGGCTTTAGCGATGCGCTCGGACATCGCGGACTGGCCAGGCGCGAATTTTCCTTGCGCGAGACGATCGGCGAAATTGCGGAGGCGCTCGACGGCGCTGGCGGCTTGCTGCAGGCCGTCGAAGGTGAAATTTAGCTGGCGGCGATAGGGAACACTGGCTAGCGCGAAACGCAGAGCCGACGGCTTGTAGCCTTTCGCGAAGAGATCGCGGAGGGTGAAGAAATTGCCGAGGGACTTGGACATTTTCTCGCCTTCGACAAGAAGATGTTCGGCGTGGAGCCAGTAGCGGACGAAGTGTTTGCTGGTGGCGGCTTCGCTTTGGGCGATTTCGTTTTCGTGATGGGGAAAAGTGAGGTCGACGCCGCCGGTGTGGATGTCAATCGTTTCGCCGAGATACTTCATGGCCATGGCGGAGCATTCGATGTGCCAGCCGGGGCGGCCGCGGCCGATGGGCGTGTCCCAGAAATGCTCGCCGGGCTTGGGGGCTTTCCAGAGCGCGAAGTCGCGGGCGCTCTCCTTTTCATAGCGATCGTTGTCTACTCGTGCGCCGGATTGGATGCCGGTGACATCGATTTTGGAGAGCTTGCCGTAGTCGGGAAATTTGGCGATGCGATAGTAGATGGAGCCTTCGCTGGGATACGTGTAGGTTTTTTCCTGAAGGCGCTGGATAAGCTGGACCATGGCGTCGATATTGTCCGTGGCACGTACCCAGTGCTCGGGGGATTCGATGCTGAGGGTTTTGCAATCGTCGAAGAAGGCCTGGGCGAATTTTTCGGTGTAGTCGCGGATGGTGACGTTTTTGGCAGCGGCGTTGGCGATGATGCGGTCGTCGACGTCGGTGAGATTCATGACGTGGGTGAGGCGAAAGCCGCGGAGTTTGAGGAAGCGGCGGAGGATGTCCTGGAAAATGAAAGTGCGGTAGTTGCCGATGTGAGCGTAGTCGTAGACGGTGGGGCCGCAGGTGTACATGGTGACTTCGCCGGGTTTTAGGGGGACGAATGGTTCGGTTTGGTTGGAGAGCGTGTTGTGGAGGCGAATTTCGGTCGTTAGCGGCATTTTTGGGTGGAAAAGAAACGACGATTGTATCTGAGGGTGGAGGGAAAACAAACAGCCGCAACCCGAGGGTTAGTGGTCGGTTTCCTGTGAACCGACTTACCAGGCAAGTGGAATTATTCCGAGCTGCCCGTGATCTGCCTGGAGCGGGATGATTCGTCAACAGGGGCAGAGGAATCAGCGCGACATTCCAGACTCGGCAAATTCGCTATCAAACCTCACCTCTACTCGACTAACTACTTCGCAGGGCCGATTCTCATACTCCAGCGGGCGATATACCCATTGTTCGATTGCAGATTGAGCAGCGCTGGTGAAGGGCGCCGGTCCGGAGGTTCGTAGAACCTTTACAGATCCGTCCCTCGTAATTAGGTATTCGACGAATACGGACACTGCACCTCGGGTCTTTATCGCGCGGGGGTACTCCGGCAGCGTACGTCGAACGATAAGACCTTCCAACGCCTGGCCCGGCCAGACTCGCCATTCGGTATTCCCCTGCCGGTATGTCGCCCCGATGTCTGGCAGCGATAGGAAGTTGATTCCCACACCCTCAGCAACGTAAAGACGAGATGCATCGCCCTCGACGGGCATTCTAAGCGGCAACGAAGAGTACAAGCTCCCTGCGTCTGGAAAAACGCGAGCGTCGGTGACTTGCGGTGGTGGTTCCGGAGTAGGCGGCGGTAGCGGTGCAGTCGCCACATGCAAAGGCATGGGAGTTACATAACCCCACGATGCCAACACAACGAGGCTTATCATCAGTGCATGTGCTGTTACCGAGACGACCACCGGTATGCGTAAAGGCGTCCCGGACACCGCTGCCGACATCATGCATGCCTCAATAGAGGCAGTCGCGCGTACTCGGAGCGCGTGCCCCAGCACGTCGCACACGTCGCGCAAAGAGGGGGCGATTTCGGTAAGAAGCGCATCGAATTCAGCGGCGTATCGATTGCGCCATTTTGTTGGGTACAGCCGGGCCACCCAACGGATCAAGGTTCTCATGCCTCCCTCACTCTTCGATTTCCTGTCCGCACAACCTGTTCCAACAGAGTGAGCTGCTGTTTCAAACGCTGACTTCCTTCAGCGGTGATCTGATATGGCTGCTTGCGAGACTCCGACTTAACGGCTCGAATCCAGCCGCGCTCTTCAAGGCGGCCGATCGCGCCATATAAGGTCCCCGGGCCGAGCCGAATGCCCGCAAAGACCTGAATGTCTTCCATAATTGCGTAGCCGTGCTTATCTCCATCGGCTAGGCTCGCCAGAATGAGAATGGTTGGATCTGACATACTTAGTACGCCTCGCGTAATAACGTACCGCGTAGTAGTCTGCTTGTCTAGCGTGGGATTGCTAGATTCTTGCCTCTTCACCCTGTTCTTTCATCCGGGTACCTGGCGAGTAGTCCGCAATCCGGAAACTACGCTGCCGGCACAGTCCAAGCGCCGGATTGACGCCGTAACCGGAAACTGGCCCATTAATGAGGGGCGCAGTTAGGTCGGACGAGTGATCCTGCAATTGCTTACGAAAAGCCTCAGGCCTGAAAGGCACAGGCCTGAGCTACACGGGTGGCCGCTACAATTGCGTGTACAGTATTGAGCTACTAACAGGGTTAAAGAAGGGGAGCGTTTTCATGATTGCGAGATATTTTCGGTTGGCTGGAGTGACGTTGCTTCTCAGCGTTGGATCTTCAATCGATGGACAAGGGCAGGGTGCGCCCAGCGATGGGCAGAAAAAGATGATGACGGTGGAGGCTTCGCTGAATTTGCGGACGGTGGCGGACCTGCAGTTTTCGCCGGACCCCTCGGCTTCACTCGGGGCAAGTGGGGGGCGGCTGGCGTTTGTGGTTACGGAGCCGGCGAAGGGGACGGAGCGGTTGCGGCACATCTGGATTTATGACGCGGTGAGCGGGTCGGCGCGGCAGTTTACATTTTCGGCTAAATCGGAATTGGCGCCGCGGTGGTCGCCGGATGCGAAACAGTTGGCGTTTCTTTCCAATCGCACCGAGGACCAGCAGCAGATTTTTGTGATGTCGATGAACGGTGGGGAGGGGCGTGCCATCACTAAAGGGAAGCGGAGCGTGAAGGCGTTTGAGTGGTCGCCGGACGGGAAGTCGATTGCGTTCCTGGCGCCGGATGCGAAGACGGAGGAGGAAGAGAAGAAGGAGAAAGATAAGGACGACGCAAAAGTGGTGGACAAGGACGATAAGCGGGCGCGGCTTTGGATTTTGAATATGGCGACGGGCGAGACGCGGGCGCTGACGAAACCGGGATGGGAAATGAAGGAGCTGGCGTGGCTGCCCAACGGCGACAGGGTTGTGGTGAAGGGCACGGAGCATCCGGCATCGGATCAGTACACGGACCGGATATTTAGCGTGCAGGTTGCGGACGGAACGATGAAAGAGATGGTGAAGCCGCTCGGGCCGTTTGGCGAGATGCGCGTTGCGCCGGACGGCAAGACCATTAGCTATGTGGGGCCGCGGGAGGACGGGCCGGAGCCGCACGATTTGATGCTTCTGCCGGTGGCGGCGCATGCGGCGCGGAATCTGACGGGAGCGAGCCTGGATCGACTGGTGCAGGATTATCACTGGCAAAAGGACGGCTCGGTGGTGCTGCTGGCGGCGAATGGTTTCTCGAATTTGCTGGTGAGATATTCGGCGGACGGGGCGCGGCACGATCTTGCGCCTGCGCCGGGTCCGGCGGGAAGCCTGGCGCTGACGGGGAGCGGGGAGATTGCTTTTGTTTCGCAGGGAGCGACGCGGCCGCAGGAGGTTTGGTTGTGGGACCAGAACGGTGCGCCGAAGCAAGTTACGCACTTGAACGATTCGTGGAAGCAATTCACGCTGAGCGAGCCGGAGCCCTTCAAGTACAAATCGTTTGATGGGACAGTGATCGAGGCGGCGCTGCTGAAGCCGCAGGGGTACGACGGGAAATCGAAGCTGCCGCTGATTGCGTTGATTCACGGAGGGCCGACCGGGCGGTGGTCGGAGTCGATTGAGACTTGGGGGCAGTTGCTGGTGACGCATGGGTATGCGGTGTTCTATCCGAACATTCGCGGGTCGGTGGGATATGGGCAGAAGTTTGTGGAGGCGAATCGCGGGGATTGGGGCGGCGGCGATTTCAAGGATGTGATTGCCGGCGTGGAGGATTTGGTGAAGCGCGGCATCGCGGACCCGGAAAAGCTGGGGATTGGCGGATGGTCTTACGGCGGGTATATGGCGGAATGGGCGATTACGCAGACGAACGTGTTCAAGGCGGCGGTTTCTGGCGCGGGGATGGCTAATCTGATTTCGGAATTTGGGACGGAGGAGCATCCGGCGGGGGATGAATGGTTTTACGGCTTGCCTTGGGAGCAGCCGGAGGGATTTCTTAATAGCTCGCCGTTCGTGCATTTGAAGAAGGCGAAGACGCCGACGCTGGTGCTGCAAGGCGATGCGGATACGGTTGATCCGCTGGGGCAGAGCCAGGAGCTTTATCGGGGGCTGAAGCGGTATGGAGTGGAGGCGGAGTTTGTGGTGTATCCGCGGGAGCCGCATGGGTTTCATGAGGAGAAGCATTTGGTGGATCGGCTGAATCGGATTTTGGCTTGGTATGACAAGTATTTGAAGAAGTGACTTGTGATTCGTGATCCGTGACCCGTGGCTGGGCCGGCTACGGCGCTTGGCTGCTGAATTCGGTGGTGGGTTAAACTCCTCAAAAGCGGCAGCAAGACTGCCGCACTCCAAGAACTTCTTGTGGGCCTTGCTGGCTGGGTACTACCTGTTGCGGAGTGCTTTACAGCGACATAGGTTCGTGTTAGTGTTTTTTTCCGTACCGCCATTCACGCGCCAGGCGGCTGGGCTCTGATCGAGAACCTGCCAAACGTTTTGACGGGCGACCGCGTCACGGTCGGGTTGTCGTCGACGGTAACTCCTTCCCTGAAGATAAAGCTTCGTTTCTCTTTGCATGAGCAGTGTGTAGTGTTTGAGGCGCAGGCATTTTGCACCCAAACACGGGCTGGGACATGAATCGTTGCGCTGGTCACGACGGCGTGCCAATCTGAGATTGGCCGTGCGATGAGAGACAAAAGGGGACAACTTGCTTAAGTTGCGGAAAGTGGAGATCACAGGATTTAAGTCGTTCTGCGAGCGGACGGTGGTGACGTTCAGCGGGACAGGGACTACTTGCATCGTGGGGCCGAATGGGTGCGGGAAGTCCAACGTGGTGGATGCGATTTCCTGGGTGCTGGGCGAGCAGAGCCACAAGTCGCTGCGCGCGGAGCGGATGGCGGATTGCATTTTCAATGGGACGACGAAACGGCCGCCGATGGGGTTGGCGGAAGTGACGCTCACGATGGAGGACCCGGAGCTGGCGGAGGCGGCGCGGTTTGTGCTGGAGAGCGCGGGGGAAAGCACGGAATTCACCACAGAGGGGACAGAGGAAAAGAAAGAAGAGGCGATCGAAGCGACGCCTGACGGAACAAAAGAGTGTGCGGATGCCGACGGGGAACCTCCAAATGAGACATCTCGCCAAGCTGGGGCGCAGCATGCTGCGCCCCTACAGGGGCAGGTTGAGCCAACCGCTGCGGAGGAGGAGTTTGTTAAGGGGAGGCGGCGGAAGAAGGCGGCGGAGAAGCCGGTTTTGGCGATGAAGCCGGGCGAGGTGGTGGTTAGCCGGCGGCTGTACCGGTCGGGGCAGAGCGAGTATTTGATCAACGGGAGAGTGGCTCGGCTGCGCGATATTCAAGAGATGTTTATGGGCGTGGGATTGGGGCCGGATTCTTACGCGATTATCGAGCAGGGGCGCATTGGGTTGATTTTGTCGACCAAGCCGCTGGAGCGGCGGGCGATTATTGAAGAAGCCGCGGGCGTGACGAAATTCAAGACGAAGAAGCGGCTGGCGGAGGCGAAGCTGGAATCGTCGAAGGTGAATTTGTCGCGGGTCAACGACATTGTGGTGGAAGTGGAGAAGCAGTTGGGTTCACTGAAGCGGCAGGCGGCGAAGGCGCGGCGTTATTCGGAGATTCGCGACCAGATGCGCGGGATCGTACGGCAGATGCTGGCGGGGAAGGCTCGGGAGCTGGATGGGGAGGCGGAGCGCATCGGCACACGGCTCGCGGAATTGACGGCGGCGGAAACGCAACATGCACAGGAGATTCAGCGGCGTGAGGGTGAACAGGACTCGCTGAATCAGCGGATTTATACGCTGGATGCGGAGCTGCGGCAGAACCAGAACCATTTGAACTTGACGGCGCTGGAAGTGGACCGCAGCGAGAATCGCATTGCGTTCAACCGGCAGCGGACGGAAGAGCTGGCGGGACGACACGGACAGATTGCGGCGGAAATTGCGGAAGCGGCGACGCGGGCGGCGGAGTGGGATTCGCGGAATGCGGCGCAACAGCAATCGGTCATTGCGCTGCGCGATGAATCCGGAGTGATCAGCGAGCGCGTGGAGGAACTTGCGACGCGGGCGGAATCGCGCGGAGCGCAGATTCGCGATTGGGAATTGCGGATCGAGGCGCTGCGGGCGTCGGCTTCGGAGGCGGGCGAGAGCTTGCTGCGTCTGCATGGCGAGCAGAAGCAGGCGGAGGAAGCGCTGGTCCATCAAAATGCGGCGCTGCATAAAGGCGAGGCAAGCGAAGGGGAACTGCTGGAATCGTCGATCAAGGTGCGCGATGACGCGGAGCGGGCGGCTTTGGACTTTGAGGCGGCGAGCGGGCAGTTGAACTTGCTGATGCGCAAGGCCGCCGAGCTGCAGGCATCGATTGCTACGCTGCGGCCGGAACGCGAGGCGATGACGGCGCAGGCTGACGCCCTGCGCGAGTCCGTTGTGGGAGTGCGGGCGCGGCATGCGACGCTGACGCAAATTTTGAACGACCGGTCGTACACGGCGGACGCGGTGCAGAAATTGTTTGCGGCCAATGAGAGCGGGGCGGGGCGGGACTTCCATGCGGTGGGAGTGCTGGCGGACTACGCAGAGGTCGAGGAACAGCACGAGGCGGCGATTGAGCAGTATTTGCGCGATGAGCTGGAGTATGTGGTGGTGGAGACGTTCGATCACGCGCGGGCGGGAGTTTCGCTGCTGCGCGATGAGGTGGGCGGGCGCGCGACATTTTTCGTGGACTCGCTGCGCAACCTGAAGCTGACGGAGTACGAACCCATTGTGCATTTCCGGGCGGAGGATGGCGTGATTTCGCGGCTCGACAAGCTGGTGGGATTCCGGGATCCGCTGGGCGCGGCGGCGAAGCAGTTTTTGCCGCGGCTGCGGGCGGGATACTTGACGGACAGCGCGACGGCGGCGGAAAAGCTGGCGCGGGAAAATCCGCAGTACGCGTTCGTGACTCCGGATGGAACTTGCTACCAGGGGCGCATGGTTACCGGCGGGCGGGCGGATGAAGCGGGACCTCTGGGGATGAAGAGGGAATTGCGGGCGCTGGATGGGGAGATCGCGCAATTGGAAAAGCGTGGCGAAGAGGCGCGCGCTGCGCTGGAGACTTTGGTTGCAGACCTTCGCAACGCGGAAAAGTCGCTGGAGGAAGTGAGCGCGCAAAAACAGATTGCGGAACGCGAGGCGTATTCGGCGAAGCACCGGCACGAGCAGACACAGGCGGAGTTGGCGCGGCTGGGGCTGGAGTTGACGCTCTGCCAGAACGACCTCGCGCGGATTCGCCAGGACGTGGACCATGCGCGCTTGCGTGCGGAACGGGCGCAGCACCAACTGGCGGCGGCGGCAACTTCGCGGGCGGAGGCGGAATCGGAAAGCGCGCGGCTTGCGGAGGAGTTGGTACAGCTTCGCGGGTCGATTCAGGCGGAGCAAAATGAGTTGGCCGCGGGGCGGGCGGAGCTCGCGGCGATGAATGAGCGGCTGGCCGCGGCGGAGGCGGTGGCGTCCCGGTTGATGGAAGAACGGGCCGAACTGGAGCGGCGCGAGAGTGCGCTGCGTCAGCAAGAAGCGTCTGTCAACGAAGAGGCGGGCGCGTTGGTGAAGGCAAGCGAGGAACTTGCGCAGCAGCTCGAGGGATTGCGCGCGGAGAAGCTGCGGCTGGAGACGCGGCAGCGGGAGTTGGAGCAGGAATGGGAGAGCGGGCGGACGCACGTCACACAAATGGAGGATCACCTGCGCATGGGGCGGCAGACGCTGCAGGAAGTGCGGGAGCAGCGGAGTCATGCGGAAGTGGAGCGGGCGCGAAACGATTCGGACCGGCAGCACCTGCGCGAGACATGCATGACGGAAGTGAATGCGCAGCCCGAGGATTTGATCGCGACGGAGACGGCGTTCATCAGCGGGGAAGAATTGGCGATTGCGGAGACGAACTATCGCGAAATGAAGTCGCGCGTCGAGTCGATGGGCGCGGTGAACATGATGGCCTTGGAGGAGTACAACGAGTGCGAGCAGAGGTTCACGTTCCTGACGAGGGAGCGCGATGATTTGCTGCAATCGATTGCCGATACGCAGCAAGCGATCGCGGAGCTGGACCTGGTTTCGCGGGAGAAATTCGAGCAGGCATTCAACAGCATCAATCACAATTTTTCTGAGGCGTTCCATACGATTTTTGGCGGTGGGACGGCGGAGATGCGGCTGACGGAGCCGGACAGCTCCGGAGACGCAGGGATCGACGTAGTGGCTTCGCCTCCGGGCAAGCGCTTGCAGAATATTTTGCTGCTGTCGGGCGGCGAGAAGGCCATGACGGCGCTGGCGCTGCTGATTGCGATCTTCCGGTATCAACCGAGCCCGTTCTGTATTTTGGACGAGGTGGACGCGCCGCTGGACGAAGCGAACGTCGGGCGCTTCACGCGGCTGGTCGGAGAGATGAGCGGGCAGACGCAGTTCATCATCGTGACGCACAATCGGAAGACGATGGAGACGGGCAGCGTGCTGTATGGCGTGACGATGCAGGAGCCGGGCGTATCGAAGCTGGTCAGCGTACGCTGGGAAGGCGGCGAAGCGCCCACGCGAAAGCACAGCGCGGCTGCGACAGCTTCCGCGGCTTGATCATCGCAGACACGATTCGTTCGACAAACTCCAGCACATCGGCAGCAGAAAAGTGTAAAAGTTTTGCGTTTGTCTAGCCTGTTCTTCTTATCACCGGTATTTCTTTTTCTTCTCCTGTTGAAAATTATTTTTGCGCCCGCGCCTGATTGACTTCGCTTTGCGCTGCGCTAGAATGCTCGACACTCTTGCAGAGGAAATTCTTCCGTGTCCTTCGGTGCAGCAATGCGCGTAGTACGGGAAACCAAGTTCGCCGGCTTGTCGCCCGCCGCGCGTGGAAAAGTGCGCGACATTTACGATGCCGGCGACAAGCTGTTGATTGTGGCCACGGACCGGCTGTCGGCGTTCGATGTGATTTTGCCGACGCCTATTCCCGACAAGGGGCGCGTACTGACGCAGCTTTCGCTGTTCTGGTTTGACCTGCTGCGCGATGTGATTCCAAATCATGTGCTTAGCGCGACGGAATTTCCCGCGCCGTTTGACGTTTATGGCGAGGAGCTGGCGGAGCGCTCGATGCTGGTGCGGAAAACCACGCCGTTGCCGATCGAGTGCGTGGTGCGCGGTTATGTTTCGGGCTCGGGATGGAAGGACTATCAGAGAACGGGAGAAATCTGCGGGATTACGCTGCCGACCGGCTTGCGCGAGTCTGACCGCTTGCCGGAGCCGATTTTCACGCCGGCAACGAAGGCGGCGGCCGGGCACGACGAAAACATTTCGTTCGAGCGAGCTGGCTCGTTGATTGGAACTCAGCGTGCACGACAAGCGCGTGATGTTAGCCTGGAAATCTACCGCCGCGCGGCAGCGTACGCAGAACCTCGAGGGATTTTGCTGGCGGATACTAAATTCGAGTTTGGATTGCTCAACGACGAACTTATTTGGATCGACGAGGCGCTCACGCCGGACTCTTCGCGATTCTGGCCCGCCGCGCAATATAAGCCTGGCGGGCCGCAGCCCTCTTTCGATAAACAGTTTGTTCGCGATTATCTGGAGAGCATTCACTGGCCAAAAACCCCGCCCGGCCCGGAGTTGCCTTCGGAGGTCGTGGACGCAACGCGTGGAAAGTATCGGGAAGCGTACCGCATCCTGACCGGGCGCGAATTGGACTAGCGCCAGGGCGGGAATTGTGCGCTTCTCTCTGGAGTGTGCCGTGAAGGATCAACTTGAAGGACTCGTGAGTCAGATGGTGGAGCGGGGAATATTGTTCGACGAGGCGGTGGGGGAATTTGAAAAACGGTTTATCAAACGGGTGCTGGAGCGCGTGGGAGGGAACCAATCGCGCGCAGCGCAGATTCTAGGTATTCACCGCAATACGCTGAGCCGCAAGATCGATGCTTACAAGCTGGACCACCGGAACCACCACGCTAGGTAAGCAAGCCAAAGCCTGATTTCGTGCAGAATCGCGGATTAAGAAGAACGGCTCGCCGAGATTTCGGCGAGCCGTTTTAGCTTCGTAATCAGTTCAGCTGAGATCCCTCCGTCCAGCAAAATACCGTCGGGCCTCAGGATGGCTTCTTGGTTGGCCGCTTCTTGGTTGTAGATTTCTTTTCTTTTTCCTTGGGAATGTCCTCGGCGTTCACTTTGGCCTTATCCCAGTGGAGCATGAAGGCGGGGTCGGGATCGTACGCGACCAACGTACCCGTGAAGCGCACAGGATTGTCTTTTTCGAGCTTGGCAGCCTCGGGCTGGCCGACAACCTTAACGTCCATGTCCGGAGTGGTCTTGGCATCGAATTCAGCGTCGCTGGTAACGAAGGCGACCTTGAGCTGAACAGCGTCAGTACCCGGAGTGACTGCGATGAGTTTGCCGGGCACATCCGGAAATTCCAGGCCGCAAGAAGCCAGCCAGGTGATCTTGGCCTTGTCGCCGCCAGCTCTGAGATCGGCGATGACGGAAGCGATGGTCATGTCTTTGCGGGCGGCATCGAGATCGGCTGAGCTGGGCAGTTTGTAGCTGGCGGGGCGTTCGGCAGAGCTGCCGGCCAACTGCAAAAGTTCATTGAGCTCCGCATCGGTCAGGTTGTCGCAAACGTTGCCGCCTTGGTAGTTGGCGATAAGCTTGCGCAGATACGTTTTGACCGTGTTCGATTGGGTTTGGTTGGCATTCTTGGCGGTGACGGCTTTGGCGAAATACCAAAAGGCATCCATCATCTGCGGTGGAGTCATTGCCATGTAGGCCTGTCCGATTTTATAGCTGGTGATGGCGTCGTCAGGATTCTTTTCGAGGACGGCCTTATAGGAATCAATGGCCGTCTGGTAGTCCTTCTGGATCATCGAGCATTGCGCCAGGGTGTAATTGAAAAGAATGGCGGGCTGTTGTTTCTGCTTGTTGAAGTCGTCCTCGGACATGCTATCGGGCTTTTTGAGTTCGTTCAGGGTCTTCAAGCCAGCCTTAGCGGACTCGCAGGCCTTGGCCGCCTGTTCCTTGGCGGCGGCGTCCGGCTCGCCTTTGGACGGCGGCAGGTTGCTGTAGGCAAAGGCGCGAGCGTAATAGGCCTGATAACGAATGGGCGCCTCTGCCTTTTCTCCGAGGGCGATTAATTTATCGGAGTACTCGATAACCTTCGGCCAATTCTTCTGTAGGCTGTAGGCGTTGTAGTAGAGCGGATAGATGTAGATCAGGAGCGCGGAGTTCGGATACTTGGAGACAAAATCATCGAGAAGCTTAATCTGCTGAGCCGGATTCTTTTCCGCATTGGCTGCTTGGAAGGCGTTGTACTCCGCCATGGTGTATTGCTGCTTCCCGGCAGCGGCGTCTTGGCCGGCGGGCGCCTGCGCGAGCGCACTTGACGCGCCGCTAATCGCCAGGCAAAGCGCCGCGATGATCGCCAGGCCCGCCATTCTACGTGTTCGATTCATTCCATTCTCCTCGCTCAAACTCCAAGCCTGTTCATGCACGTCTGGTACACCGTGGAGCGCTGTTGCCGAGTTATGATGCTGTTCGTAAAACTTTGGGATTATAGGAAAAGCACACGCAAATCTGCAAGGCGTTACTCTACAGGGACCTAAGTATTTTACACTTCGATGCCTCCGGGGGCGCGCCGCACGGCGCGCACAGCGGTCCCTGCGGCTGAATGTTAAGATGATTTTTACATGAAAAGGGTCGCCCTGACGAAAGAAGAATTGAGATGGTGGGCATAAGTAAAGCGAATGAGGGGGACAAGATAGGCGGACCCCTGGCGAGTAAGGTTGCGCTGGTCACCGGGGGCAGCCGCGGCATCGGGAGAGCGATTGCGATGAAGCTCGCCGAGCTGGGTGCAGGAGTGGCCATTTGCGGCCGCGATAGAGACAAACTACGCGCAACGGCGGATGCGTTACGCGGGCTAACCGAAAGGGCCTTCTGGCAAACTGCGGATGTCACGCGCGCCGATGAAGTAGGGAAACTCGTTTGCGCGACGGAAAAGCGGCTTGGGCCTATAGGAATCCTAGTTAATAATGCTGGTGTTGGGCTCTTCGGACCGGCACAAGAGAAAAGCGAAGAGGAATGGGATTTGGTTCTGAGCACGAACCTGAAGAGCGTCTTTCTGGTTTCGCGGGCGGTGGTTCCATCGATGATCCGGCAAGGCGGCGGGGACATCATAAATATCAGTTCGCTTGCCGGAAGAAACACGTTTGCCGGAGGAGGGTTGTACTGCGCGTCAAAGTGGGGAGTGCAGGGGCTGTCCGGCTGCATGGCGGAGGACTTGCGGGACCATGGGATCCGCGTGAGCGTAATTTGCCCGGGGAGCGTAGCGACGGAGTTTTCGGGCCGAGGACCGAAGGACGCGGGTAAAGCGCTGCTGGCGGAAGACGTGGCGCACGCGGTAGAGACAATCGTGACGCAGAGGCCGGGAAGTTTTATGAGCGAGATACATGTGCGACCGCTTCGGAAGGCGTGAGAGGACTTTCTTTTCCTGTTGACAATATCTGTTGCAACGACTATCGTTGCGCTATGAGTGGAGCGCGCACGCTACGCGGCTCGCTGCCCAGCGAGGACCGCACGTTCATTGCCCTGCAAAAAGCGGCGGACAAGCTCGCGCTGCAAGCCGAACAGATCCTGAAATCCAACGGCCTTACCGGCGCACAGTACAATGTGCTGCGTATTCTGCGCGGCGCGGAGCCGCAAGGTCTGGCCTGCAGCAGCATCGCGGAACGCATGATTTCGCACGATCCGGACATGACGCGGCTGTTAGACCGCATGGAAAGGCGCCGTCTGATTACGCGGCGGCGCCAGAGCGACGACCGGCGCGTAGTGAAAACGAGAATCACGAGCAGCGGACTGGAACTGCTAAAGCGTCTCGATCCGACGGTTCGCAACCTTCACAAACAGCAGTTCGCGCACATGACGCC
>Ga0307475_10000436_pt1 | contig 24707 bp, 24 predicted proteins | sample atmos_gasesECM1C_FD_203317 | JGI IMG/M metagenome (GOLD analysis project Ga0307475, IMG submission 203317) | Hardwood forest soil microbial communities from Morgan-Monroe State Forest, Indiana, United States - atmos_gasesECM1C_515 | ecosystem: Environmental > Terrestrial > Soil > Temperate... | reverse complement strand
TTGCGTCGAACCAAATAGAAGACCGATGCCAGCAGATTTATGGCGAACATGGTGAATGCGGTCGCGTAAGAGGGCACGTGGTAATAAAAAATTCGCTGAATATTACCCATGGTCGCTTCAGTGGGAGCGACTTGCAGCGCCTCGTGGAGTCCGTAGGAAAGCAGAATCGCAACCAGGATGGCACAGAAAGTAAAGACAGCTCGATTCATTAGGCGCAGTTTACCTTAGTGCAAAGGCGAAGACCCAGCCTTGTCGGCTTAAATCCTCGTTCTTTCTGCGAGACGGACAACCGAGCTACTTCTTGGAAGGAGCCGCGGGCTTCAAACTCCCGGCTGCCTTTTGCAGAGCTTCGATTGTCTTTGAGTCGAGGACGTAAAGATCGGAGCCGTTTTGCCGCTTGGCGATGTAATCGTCGCCTTGCTTGCCCAGCGACACTTTCTCGACGCGCTTGCCGCTGTTTGACGTTACCGTGATGTCGATAACCGGGGCGCCGAATCCGGAATCGGCGAACTTGCTCGCCTGGAGATCGCGAATTTTTTCCACTACCAATTCAGAGTCGCTCAGGTTCAGCTTCTTGCCGTCGCCCGACCACCAATCGTCGCCGCCTTTGGTTAGGAAATAAGCCTTGGCTCCGTCGTGTATTTCGACCTTCTCGGGATCGCTATAGCCAAAATCGAAGAGCTTCTTGTTGCGAAAATCATCCAGCTTCTTGTCGAGTCCCTTCCCAAGATCGGCGGCGACCTTGTAAACCCCGCTTACTGCGTTGGACTTTGCGTAGTAGTCATCCTTATTTTTGCGAACTTCCAATTCCTGCGTGCCCGAATCGGTAGTAACCTTCGCCGATGCAACCGGCTTCCCGGACACAAATGCTGCTGCCGCCTTTTTCTCATCGGTTGAGGACAAATCTATTTTGGCATCGCTAAGTTTGCGAAGCAGATCATCCACCTGAGTGCTGTCTGCGCGCATCGGCTTGGGCTTGAGGATCTGCCATTGGTCTTTGTCGCGCCCGAACTGAATCTCTTGCTGATTTGATTTCAGATCGACGCTGCTCACTTTATCCGGCTCGATTGTCAGCAAACGCTTGTCGCGCAGGTCGTTCACGCTTTTGTCGATGTTGCTCTTGGTATAGCTCGCGATGGTGAATACCCGCGGATCGTTGTCGAGCTTCGCATAGCTGCCATTGCTGGTGGGGGTATCGTCGCCGATGAGCAGCTTGCGCGTGTTGTTCTTTGCTGTGAGATCGACTTCGAGCTTGGGCGAGCTGAGTCCAAACTGGCTCAGGTTCTCCGCCTTATCCTCGACCAGCCGTTCGGATGTGAGCGACGACAATGCAGAAACGACGCCGGACACCGCAGACTGATCTGCTTCCAAAGTCTGCGGCGACGTGATCTGCCATTTACCTTGACTGTTTTTCACCAGCGCGAGGTCGGAGTCGGATTTCTTGAGATCGACGCGGTTGATGTCCGACTCGTTGAGCGTGAGAATCTTCGGAGGAGAGTCGGCCGTCGCCTGAACGGTCTCTGTGGGCTTGTGATGATTGGACCAGTAAAGCAGTCCGGTGAGCGCAGCCAGCAGAATCACGGCAAAAGTTAATCCACGAAACTTCATTGCAGGCTCCAGGAGCGGTTTCTCATTCGGGAACTGCTCTACCTCCTCTTCCACCAAACCGAGACGCCGGCAACGATCACGACCAGCGGCATCAGGAATTGGCTGGTGGTCCGCACTAACGTGAGTTGGGCGCGAGTCATGGTGATTCTTCGATCCTCACGCTCCTTCGGGCGAATCGAGATGAGATCTTCGTCGGAAGCCAGCCAGTTAATCGCGTTCAGCGCGAGGTCGCGATTGCCGTTGAAGTTGATGAACGAATTGCCAATCCAGGTGGAGCTGCCAACGACGACGAAACGTCCCTGCGAATTTTCCTTTCCTGTGTTGTAGGTTCCCGCCGCCGCGATCAACAGCGGGCCCTTTAGGTTTTTGGGATCGTTAGGATTAACCGCCGGATTGCTTAGATTCACAGTCGCCAGGCTGCTGGAGGAAGAACTGAAGAGCTTCTCGACGGTGGTCTTGTCCCCATTCTTGACCGTCAAAGAACGCGAAAGCGGGAAGCCGGTAGCGCTTCCCTTGAGATCGTTCACAATTGGGTGTGGATCGTAGCTGGTAACCAGCGCGACCTCCTGGCTTACGCCAACCAGTTGCCCGATTGGATTTAGATCAAGGATCAGATCTTTGTCGAAAGTAACACCCCAAGTCTGAAGGAGGTCGGCGAAAGTGGTGTTGTCCGCGATCTCAGAACGTCCGAACTTCAATGGAGGATCGAGCATGAGCAACGCGCGCCCGCCATCCTCCACATACTTCTTAGTCGCATCAACCTCCGGCTGTTGATAATCGCCCGTCGGACCGCCTACTACCAATACGGTGCAATCGCTCGGGACCTCAGCTTTTTCCAGCAGGTTGATGGATTTTGCGCTGTATTCGTCCTTGCCCAGAAGGTCCTTGAGCCGGGAATAGCCGAAGCGACCGCTGTCGTCGATCTGATGTTCGCCGCTTCCCGTAATGAAACAAATCGTGCGGGTATTGCTCTTGAGATCGCGAATGAAGGCGCCGGTAATGCCCTCCTCCGTCATGCTCTTGGCGTCTTCCTTCTTCGCTCCGACTCGCACCTGCGCAGTGCCGTAGCTCTTGATCCCAGCCTCGCGCGCAATCTCCGGTTTCTTGTCGGGATCGACGTACTCCACGTGCACCTTTGGAGACAAGTTCGCGTACTGCTCCAGCAGGTCCTTGGCGCTCTGGAAATGGGTTGTCTGGTCGAAGTAGGCGATCGTGGCGTCTTGCTTCAGGCCTTTTACGATCTTGGCGGTTTGCTCCGAGAGGCTGTATTTCTTATTCGAAGTTCCGTCATATGTCTTGTTGTAACGGTCAGCCAGCACATTGGCCACCGAGGCCACCGCCAGCACCACCAGAATGTAGAGAGCCGCGTACGCTGCATATTTGGTTTGGCGCGCTTTGAGAAGAGATGTATTCAATTAAGACCTCCAGCGCAGCGATTCCATGGAACGCGCGGTGAGAAACAATCCAATCAGAATCAGCGTTACGTAATACACGGCGTCTTTTAGCTCGAGGACGCCGCGAGCAAAAGACTCAAAGTGCACGGTCACCGACAAATACGACAGTACCTTTGCCCACAAGGCGGTCTCGTATCCGCTGACCCATTCAAAGATCCACAGCATCAGACAAACGCCGAAGGTGGCTGCGCCTGCGATGATCTGGTTTCGGGTGAGCGTGGATATAAACGTTCCGATTGCCAACAGGCACGCGGCCTGCAACAGTAGCCCCAGATAGCCAATCGCTAGAGGTTTCCAGTCGGGATTCCCATAGCGGAACAGATACGCGAAATTCAATGCAGTGAAGAACAGCATGCAGAGATAGAGCGTTACCGCGGCCAGCCATTTCCCGAGGATGATCTCGATGTCGCGCACTGGCGAGGTTGTAAGCAGCTCGATCGTGCCCGTGCGTTTCTCCTCCGCAAACAACCGCATCGTGATCATGGGGATGAAGAACAGCCCAATCACGCTGGCGTTGGACAACATCGGGCGGATGATCTGCTCGTTCACATTCATGGGAAACATCTCGCCGCGCATCTGCGATTCCATTCCCACGTACACGAAATACCCCAGCGCGTTCCAGAAGAAGAACCCAAAGATCAAAGCGAACATCGTCAGCAGCAGATAGGCGATGGGCGAGACGAAATAGCTGCGAAGCTCTTTGCTGAAAATGATCCAGACGTTTTTCATGACTGCTTCCCTTCGGCGGCAACCGCTTCGTTCTCGGAAGGTGCACTCTGCCCGGTGAGCTGAAGGAATATTTCTTCAAGGCTCATTGCCGTCGGGCGCAGCTCGTTGAGGTCCCATCCTGAATCCACAACGGCGCGAGCCAGATCGCCGCGAACGAATCCCTTCTGGCTCTCGATCTCAAAGGTATCGCGGTTGTCGCGAGTCTGCTTCAAGGCCACGCGAGTTACGCCTGAGATTCTCTCCAGCCTGCTTTGCACCACTGACGAATCCAGATTGCCGTTGCGTCCGGCCACTTCTACCAGCATCGATTCGGCCCCGCGCGCGCGACTCTGCAGGTTCTGCACGGTGTCGGTCGCGACCAGTTTTCCCTTGTTGATGATGATTACTTTCTGGCAAGTCTGTTCCACTTCGGGAAGGATATGCGTGCTGAGAATGATAGTGTGGTCGCCGGCAAGGCTGCGGATCAGATCGCGCGTTTCGTTGATTTGCTTGGGATCGAGGCCCGCTGTGGGCTCGTCGAGAATAAGCACATCGGGATTGTGAATAATGGCCTGCGCCAGTCCGACGCGCTGCCGATAACCCTTTGACAGCTTACCCAGCAGCTTGTTGCGAACGTCGGTTATTGCGCATCGCTCGCAGACGTAATCCACGCGCTTGGGCAGCTCAGGAGCTGATAAACCCTTAAGCCGGCCAACGAACGTCAGGTAGGAGACGGTGTCCATCTCGAAGTAAAGTGGTGGAGTCTCGGGAAGATAGCCGATGCGTCTTTTGACTTCGAGCGGCTGTTCGAGGATGTCGAAGCCTGCGACGCTGGCGCTGCCGGAGCTCGGCGGCAGAAAACACGTCAGCATGCGCATGGTCGTGGTCTTGCCTGCGCCGTTAGGACCGAGGAAGCCGACGATCTCTCCTTTTTGAACTTCGAAAGAGATGTGATCGACGGCCAAAGTGCGGCCGTACCTTTTGCTCAATTCTGTGACATTAATCATCTATGAATCGCGAATGTGCAGATTAGTCTAGGCGTGCATGTGTCGCCAGGCTCTGCGGGCCGGCTAAGTCTTAAAGAATTAATTTAAAGAAAGAAGGGTTGCGGGCGCAAGCTGAGCGCCCGCAATTTTCGGCTTCTGCAAGCGCAAAAACTAGATTCCTCACTGGACGGTGAGAGTAATCGAACCTGACGCACCATTCGCGGCCGCCGTGATCGTAGTCGTTCCTGTTGACAACAGAGTTGCGACTCCAGAGCTGGAATTGGCAAACGTTGCGACGCCCTGATTTGACGAGCTCCAAATCGGGCTGACTGTCTGACCGTTACTCGTCGCCGTGAAGGTAACTGAACCCAACGCCAGGCTGGCAGTCGCGGTTGTCGAAGTTTGCGAAGTGCAACCCGAGCACGAAATGGTAATGCCATTCGCCTGAGTGCTCACCGTCAACGTAGTCAACCCGCTGACACCGCTTTCCGCCGCAGTAATGGTAGTGGTTCCGGTGGCGACCGCGGTTGCCAATCCAGAGCTGTTGATCGTCGCTACATTCGTTGATGATGAAGTCCACGTGACCGACGAAGTTACGTTTTGGCTGCTGCTGTCGCCGAAGGTTCCTGTAGCAGTGAATTGTTGAGTTGCGCTGAGTTGAACTGAAGGATTGCTCGGAGAGATGGAGATTGCCACGAGCGTACTTGCTGAAGGAAAAAACTTGCCGCAACTCGCGACGAAAAGAATCGGAACAATGAGAAAAATAATAAGACCGATCTTGTAATGGGTAGCGTGGGACGAGCGGAAGCATGCGTCCCGAACGGCGGACGAATATTTCCTAAAAAGCTTCAGCATGCACTACATAGCCTCCTTACACGGCATCGTCTCTACGGTGGATGAACGAAGTCGCTCATTTCACATGCAAACAAAATTATGCAGCTTCGCCAGAGCTAACCGGCGGAGGCTCGCAGTTCCGCTACCCCCTCCACCGCCTCAAGCGCTTGTGCCAGATCCGCAATCAGATCTTCGGCGTCTTCGATGCCGATCGACAGGCGAATCAAATCGACTGGCAATCTCCGCTGCGCGGCCACGTGTTCCGGCACGCTGGCATGAGACATGCGGCCAGGCAAGCTTACCGACGATTGTAGCCCTCCGAAGCTGACCGTGATCGGAAAGAGCTTCAAAGATTCCACTACTTGACGGGACAGATCGAGAGAGCCGGTCTCGAAGCTGACTACCGCTCCATTCCCACGAGCCTGGCGAACGTGAATCGCGAAGCTTTTCTTATCCAGAAGCGAAGGATAATAGACCTTGCTGACGAGTGGATGGCCAGAAAGGAATCCGGCAACCTCCGCGGCGTTGGCTTGCTGACGTTCCAGGCGCACACCAAGCGTCTTGATTCCGCGCAGCAGCAGGTACGAATCGAACGGCCCCAAACCCGCTCCCTCTCCATTCTGGATGAGGTACAGATCTTCAGCCAGCTTTTCGTCGCGTACGATCACGGCACCGGCGATCACATCACTGTGCCCGCACAGGAACTTGGTCGCCGAATGAACCACGATATCGGCCCCGAGTTCCAGCGGATTCTGGAGATACGGCGAGAGCATTGTATTGTCCACGCACAGTAGCGCGGCATTGTCGTGCGCCAGTCGGGCTAGTCCGGGGATATCTACGACCTTCAATAGCGGATTGGTAGGCGTTTCGATGTGGATCAGGCGAGTCTTCAGGCTCAGCTCCCGCGCGAAATCGGCGGCCGTCGAACCTTGTACGTAGCGCACAGAAATCTGCGAGCGCTTGAGGATCTTCGAGAACAGGCGACAGGTTCCGCCGTACACGTCATCCACGACGAGAATCTCATCGCCCGGCTCCAGCAAACGAGTGACGGCGGTGAGCGCCGCAAGTCCACTGGCGAAAGCGAAGGCACGATTCCCATGTTCCAGCTCGGCAAGTTGTTTTTCGAGAACCGTTCGCGTGGGATTGCCGCTGCGCGAATAGTCGTATTGGCTGAATTCCAGAGCGCCTTCCTGCTCGAAGGTGGCAGTCTGATAGATCGGCGTCGAGACGGCGCGATGGGGATCGCCCGGACACCCAGCGGTTTGAACCAATTTGGTATCGATCTTCACGAGATCACCACCTTCTTCACAGTCAGGCACTCGCTTGCGACAATCGCCGCGATGGACTCCGAAATGTTCAGGCAATTGCTACACATGCTGCGCTCTCCTCTTTCTCGCTGACGGTCTCGGCCTTGCGAAGCGCTTGTTCGAGATCGGCGATGATGTCGGGCGGATCCTCCAGTCCCACGGACAGCCGAATCAGTCCGTCCGGGATACCAAGCGATACACGCGTCTCCGGAGGGATGTCGGCATGAGTCATGCTTGCCGGATGAGTGATCAGGGTTTCCGCGGCTCCGAGGTTCTCCGCCAAGGCGCACAGCTTCACCGACTTCATCAGTTCCAGCGCAGCCGGAGTCCCGCCCGTAACTTCAAACGACAGCATGCCGCCGTGCGCGGCATGTTGCCGCGAGGCGAGTTCATATTGTGGGAACGAGCGAAGGCCGGGATAGGAGACCCGCGCCACGGCTGGATGTTTCTCCAGCCAGCTTGCGATGGCCGCCGCATTCTGAGAATGCCGCTCGAGGCGCATGGTAAGCGTCTTGAGACCACGCTGCGTGAGCCACGATTCAAGTGGAGATTGAATGCATCCGATGGTCTTGCGCACCAGGCGAAAGCGTTCGAGCAGGGTCTCGTCCCTGGTGGCGAGCGATCCGCCGACCGTAGCGTTGTGTCCTTCGATGTACTTGGTAGTGGAAAGGACGCTGATGTCCGCGCCCAATTCAAAAATCGGCTGAAGCGCGGCGGTTAGAAAAGTGTTATCGACCGCCAGCAGAATCCCGGCCTCTTGCGCGACGGCAGACACCGCGGCAATATCGGTAAGTTTCAAAGTGGGATTGGCCGGCGTCTCAATGAAAATCAGCCTGGTGCGCGGCTCGATAGCAGACGCCACCTTGCGAACGTCCGACGTATCCACAAAACTGGCGCGGATGCCGACTCCCTCCAGCACCTGACGAAAAAGCCGAACCGTGCCGCCATACACAACATCGGAGACGATGGCGTGATCTCCCTGCTTCAGGAGCGAGAGAAACAAAGTCGTGATTGCAGCCATGCCGGTGGAGAAGCAGAGCGTAGGAGCGCCCTCGAGCGACGTCAACACGTCTTCGAGCGCGGAGACCGTCGGGTTGGCTGCGCGCGAATAAGTGAATCCTTTGTGCACGCCTACGGCTTCCTGAACGTAGGTTGTGCTCTGATAAATCGGCGTCAGGATGGCGCCGGTGGCGGAATCGGGCAAAAGAGTGCCGTGGATGGTGCGGGTAGAAAGACCGCGCTTATCTTCTGTAGAAGACATGAATCCTCCTGCGTGAATTTGATTTGAAGCCGAAAACACGAAGACCGCCGGATAACCCCAGGCGGCCAGTCACGTCAGGAAGGTTTGTTGCTCGACTCTCACATTCCCGATGTGGACAAGTCACCGCCCGGGGTGCACATGCCCATATACATTCGGGTTCTAATGAGAGGAGTCACAGATACTCAACACCCGCTGACTGCGGGTTTCGTCAATTGTACACATGAAAGCGGACCTGTCAAACAAACGATTAGTGGTATGTACATGATTATCATAATGATGTACATCTATGGTACACTGCCGCTGGAAGGACGCCTACGTGAAGACCTCACGAAAACGCTTAGCACACAAACACTTCCGCCTGGATTCAGGCAAAATCAAGCGCGCGCAGAAGCTCCTGGAGGCCGAAACCGAAACCGAAGCGATTGAGCGCGCATTGGACCTGGTAATCGCGGAACACGAGCGAGATCGGATAACCTGGGAAGCTCAAGAGCGTTTCTTGAAGAGCGGCATCGAGATAAAGGACGTTTATGGCAAGCTGAGTCATTGAATGCGAGCGGTTCTTCTTGATTCCTCCGTTTATATTGCGGCTTTGCGTTCCGGGAACGAGAAAGCGCTTTCCTGGCGGCGATCATTCGAGGCATCCCTGTGGTTGAGTTCCGTGGTTCTGGAGGAACTCTATGCAGGTTCAACCTCGCGCGATCAGTTTGTTATCGAGCGCGTGGAACGAGACTTTGATCGCGTCGGCCGCATTCTCGTGCCGACCTTGAACGACTGGATTCTCACAGGCAAGGTCCTCGCCCGGCTCGCGCATAAATACGATTATGAACTCGTCGGTCGCAGTCGAATGACCAACGACGCGCTTATTGCGATGAGCGCCGCCCGCAAAGGGATTGTGGTTCTTACCGCAAATCCACGCGACTTCGCGCGCCTCGCCGAATTCCGACCATTTAGATGGCAAACTTGGAGCGGTTGAGTGTTAGCCCGCGAACTTCACCCTCAAAATATCTTCGCGGGCTTTGAAAAAACTATCAAATTCGAAGTCCCTAGAACTGCAGTGCACGTGTTATCAATTAACACCCGGTAGGAGTCGCCTATTCTCTAGTCGTTCGGGACCGTATGCAACTGAGCGGAACACTTCTCAAGAGCACCATCGTCGCAGCGCTTGGCGGGCTGTTATTCGGTTTCGATACTGCCGTGATTTCCGGCACCACTCAGGGACTTAGAAGCCAGTTCCAACTCTCCCCTGAGTCTCTCGGCGTTACCGTCGCGAGCGCCTTGGTCGGTACTCTGATCGGCGCGGCGCTGGCCGCTTTTCCCGGCGATCGTCTAGGACGCCGCGACAGTCTTCGCCTGATGGCGGTGCTTTACTTCGTATCGGCTCTGGGATGCGCCATTGCCTGGAGTTGGGGAGCGCTGGTCTTCTTTCGTTTTATCGGGGGACTTGGCATCGGCGGATCGTCGGTGTTAGGTCCGATGTATATCGCGGAAATCGCGCCTGCATCCTGGAGGGGCCGGCTGGTCGGCTTCTTTCAATTCAACATCGTTCTTGGCATCCTGGTCGCCTACCTTTCGAACTACCTCATCGGACTCGCCGGTTTCGGGACCAGGGAATGGCGTTGGGAACTTGGCGTCTCGGCCATTCCAGCATTCCTGTTCTTTCTCATGCTATTCGGAATTCCGCGCAGTCCGCGCTGGCTGGCTGAGGTTGGCAGGGTGGACGAGGCGAGGCAGGTACTCCAGCTTATCGGCGAAGAGAATTATGAGCAGCGCTTGCGCGAGATTCTTGAATCGATCGCGCACTCGAAAGCTGGAGGGAAGGAGCCGCTTTTCCAGAAGCGCTACGCTCTTCCTGTTTTTCTCGCCATCTCGATTGGAGCTTTCAATCAACTCGCGGGCATCAACGCGATTTTGTACTACTTGAACGACATCTTCGCGCGCGCCGGCTTTGGCAAGGTTTCCGGCAATCTTCAGGCTGTCGCCATCGGCGCCACAAACCTCATCTTCACTATGCTGGCTATGTCGGTGATCGACAAGCTTGGCCGCAAGACGCTGTTGCTGATTGGCTCGATTGGCACGGCTGCCTGTCTCGCGGGGGTATCGGCGATCTTCGCCATGCATCAGCACGAGAACCTGCTGGTATGGCTCTTGATCGGCTATATCGCCTTCTTCGCGGCCTCACAGGGCGCGGTCATCTGGGTGTACATTAGCGAAGTCTTTCCCAATGTGGTCCGCGCCAAAGGACAGAGTTTGGGCAGCTTTACTCATTGGGCGATGAACGCGCTTATTTCCGGCGTCTTTCCCTACATGGCGGCTCGCTCTGGCGCCTATCCATTTGTTTTCTTCTCGCTGATGATGATTGTGCAGTTCTTCGTTGTCCTGTTCATCTATCCGGAAACGAAGGGAATCACTCTGGAGGACATGCAGCGCCGCCTGGAAGAATCGAGGGCCGCGGTGCATCCGTGACGTTGCCGACCCGGCCCGCAAATGCCATGTGAAATCGGGTTATGCCTTGGCCTTGGGCTTTTGGCTCGCTCCCGCCAGCTTCGCCTTCAAGGCCTCGCGCTTCTCGCGCATTTTTACCAGCTTTTTGTGACGCCTGTTATCGCGGGCTTTGTCGCCATTAATCAGTGACATGAAAAATCCTCCAGCTCCACAGTCTATTCCCTAAGCTACCGTTCCACCGTATACATATAATCCTCTCGCGCCTGCGCGAAGGACTGCGCCACCTTGAGAAAGGCCTTTGCCGCATGCGACAGTGTGGAGCGCTTGCGATAAACGATCCTCAGCTTGCGTTCAAATTGCAATTCCGGAACGGGAACACTGACCAGCTTCGGCCCCAGCTCCTCCTGCACGGCGATGCGCGGCAGCAGGGCCACGCCATTGCCCATAGCGACAAACTTCTTGATCGATTCAATGGTGGGCAACTCCACCGTCATGTTGAGCGGTGTCTTCGATTTGCGGAAGGCTTCGATCACCTTGAGGCGGTAGGGAGACTGAACGTTATGAGCGACGAATAGTTCCGCGCCGAGCTGCTGGATTTTCACGCGCGATTGTCCGCTCAGCGGGTGTTTGCGATGGACGATGAACGCGAGCCGATCGGAATACACGCAGATCGACTGCAGGTCGGGGGAATTCGGCCGGAACGACACCACGCCCAGCTCGGCATTGTGGCTGAGCAAGTCGTCGGGAATGCGGCTGGCCAGCGAGCGTAGTACGGTGATCTTGACGGTGGGATACAGTCGGCGAAATTCGTCCAGCAGCGGCAGCAGATACAAGCAGGTGAACTCGTTGGCTGCGATGCTCAGCTTGCCGCGGTACAGTTGGCGCAATTCGGTCAGCGCGCCTTGCGCTTCCGTGCGCAGATTCACCAGCTTCTGCGCATATTCGTAAACCACTTGGCCGGCATCGGTCAGAGTGCCGTCCCGCGATGAGCGATCGAGCAAAGGCTCATTGAGTTCCTCTTCGAGCTTGCGGATCGTCTGGCTAATGGCCGGCTGGCTGCGATGCAGCTTCTGCGCGGCACGCGAAAAGCTTCCTTCCTGCACCACGGCCATGAAAGTTTGGAGTTGGAAGAGTTCCATGGGAAAAACCCGGCACTCAGCAGTCAGCACTCAGCATTCGGCCAGGAAGAAGCATCGAAGATGCCACCCTTGGCCGGTAGTCACCATATATCTTTGGGGGCGATCAAATTCCCGTTCGAGGCTGAATGCTGAGTGCTGACCGCTGAGTGTTAACTTGCTTATAGCACCATAAGCAAAGTTGATACTACCAGACCCTCCTTATGATTCCATAATAATTATAAGCTTGGATTATAATGACCCTTCCCTTGAGAATTGACGGTTGGGCAGCCCAACTCAGACTTTGAGGAGACCCATGGAACGAATCACGATCTTCGACACCACCCTTCGCGATGGCGAGCAGTCCCCAGGTTGCAGCATGAATCTTGCCGAGAAGCTGAGCATGGCGCAAACGCTCGATGCCCTGGGCGTGGATGTGCTCGAAGCAGGATTTCCCATCGCCTCTCAGGGAGATTTTGAAGCCGTAGAGCGCATCGCGCGCGAAGTGCGTCGTCCATCTGTCGCCGCGCTGGCGCGATGCAAGCAAGAAGACGTCGAGCGGGCATGGGAAGCGGTCCGCGATGCCGAGCGGCCGCGCATTCATACGTTTCTAGCGACGTCTGATATCCACCTTGAATTCAAGTTGAAGATCAGCCGTGCCCAAGCTCTGGAACAGGCCCATGCGGCGGTTTCACTGGCCAAGTCCTATTGCGACGATGTGGAGTTCTCGCCGGAGGACGCTACCCGCTCGGAGTTCGATTATCTCTGTCAGGTAGTGGAAGCGGCCATCGAAGATGGGGCCACGACCATCAACATTCCCGACACTGTTGGTTACAGTCTGCCTGCCGATTACGGCGCCTTGATTGGAAATTTGAAAGCAAAGGTCAGCAACATCGACAAGGCGGTACTCTCCGTTCATTGCCACGACGATCTCGGACTGGCGGTGGCCAACACTTTGGCCGGTGTTGCTGCTGGGGCCCGTCAAGTGGAGTGCACGATTAACGGAATCGGCGAACGCGCGGGCAACGCACCGCTGGAAGAAATCGTGATGGCGATGCGGGTCCGTGCCGATTCGATACCCTACGAAATCGGCATCGATGCTCAGTTGCTCTATGGGGCCAGCCAGCAGTTATCGCGCACCATCAGCTTTGGGCCGCAACCCAACAAGCCTGTCGTCGGCGCGAATGCCTTCGCGCACGCCGCCGGAATTCATCAGCACGGCATGCTCTCGAATCCGCTCTGCTACGAGATCATGACACCGGAGTCGGTCGGCGCTCCCGGGACCAAGCTGGTACTGGGCAAGCACTCTGGAAAGCACGCTCTTCAGGCTCGCTATGCCGAATTGGGATACCGCCTGAGTCCCGGCGAAGTGAAGGAGATCTACATTCGCTTCACCGAATTGGCTGACCGCAAGAAGAACGTGTACGACCAGGACCTTCTGGCGCTGCTGCCCGTCGAACGCCGTTCCCCGCCGGCAAGTGCGGCTGCGGCTACCGCTGTTCATCAAGCTTGATTCGCGAACGATTGTAGAGAGGCTGCATGCCGCGTCTCTTCAATCGTGCAAAGGACATTATGAGGCTGAAAGTCGCAGTTCTTCCCGGTGACGGCATCGGTCCGGAAGTGATGAAAGCCGCGGTACGCGTGATTCGCGCGCTTGCGGAAATCGGCGGATTCGAATTTCAATTTCAGGAATATCCGATAGGCGGGGCAGCTCTCTCTCAAACCGGATTCCCACTGCCGAAAGCGACGCTGGATGCTTGTCTCGACAGCGATGCGGTGTTGCTGGGCGCAGTGGGTTCACCGCAATTCGATAATCTTCCGCAGGACCGGCGTCCTGAGGCTGGCTTATTGCAGCTTCGCATCGCGCTCGGCGGATACGCGAACCTGCGTCCGGCGATCGCTTACAACGCACTTACGGAGTGCTCGCCATTGCGAGCCAATATCGTTGCCGGGGCGAACGTGCTCTTTGTCCGGGAGCTGCTCGGAGGACTTTATTTCGGCGAGCCACGGGGAACCGATGCCTCCACGCACTCTGCCTGGAACACCATGCGTTACAGCGATGCCGAGATCGAGCGCGTCGCCCGAATCGCGTTCGAACAGGCGCGGCAGCGCGGATCGAAGGTGACCTCGGTCGATAAAGCCAACGTGCTTGAGACTTCGCAGCTCTGGCGCAATGTCGTGACTCGCGTGAGCGCGTCTTATCCGGGTGTCGGACTTGAACACATGTACGTGGACGCATTTGCCATGCATCTGGTCAGCAACCCTAAGCGCTTCGATGTGGTGCTTACCGAGAATCTGTTTGGAGACATCCTGTCCGATGAAGCGGCTGCGATCACCGGCTCCTTGGGCATGCTGCCGTCAGCCAGCATCGGGGGTGCGGTGAACTTGTACGAGCCGGTGCATGGCTCCGCTCCTGACCTTGCCGGCCGCAATCTGGCAAATCCGCTTGGCGCGATCGCTTCGGCGGCCATGATGTTGCGCTACACCGCTGCCATGCATCGCGAGGCCGACGAGATCGAGGCAGCGATTCGCGCCGTGCTTGCGCAGGGCTATCGCACCGCGGACATTCATCGCTCGCCGAGCGAGCAACAAGTTTCCACTACCGAAATGGGTAGTCTCGTGGAGGAGGCTCTTACTGCGGCCGTGATTCGGCGTCAGGCTTACCATGCGGTATAGCGCCTGCTTTGACCGCTCGCACCGACTCGTTTGCAGACGCAGAGACGCAGCATGCCCCGTCTCCACAAAGCTAAAAAAGTTCTAATGGCATCCAAAACACTTTTTGAGAAAATCTGGGAACAGCATGTCGTACGCGCGAACCCCGACGGGCGGACACTGCTGTATATCGATCTTCATTTAGTGCATGAGGTCACTTCGCCGCAAGCATTCGAAGGACTGCGGCTGGCGGGGTTACCCCTGCGTCGCCCCGATCGGACAGTTGCCACCGTCGATCACAACGTTCCCACGACGGCAAATCGCACTCTGATTGCCGATCCCATCGCAGCGCAACAGATCGAAACCCTGCGCCGGAACTGCCGAGATTTCCGCGTGCAATTTTTTGACATCGACTCCGCCGAACAGGGGATCGTACACGTGATCGGTCCGGAGCTCGGCCTCACGCAACCCGGGATGACGATCGTCTGCGGCGACAGCCATACCAGCACTCATGGCGCTTTCGGTGCGTTGGCCTTCGGCATTGGCACTTCGGAAGTTGAACACGTGCTCGCTACTCAGTGCTTGTGGCAGAAGAAGCCGAAGACGATGGAGATCGTCGTCGATGGCGAGTTGCCGTTGGGCGCGACCGCCAAGGACATTGCTCTGGGAATTATCGGCCGCATGGGCACCGATGGCGCAACCAGCCACGTGATCGAATATCGCGGCGAGGCGGTCCGCGCCCTTTCGATGGAAGGGCGCATGACATTATGCAACATGAGCATCGAAGCTGGGGCTCGCGCGGGAATGATTGCCCCCGACGAGACCACCTTCGACTACATGCGCGGGCGGCGCTTCGCACCCAAGGCCTTGGACAAGGCGATAGCCCATTGGGAGACGCTCAGATCTGACGAAGGGGTCCGCTTCGATTCGACGGTCAAGATAGACGCTTCTGCTCTGGAGCCTTTTGTGACCTGGGGAACGAATCCCGGGATGGTCGCTCCCATAACGGGACGGGTTCCCGATCCGAATTCCGCGCTCTCGGAAGCTGACCAGCAGGCCGTTGCCCGCGCTCTCGAGTACATGAACCTGAAACCGGGGACGGCCATGGAAGACATCGAGGTCGATCGCGTCTTCATCGGCTCCTGCACCAACGCCCGCATCGAAGACTTGCGTCTGACAGCGGAACTGGTGCGCGGCTATCATGTGCACCCTCGTGTTCGTGCCATGGTGGTCCCGGGCTCGCAGCAGGTGAAACGCGAGGCGGAATCGGAAGGGCTCGATCGCGTCTTCCGCGCTGCCGGCTTCGACTGGCGCGAGTCGGGATGTTCGATGTGTCTGGGCATGAATCCCGACATCCTCAAGCCCGGCGAACGCTGCGCTTCCACCAGCAACCGGAACTTCGAAGGACGCCAGGGACGCGGAGGACGAACGCACCTTGTCAGTCCGCCGATGGCCGCCGCGGCCGCCATTACCGGGCACTTCACTGACGTGCGCAAGTGGCGTTTCAAAGAGGCACAATCGGCATGAGAGCATTTCGTGAGCACACTGGCATCGCCGCCCCGCTTGGCCGCAACAACGTCGATACCGATCAGATTATTCCTAAGCAATTCCTGAAACGGATCGAGCGCACCGGCTATGGCGAATTCCTGTTCTACGACTGGCGATCCGACGGCGAGGGCAAACCGCAGCCGGATTTCGTTTTGAATCGGCCGGAATTCACGGGAGCCTCGGTCCTGATTGCAGGAAAGAACTTTGGCTGCGGCTCTTCCCGCGAGCATGCTGCCTGGGCGCTCTCTGACTATGGTTTCCGCGCGGTAGTCGCTCCCACCTTTGCCGATATCTTCACCACCAACGCCGGCAACAACGGCATTCTCCTGGTGAAGCTGTCAGAGGCGGAAGTTCAAAGCCTTCTTCAACGCGCGCAACAGATACCCGACTACAAACTACACATCTCTTTGGTGGAACGAACCATCCGCGATGACCAGGGCTTTTCCGCCAGCTTCCCCATCGACGACTTCCGCCGCAACTGTCTGCTGGAGGGACTCGACGAGATAGGCCTCACCTTGAAGCATGATCCCGAGATATCTGCCTACGAATCGAGAATTGCTCAGCGCGGTTGGTAGAGGCGGAGAACAACGGTTGTCTTGGCATATCCGCCCCTACGCTTCCAGCATCATTGGAGCCGGCCGGTAAGGACCAAGAGCGCGCTCCAGAACGCGACCCACTTTCAGAATCAGCTCTTCCGCATTTGGCTGGCCAACGATTTGTATCCCGATGGGGAGTCCCTCAGCCGAGCTTCCAACTGGAACCACAAGAGCCGGATTTCCAAGTAAATTGAACCACTGCGTGTAGCTCATCGCGTCCATGTAACTAACGCGCTTGCCGCCAATGTTCCATTCTCTTTCTCCATGATGAAACGCCGGGACCGAGCACACTGGACACAGAATCACTTGCACCTTTGACATCTGCTTTGCCAGACACAGCCGAAGCCGATCGCGCTCGAACCAGGCGGACAACAAATCTTCTTTCGTTGGTGGTCGATCGCAATAAGTAAGGATGGTGCCGGTCTCCACTTCACGTCCTTTGAACTCTGGCGCGAGGATCTCGGCCGCCAGGCGCACGAACAACGTCCACCAATGTTCGCGGGCATCGCTTAACAGGTCGCATCGGAATGGTTCGACGTGGACTCCGGCACATTTCAGAGCAGTCGCGGCTCTGCAAACCGCAGTGCGCGTTTCAGACGTGACCGGCGCGCTGGGGTGTTCTTCAAAATAGCCGACCGTGATAGTCCCGCCGTTGATTGAATCCAACGCGCTTGGTAGAGACGCAGCATGCTGCGTCTCTACGGTGGATCCGGAGAGAACGTCGTCACAGTCATCGCGCAGCGGAATGGGCGAGGCCATGGCATCGCCCGCATCAAATCCAGCCGTCACACGAAACATCAGTTCGACGTCTGTCACGGTGCGCGCCATCGGTCCGACTACGCCTAACAGCGCGAATGGGCCCAGGCTTTCTGGCCAGTGTCCCGTTGCGGGAATTCTTCCCGGCGTTGGTTTGAGGCCGCAGATGCCGCTGAAGTGCGCAGGCACCCGAATCGATCCTCCTCCGTCGCTCCCGATCCCTCCGCAGCACAAACCGGCAGCAATGGCAGCCGCTTCGCCGCCGCTGGAGCCGCCCGGAGTCCGTTGCAGATCCCAAGGACTGTTGGTGCGCCCGTAAAGTGGGCCGTCTGTTTCATAGGCCATGAGCATCTCGGGAACATTGGTATTTCCAACGACAATGGCGCCGGCATTCTTCAGTCTTTGAACCAGGACCGCGTCTTGGTCGGCGACGATGCCGACCCGTGTGCGGCTCCCACATTCATGCTTCAGACCGGCAACAGCGATCGCACTCTTGATGCTGATAGGAACCCCGTGCAGCGGCCCGAGTCTCCGGCGATTCCTTGCCGCATCCTCCGCGGCCTGCGCTTCTCGTAGAGCAGCTTCAGCGCGGAGTTCGATAAAAGCGTTTAGCTTGGGATTGAATCGCTCAATTCGGTCGAGGTGAGCGCGCAGAACCTCTAGCGGCGAGAGTTCTCGCGCGCAAATCAGCTCCGCGATCTGCTTCAAAGAAAGCTGGTGGATTTGCATTCAAGGGGTTTAACGCAAGAAATTCCGAATCAGTTTGGCTCCATCGGGCGTGAGCACGCTTTCAGGATGGAATTGCACGCCTTCCACGGGCAATTCGCGATGGCGCATTCCCATGATCACGGTCTTGCCGTTTTCCTCGCTGCGGGCGGAGATCTCAAGCTCCTTCGGCAAACTTTCTTGCTCAACGATTAAGGAATGATATCGATTGGCGACCATGGGAGACCCGACTCCGCGAAAAATAGTGCGGCCATCGTGTTCCACCATGCTGGTCTTGCCGTGCATGATGCGGGCGGAGCGAATGACGCGCCCGCCAAACGCTGCGCCGATGGCTTGATGTCCGAGGCAAACCCCGAGAATCGGTATCTTGCCGGCGAAATGACGAATAAGATCGATGGTGATCCCGGCTTCGTTCGGCGTGCACGGACCCGGAGAGATCACGATCTTGCGCGGCGCCAAGCGCTCAATCTCATCGAGCGTCACCTGGTCGTTGCGCCGCACCTGCACTTCTTCTCCCGTTTCTCCTATGTACTGAACGAGGTTGAAGGTGAAGGAATCGTAATTGTCGAGCACAAAAATCATAGAGTAGCTTCTGAGCTGCTAAGCCTCTGAGCTTTGGCGCATTGGGGGTAATGAACGTCGTTGCTCTTAAGCTTAGCAGCTAGGAAGCCTAGGAGCTTAGCAGCTAGTTATTCGTAATTCCTCGCCATTCCCACCGCCCGCAACAGCGCTTTTGCTTTATTGAGGCATTCCTGATATTCCATTTCGGGAATCGAGTCAGCTACGATCCCCGCGCCTGCCTGCAAATACGCCCTGCGTCCCTGCACCCACATCGTGCGGATGGCGATGCAGGAGTCGAGATTTCCGGCAAAATCCGCATAGAGTACGGCTCCGCCGTAGATGCCGCGCCTTACCGGCTCAAGCTCGTCGATGATCTCCATGGCCCGGACCTTGGGCGCGCCGGTCAGTGTGCCAGCCGGAAAGGTGGCGGCCAGGGCATCGATCGCGTGGCTTTCCGGACGCAGCTTGCTTTCGATGGAGGAAACCAGGTGCATTACGTGGGAATAGCGTTCCACGAACATGAAATCTCGCACCTGGACCGAACCATACTCGCTCACGCGTCCCAGATCGTTGCGTCCCAGATCGACCAGCATCACGTGCTCGGCGCGCTCTTTCTCGTCTTCGCGCAGCTCTTGTTCCAAACGGCGGTCTTCTTCGACATCGGCGCTGCGTGGACGCGTTCCCGCAATGGGACGATACTCCAGCTTGGGCCCGCTCACCCGCACCAGCATCTCAGGAGACGATCCCAACACCTGAAATTGCCGGGTCTGCAGAAAGTACAGATATGGCGAAGGATTGATCATGCGCAGGGCGCGATAGATTTCAAACGGCGGCACGCCTGGCTCCAGCTCCATGCGCTGAGAGAGGACGATCTGGAAGGCGTCGCCCGCGCGGATGTATTCCTTGGCTTTGAGAATGCTTTTTAGAAATGCTGCGCGGCCGGTAGTCTCCTTCAACTTGTAGTTCTCTTTGCGCGGCCGAATGCGCCGGCGCGGAACTCCGCGGGCAAGTTTGCGTTCCAGCGCAGCGATGTCGCGTAGCGCGCGGTCGTAGGCTTCCTTCGCGGGCTGTTCGCGCACGTCTGCCACGGCAATGATGTGAATCTGCTTGCGCAGATGATCGAAGGCGAGCAGCCGGTCGAAGAACATCAGAAAACTGTCGGGGGAACCAAGATCGTCACGGGTGCCGTTTGGGAGCTTTTCAAGCTGGCGTACCGCGTCGTATGCAATGAAACCGACAGCGCCGCAATTGAACGGAGGTAAATCCGGTAACGTCGCTGGACGATGTTCCCGGAGAAGATGCGCCAGCGTCTCGAAGAGCTTGCCCTGACGGCGCTCGACATTGCGTCCCCGGCGAAGGGTAATCTGATCGCCCCGACTCTCTAGAGTCATATAGGGATGCACGCCTAAGAAGGTATAACGTCCGATTCTCTCCCCGCCTTCCACCGACTCCAGCAGGAACGCCTCCTGCTCGCCGAAAGAAATGCTCAAAAACGCCGAGACCGGCGTGAGCAGGTCGGCCATGACGGTCTTCACCACGGGGACGAGCGTAGCCGTTCGCGCAAGATCCTGGAATTCCTTGAGCTGTGGTCGGAGCATGGGACGAAGAAAAAGCAGATTATACGTGGCGAGGAATCAAGTTACCGAGGTAATGTAGGCGCGACAAATCATCCAGAGTACATTTCTTCAGGAAAGGTTTTACGCAGTCATGACGCCTTGGCTTGAAGAACAAATGGGACCAATTGTCGCGGCCGGCGGCGTTGGCTGGGCCGTGTACTACGGAACCTATGTTGCGCACGACATCGCCCAGGGATTCACCGCGATCTATCTAAAGTCTGGTCCACTTGAGCTTTGCGCGATTGGCATTTTGATCTGGATTCACGGCAAGTGGCGAAGAGCCACCGGCGTGAACCGATAATTTGGACTACGTGGCTCGCTGCTCCTCGCGCGAGTTGTCCAGAGTCACATTGATCGTCATCCGCTGCTTTCCCCGATAGACCGTTACCTTTACCGTGTCTCCAGCATGATGATTGTCGAGAACGTTGGCGATGTCCTGCGGAGTTTCGATGTCCTGATCGTCGATCTGCACGATCAAATCGCCGCCGATGTAAATCGGGGTGTTGCCCAGATAGGCGCGCTCATGGCCGCCCTTTAGTCCGGCACGATCCGCAGCCCCTCCCGGAACAACCTGCTGGATGAGCACGCCCGCATCGGCCGCCAGTCCCATCTGGTCGGCTAGTTCCGGGCCAATGGGCAGCAGGCCTGCAATTCCCAAAGTGGGACGACGGACCCGTCCAAACTGCACCAGGTCGTTCAGCACGGCCTTTGCCGAGTTGATGGGAATGGCGAAACCCACTCCGGCGCTTTGCTCCACGCCTCCAGTGAAGATCATGCTGTTGATGCCGATGACTTCGCCCTTCGAATTCAAGAGCGGGCCTCCCGAATTGCCGGGATTGATGGCCGCATCGGTCTGAATCGCCTGATCGATTCCGCCGCCTTCCGGGCCGCGCACCGAGCGAATAGAGCTGATGATGCCGCGCGTCATCGTGCCGCTCAGTCCAAACGGATTTCCAATCGCATATACCTTCTGTCCGACTTCAAGACTCTTGGAATCGCCAAGCGTTGCCGAGGCGAGGTTCTTAGCCGGAATCTGCAGCACGGCCAAATCCTTCTGACGATCGGAGCCAATCACTTCAGCGCGATACTTCTTCTTGTTCCAGAGCGTTACCTCCACCTGTCGAGCGCCGGCGATGACGTGATAGTTGGTCAGGATGTGTCCGGCGGAATCGATGACGAACCCTGAACCCTGGCCCTGCTGCGGCACCGGACCATAGAAGAAATCGAACGCCACCGCGGTGGAAGTGATGTTCACCACTGTGGGAATCACCTTGCGATAGACGTCGATATTGTTTTGCTCTTCGGCATCGTGCGGCGGAGGCGCAGCGGCTTCAGTGATCTCAATCTTTGTCGGACGCGCGATTTCTTCCTGGCTCGCTAAAGGCGAGTGAAGGATGCCGCCTCGACCGTGAGTGGTTACCAAGTAGAAGGCAAGTACGAGGAAGATAGAAAAAAATAAAGGACGTAGCGTCTTCATACGTAAATCATGATCTAGAGACTTGTTTTCGAAGGGCAGCGAGTCCCTGCAGTTCTTTGTAAATCGCGTTCACCTGGCGTTCGGTATCGGCCAGCGTCCCGGAGTTGTCGATTACGTAATCGGCGGCGGCGATTTTTTCCTGATCCGATAACTGCGATCCGAGTCGTCTTTCCGCGTCACGCAGCGCCTTCAGGCGTTGCTCTTCGTCCGGCGTTTCGGGGCCAAGCAGACGGCTGGTGAATCTCTCGAGCTTCTGCTGCTGTTTGCTGGTAACTACCACCAGCTTTTCGAAGTATTTGCCCAACCCGGCTTCCAGAATGAGCGCCGCTTCAAAGACCATGATGGCGCGCGGGTCGAATTCAACGGTCTGTTCCATCCAGCGCTCCATCCGCTCCTGCACCGCCGGATGGATCACGCGATTCAGCTCCTCAATGCGGCCAGTGCCGAAAGCAATCTCAGCAAGCTTCGCGCGATTAATGCTCCGGTCAAGATTGACGATGGACTCGCCAAAACGTCTCACAACCTCCTGATATGCCGGCTCACCGGGCTTCATGGCGTCATGTCCCGCCTGATCTGCGAACATCACGTATGCCCCTCGAGCAGCAAACATCCCGGCGACGGTAGTCTTGCCGCTCGCCAACCCGCCGGTAAGCCCAACCCGCAAACTCATGTCAGAGGCAACCCGCGGCGCAAGCGCGCAGCCTTTACGGTGTTCGCCATCAGCATGGCTATGGTTAGCGGACCCACTCCGCCAGGCACCGGCGTAATCGCGCCGGCAACTTCGGCGACCGCGGGATGCACGTCTCCAACCAGCGTCGATCCTTTTCGGGCGAACTCATCCAGACGTTTGCGGTCATCGCCGAAGTACTGGCGCACTTTTTCTTTATCCATCACGCGATTGATGCCTACGTCGATTACAGTCGCGCCCGGCTTCACCATATTGGGCGTCACCATCGCCGGTTTCCCAATCGCGGCCACAAGAATATCGGCGGAGGCGGTGTAGCCGGGGAGATCCACCGTGCGGCTGTGGCAAACCGTCACCGTAGCGTTGTGATTGATGAGCATCATCGCGACTGGCTTGCCCACGATGTCGCTGCGGCCCAGCACCACGGCGTCTCGTCCGGCAATTTCGACTCCGCTGCGCTTGAGAATTTCAATGATTCCCGCCGGCGTGCATGGCGTGAGGCCGGGACGCTGGGTGGAAAGATATCCAACATTCACTGGGTGAAAACCGTCCACGTCTTTCTCTGGAGAGACTGCCAGCAGCACCTGTTTCGAATCCACCTGAGGAGGCAGCGGGAGCTGCACCAGAATGCCGTCGATGTCCTCGCGCCGATTCAGGTCGTTCACCAGCTCGATCATTTCGTCGGTGCTGACCGAATCTGGAGGCGTGAGCTGCTCACTGTGAATGCCAAGCTGCTCGCACGCGCGAACTTTGTTGCGAACATAGATCTGAGATGCTGGATCATTCCCCGCCAGCACCGCTGCCAAACCCGGGCGGATACCCTGTGAGGTGAGCTCCTTCACTTGTGCCGCCACTTCCTCTTTGATCTGCGAGGAGATGGTGTTGCCGTCGAGAATGGTAGCCAATGCCTGCATGTCTCTCCTGGGAGGCCTAAATAGCAAGTCTAAATGAGCAGATTATCTTGCGGTCGGACAACAGTGCAGTTGAAATTGCGATGTTGTGCCGATTCAGCGAAACAACAGATTCCCCGCTCCGCAAAATCAAATTCTGACAGAAGCGGATGCGCTGGCGGCGGAGTGAGGAATGACAGCACGACGGTTCGCGACGAGTTTGAGAAATAATGCCGTTCTAAAGCTGCGGCCCCCGGTTGTCCGGGGACGACAACGCCCAGTACACCAGGAGAATCACCCCGGCCACGAGAAGCGGCACGATCCAATAGACGTGGTGATGTAGATGGACAGGCAGGCGGTTCACGGCATAAAAACCATATTCTTCTCACATTGTCCTGTCCAGCACCGTGCAGGTCCGTTCTGCAGTTTTGGAACTGCAGGGCCACTACTCTCGAATCCAGCTCTCGCCCGCCAACCGCTGAACCTTGCTGGAACATCCCAAAGTAAAAGCTCAATAACCGAACTCAGGGCAGAGTAGGTGCAAGAAGCGCACCCTTGCGAGAGGGTGCGCCTCGGCCAGAATATTTCACGCAACGACGAGGAGAGAAACGACGAGGAGAGAAACGAATTTATGAAACTACTTTCAACTTTGGCGCTCAGCGCGCTCCTGGCGGGAGGGTCCGCTTTGGCACAGCAGGCGCAGCAGACGCCGTCGAATCAGCAGCCCACTAGTCAGCAGGATCAAAACCAGCAGAACCCAACCGGCGACCAGGATCGCCCACAAGCGCGCGACCGCGATCAGAGTGCGACGCAGGATCAAGACCGGCAGCAACAGCGAGACCGTGATCAGAGCTCGTCGAACGATCAGGATCGAGACCGCGAGCGCAACCGCACTACAGATCAAAATGCCGATCAGGATCGCGATCGAGTAAACCAATATAACCAGTACAACAATGGGCAGAATGGTACTTACACCGATCAGGAACGCCAGAACCGCGATCGGGACCAGAATGGGAACTACAGCAACAACGGTCAGTGGAATCAGAACCAAAACCGCGCCGATCAAGATCGTCGTGATCGTAATCAGTATGGAGATCGCGATCGCGTGAACGATTCCGACCGTGTTCCGCAGAGCGACAACATGTCGAGCATGAACTCAGTCGAGCGCAACGGTTTTCGCGACGGATTAGCGGCTGGCCGCTCCGACCGGCAGAGCGGACGCCGATTCTCTGCTAATGCCTCCCGCAATCGATTCGGAAGCGCGGGACAGGATCCGCAACTGTATCGCGAAGGCTACCGTCAGGGCTATCAGCGCGGATATTACGGAAATAATCAGAACAATAATTACGCCTATCCGAGATAAGTTTGCGTTGAGCGTAAAAAGACGCGGCCTGCGCCGCGTCTTTTTTATTGAAGCACTCTCGGGTTTTATTGAAGCACTCTCAGGGCCCTCGTTTTTTAAAGAACGCCACGGGCTGTCATTCT
>Ga0307475_10000434_pt1 | contig 24720 bp, 20 predicted proteins | sample atmos_gasesECM1C_FD_203317 | JGI IMG/M metagenome (GOLD analysis project Ga0307475, IMG submission 203317) | Hardwood forest soil microbial communities from Morgan-Monroe State Forest, Indiana, United States - atmos_gasesECM1C_515 | ecosystem: Environmental > Terrestrial > Soil > Temperate... | reverse complement strand
CGATGTGATTGGGCCGCGCATCATTGCGTCCGGTCCGGCGCTCGGCATCACCGGCGGGCACTGCGACGAGAATCTGCTGCCTCCGGCGTTTCACCTTCAGGGAGGCGGAGTCGCCGATGGTGTCGAGGCGGTCCAACACAAAGTCCGCGAAGTCATTAAATATGGCGCGGACGTCATCAAAATTTGCGCGACCGGCGGGGTGCTTTCCAAGGGCGACGATCCGAACGCCTCACAATTCACGCTCGAAGAACTCAAAGCGATCGCTGCCGATGCCCACCGCCTTGGTCGCCGCGTGGCCGCCCACGCCCACGGTGCGGAAGGCGTGCGCTGGGCCTCCGAGGCCGGCGTGGACTCCGTCGAACACGGTCACTTGATGGATGATGCGGCCATTGCCACGCTCAAGAAAAATGGAACCTACCTGGTGCCCACGCTTTTTCTCACCGAATACATGCAACAAAACATGGAACGCAGCGATGTTCCGGAGTTCTCCAAACAAAAGATGCGCTGGATCGCTGGTGCCGCGCAGCAAAACGTGAAAAGGGCCTTCGCCGCGGGAGTAAAAGTGGCCTTCGGCACGGATGCCGCCGTCTATCCGCACGGTCTGAACGCCGGTGAATTTCACGTCTACGTGAAGCTGGGAATGACGCCTGTGGCGGCGATCCAGACCGCCACCATCAACGCCGCGGATCTGCTTGGTTGGACCAAGCAGGTCGGCACGCTGGAGCCCGGCAAATTTGCCGACTTGATCGCCGTCGACGGCGATCCCACAAAAGAGGTCACGACCCTCGAACATGTGAGGTTCGTGATGAAAGGCGGCGTAGTCTATAAAAACGACTACAGTAAGCGGTGAGCCTCGACACATGGCAGAAGCAGGATCCGTCGCCGAGCGAGTAAAACAACAAGCCGACATTGTGCGGGTCGTTGGCGAATACGTCCGACTGAAGAAGACCGGTAAAGACTACAGCGGCCTTTGTCCGTTTCATCAGGAAAAAACCCCCTCGTTCACGGTTTCTCCGATCAAACAAATCTTCTACTGCTTCGGCTGCGGCAAAGGCGGCGACGTCTACAACTTCGTGATGGACATGGAGAAGTGCGAGTTTCCGGAGGCCGTGAAACTCGTCGCGGAGAAATGCGGGATTTCCATTCCACGCCCAAAAGAACGCTCGGCCGAAGGGCGCAAAGAAAGTCTCGAGCGCGGAGTGCTGGTGGAAATGCACCGCGAGGCCCAGACCTTCTTCGTCAAACAGTTGGAAGGCACGCTCGAGGGCAAAGCAGCCCGCGCCTATCTCGAAGACCGCGGCTTGGATCAAGATGCTATCTCGCGCTTTGGCATCGGCTATGCGCCGAGTGGCGGCGATGCGCTTCTTCGCCACCTGAAAGCGAAATATCCCGAAAAGCTGCTCGTGGAATCAGGTCTCTCTTCGCGCGACCAGGGCGGAAAACTCTTCGACCGTTTCCGCCGCCGCATCACGTTTCCCATTGCAAACGAGTCGGGCAAGATCGTGGCCTTCGGCTGCCGCGCTCTTGGTGACGACCAGCCCAAGTACCTGAATTCTCCGGAATCGCCGATCTATTCGAAAAGCAACCTGCTCTATCACCTGGACCGCGCAAAAGAGGGGATTCGCCGGCAGGACTTCGCGATTCTGGTTGAGGGCTACATGGACGCGATTGCGGTGGCGCGCGTCGGGATCAGCAACGTGGTGGCAAGTTGCGGAACGAGCCTCGCCGAGCAACAAATCAAGTTGCTCAGCCGCTTTACCAAGCGCGTCGTGGTGAATTACGACCCCGACGCCGCGGGACAGTCGGCCACCGAGCGCTCCTTGTCGCTTCTGCTAGAGCAGGATTTCGAAGTTCGCGTTCTCGCTCTTCCGCCCGTGGGCGATAAGAAAGCCGACCCCGACCTCTACATTCGGGAAAAAGGTGCGGAAGAATATCAAAAACGACTGAAGGAGGCGCCCTCGTACGTGGACTATCTGATCGCGCGCGCCCGCCAAATGGATTTGAGCACCGGCGAGGCCAAAAGCCGCGCGGTGAATTTCCTGCTTCCCTATGTCCAGAAAATCCCCAATCGCATTTTGCGTTCCGAATGGGCCACAAGGATAGCTCAGCAATTACGCTTGGAAGAGCCGGTCCTGCGCGCGGCCCTGAGCAAAGCCGCCGCGGAGCGCCGCGGCGCACTGAAGCTGCAGCCGGAATTAGTTGTCAGAGCGGGCAAGCCGGTTGAGCGGCGGCTGATTCGCATGCTCGTCGAAGCGCAGGGATTCCGCCGGGAGCTTGCCGAACGCCTCGAGAACGCGCGCCTCTATCACGGACTGGAGACCGAAAAGATCTTCGCCGCTCTGGTCGTTGCCAGTCTCTCCGGGCAACCGGCGCAAGCCACGGAAGTGGCGGCGATACTTGAGGAACGCGATCGCCGGTTGCTGTTTGAGATTCTTTTCGAGGAGGCCAGCGAGCCGACCTGGGAAGAAGCCTTAAGCTGCATCGAAACGCTCCAACAGCGTCAAGCCGAGCAAGAACTTGCCGAAGTGCAACGCAGCATCGAGGCCAACCCCACCGGCCCGGGGCTGCGCGACCTGCTGGCCCGCAAACAGGAACTCATGCGCCGCCTGGCCGCGGCTAGATAGTTTCTCTCTCGCGCGTCGCCGCCACACCCAAGCCGCTGCCGCGACGAGCGCTGCGGGAGCCCAATCCAGAGAAGCTCACGAGAGAGAACGGCCAAGCCGCGTCCGGTGAAGAACCGAGAGACTCCCATCGGTGAAACTCGGATTGGCCGCCGCGGGAGAAAGTAGCGGGCATTGCCCGGTGAGCTGTGGCGGAGGCTCACTAGGGTGACAAAAACCGCCAACCGCGCGGCGAACAGCAGGGATGGGAGAAATCCACGATGGCGCGAGAAGAGTCACCATAGCGAATGCCAAAGCGAAATCCGACCACGTCAAGATCGGGCAGCACGGAGCAGACGGCCCCGGCCATCCATGCCCGTTTTGGCATGCCGGGGCGATAAAGCCAAGTCCCCATGCTCAGGGCAGCGGCTGCATGGGATAATCCCGATGCCAAGCCTGACTCCCGATCGATTCTTGGGGAAACGACGACGGGAAGAGGGCCAACGCTTGGCCGGTATTCTTCCACACATTTCCACGAAATATGAGATTGACGGAAGGCCTGTGAACCCTGTAACTTGATAAGGTTTCGCGAGTAACGGTTCTGCCGTTAAATGCATCTATATCTATGTACTTAGCGGCAGGAGCCGGGCCCCCAAACGTGCGGGATATGGGCGACGCACGGGGCGGGCAGCGAATGGGCGTCACGACACAGAAGGATTCAAACAAAAAAGCGAGCGATCTTGTGGGGATTTCCCCGTGGTTTGCGCCGTTGCGCCAGCCCGTCTGTGCCTGTGCTACCGGGCGGAGACTGCGGCGCGCTGTATATGGCTCGCGGTCTGATTGCGGGAGGAATTTGTGGCGGCAGTAGGCCTTGAAGAAAAATATGATGCGGTACGCCAGCTCATTGCTATCGGCAAAGAGCGCGGCTACCTGCTGTATGACGAAGTGAACGATTCGCTACCCGCGGAAGTGCATTCCTCGGAAGAAATCGACGATCTCCTCACGACGTTCGAGCGCAATGGTATCGAGATTTACGAAGACCAGGCGTCGGCCAAGGCCGCGCGTGCGGTGGAAGTGTCGGTCGACAGCGGAGACCGCGAAGGCAAGGAAGACGGGCACGAAGGCGAAACCGATCTGGACCTTACCCCCGGCTCGCTCGAGAAAACCAACGATCCCGTGCGCATGTATCTGCGCGAGATGGGCACAGTTCCGCTGCTGACGCGCGAAGGCGAGGTCACGATCGCGAAGCGCATTGAGCGCGGCCAACTCGTGGTCATGCGCTCCATCACGCGCTCGCCGATTGTTATCAAGGAATTGATTGCCGTCGGCGACGACTTGCGCAAGGGTGTGCGCTCCATCAAGGAAATCGTTCAGTTCGACGACGAGGAGCTCACCGAAGAAAAAATCGCCAACAAAACCAAGCAGACGCTGAAATCGATTGACAAGATTGCCAAGCTCTACGAAACGGCTTTGAAGCAGGCGGTGAAACTCGAGAAGACCCCGAAATCCAAGAAGCGCACCTACATTCGCGCGAAGTGGGCGGTGGCGCGCGCGCGTGTCGAAATTTCCCTCGCTATTCGCGACATCGACTTCAATCCCTTTGAGAAGAAGCGCTTGGTCGACAAAATGCGCGGGACCGTCGAGCGCCTGCAGTCGCTTGAGCGCGAGGCGGGCCGTCTCGAGCGTCGCGCGGATGTTGCCAAGGGTGAAGTCGCCGCGGAAGCCCGCAAAGAGCTGCGTACACGCCGCACCGAACTGAAGGATATTGAGGAAGCCAGCGAAGTCGGCCTCACCGAATTGAAGCGTACGCTCACGCTGATTCACCGCGGCGAAGCGGAAGCCGAGCAGGCCAAAAAGGAATTGATCGAAGCCAACCTCCGCTTGGTCGTATCCATCGCCAAGAAGTACACCAACCGCGGCCTGCAGTTCCTCGACCTGATTCAAGAAGGCAACATCGGCCTGATGAAGGCCGTGGACAAATTCGAGTGGCGTCGCGGCTATAAGTTCTCCACTTACGCCACGTGGTGGATCCGCCAGGCGATCACCCGCGCGATTGCCGATCAGGCCCGCACTATCCGCATCCCGGTGCACATGATCGAGACCATCAACAAGCTTGTGCGCACCAGCCGCCAGCTCGTCCAGGAACTTGGCCGCGAGCCCACGAGCGAAGAAATCGCCAAGCGCATGGACATCCCGGTGTCCAAGGTGCGAAAGATTTTGAAAATCGCGCAGGAGCCCATCTCGCTCGAAACGCCCATTGGCGAAGAGGAAGATTCACATCTCGGGGACTTCATCGAAGACAAGGCCGTAGTTTCGCCTTCCGATGCGGTCATCAACCTGAATTTGAAGGAACAGACCTCTTCCGTGTTGAAAACCTTGACGCCGCGTGAAGAGAAGGTCATCAAGATGCGCTTTGGTCTGGATGACGGCAGCGAGCACACTCTCGAAGAAGTCGGGCAATCGTTCGCCGTCACCCGCGAACGCATCCGCCAGATCGAGGCCAAGGCGTTGCGCAAGTTGCGCCATCCTTCGCGTTCGCGCAAGCTCCGCGCCTTCCTCGAAGGTCCCTCGCGCGACTACCTGTAGAAAGATGGCAATTCGAAAATCGAGAATTGGAAAATCGAACGCCTCCGGTCGGTCGAGGCGTTCTTGTTTGGGAGCGAATTGATTTTCTTTTGCCGGGCGCAGGAACTGAGCCAGCAGTCGCATGGTCCATAGCAAGGTGAAGAGCAGGAAACCTGCTTGGGTCGAAGCTTATAGCTTTTCTTTGGCAGATTCATCAGTCGCGCCGGCAGAACCGCAATCACGCTTGGCATCGCGAATCCCGTCGCCGCGGCCACGGTGCATTCGCTTACCAGAACTCCATCGAAACGCCTGGCTGGCCTGACCGCCATTCGCGAATCCAAGGGAAGCCCGGGAGTGCGAGAAGAGCGCAGCTGCCGTCCGGATCTTGAGACCGTCGCGAACCGTTGGGCGAGACAAGGAAGCTTCTTCGTCTTCGTTGTGCCCCGCCCTTCCCCTCATTAGAATGGGGAGGCCAGGGCTCTCAATATGAGACCGATGCAGAAAATCTTCGCGATCGCGCTCGTGTTGCTTTTGGCTGCGACCGTCTACGGACTGGTGCAAACGGCCCAGCCTCTCCACGCCCCCGGCACCCGCAACGCTTCGGGAACGACCGCCGTCGACCAAACCCCCATTCTCACCGCTCTGAAATTGGCGAAGATGCCCATGAGCGAAGATGAGCAGCCGTTCGCCGAACAGGCCCTGGAGACTGCAGATCGCGACATGGATGTGGCTTATGCCGCGGCGAAGCGCGAGCTGGAAGAGCACCCGGCCCCGCTCAGCGCCGAGGCTAAACAGATCCAGGCACGCCTGAAACAAGCCGAGGATGCGCTGGCCGCGGACGGAGAACTGGTTGAGCGGCTGACCGCGGAAGAGGCTAAGGCCAACGGAGCCAGAAAAGACGATCTGCACAATCAACTCGTCCTGGCGCAAGCCAATCAGCAAGACCACCAAGACGAAGTCGACGATGCGAAGGAAGATTTGGCCCGGGCCGGAGGCGATTCGAGCAGCCGCATCGCGGCGATGACGCAGGAGCACGAGTCTTCTTCGAAGGTGATTGATAGTTTGAAGGTCAGTTTGAAAGCCGCGGGAGACGCGGCTGAGCAAGGCGGCCTGATTCACCGCTTCTCCGCGTGGTGGGCTCTCCATCAAAAGCAACTGCTCCTCTGGCAGGCAAAACAACAGGCGGACTCCGCGGCGGCGGCTTTTTCGGCAAGCCACAAGGCGCTAGAAGCGCAGTCCGAGGACGAGCCGGGGACGGTGGCCGCTTCCGCTGCGGCGCCTGCAGCCGCCGGCCAGGCAACGTCGACCGCAAGCGCGCCTCTAAGCGCGGGGCACGAGAGATCTGCGGGCTTGGTGAAAGCCGCCCGGCAGCGCGCGTCGCTCAAGAAGACCCTTCCGACCCTGGACAAGAGAATCGACGATCAAAAGCAACTCGCCGACAACTACTCGAAATGGATCGTCGTGGTTGCCGCCCGGCAACGCACGGTCCTCCGACGTATGTTGATTGGCCTCACGATCATCCTCTCGATTGCGTTGTTTGGCATTTACTTTGCCACGTTAATGGATAAGGTCGTTGGCCGGCTCACGATGGACCGCCGGCAGATCCAGAGCCTGCACACCGTAACTCATGTAACCGTGCGCTTGGTGGCATTTCTCTTGATTTTGTTGGTGATCATCGGTCCGCCCGGGCAACTCGGGACGTTTCTGGGCCTGGCCGGCGCCGGACTGACGGTCGCACTCAAGGATTTCATCGTTGGCTTCATCGGTTGGTTCGTGTTGATGGGGAAGAACGGCATTCGCCTGGGAGATTGGGTGGAAATCAATGGTGTCACCGGCGAGGTCGTCGAGATCGGCCCGTTCCACACCGTTTTGCTCGAAACCGGCAACTGGACCGATTCCGGGCATCCCACCGGACGGCGCGTTACCTTCACCAACAGTTTCGCCATTGAAGGCCACTACTTCAATTTCTCCACGTCCGGCCAGTGGCTTTGGGATGAATTGCAATTGGTTCTCCCCGCCGGGCAAGACCCCTATCCGGTGGTGCGGGAGATTCAGAAGAAGGTTTGCGAGGCCACCAAAGAAGGCGCGAGACAAGCCGAACAGGAATGGCGGCGCGCAACCGGCTCGCGCGAGATGAGCTCCTTCTCGGTGGATCCCGCGGTCAGCGTCAAGCCCGTTGTCGGAGGCGTGGAAGTGGCCGTGCGTTACGTCACCAAGGCCAACGAGCGCTATCGGTTGCGTGCCGAGCTGTATCAATTTGCCGTGGAAATGCTTGGGGGCAAGAGAATCCCGGCCTCAGCGGATTGAATCTTGAATCTCCTGACCGGAGAATGCCGGGCCTTGCTTTGCGAAGAAGTTCGAGGCCGCGAAGACTCACCGCATGAGCTGCCGGGCGCGAACCGCCGAAACAGTCGAGCCGGTGTATAGCAGCGCCAGCAACGCGTACCCCGCAACCAGGCCCGCGCCTTGCGCCACCCACCCGAGCGCGAAACTCATCGCCAGTTGCACGCCCGTGGTCAGAATCGCCATGGCCGACTGCGTCCGCCCCATAAAATGCCTTGGGACAATCGACATCAGGGAGGATTGCGCCACCACTCCCCCCAGCGCGCGGCAGAATCCGAAAATCATCTGTATCACCACCGCGCCTACAAGAAAAGCCACGAAGGGAGTCGCCATATGCCCCGCTGCCAAAACCGCACAGGCCGCAACATACCGCGGCATGCGCTTGGCACCGGGAAGCTGGCTCGCGATCAAACCACCGCAAATCGCGCCCGTGGCCCAGCCCGCTTCCAAAAACCCCAGTCCCCGTGCTCCGGCGTGCAAGATGTCATTCGCCAGCGCCACCAGTACCACGTTGGCGCTCACCACTCCGGCCATCATGATGGAGTGCGTGATGCCCAGCGCTCGCACCAGCGGCTGCCGCCGCAAATACCCGAATCCTTCGCGCATGTCGGCGTACACCGCTAGCGAGAGGCCGGCTTCGGCGATCTCCGGATTCTCGCCGCTTTCCAGCGCTTCGGCCGTCGCCTCGGTCGCCTCATTGAACTCCCGCGGATATTTTTGGCGGTCACGCGGCGAGACATATCCGCTCCGCAAGCTATACAGGCAATAAGCCGAAACAAAATAGGTCGCGCCGTCGATAGCCAAAATTCCCGCGATCCCTGCAGTGTTGTAGAGGAATCCTACGAAGGAGCCGGCAATGAGCATCCCGCTTTGTACACCAATCAGCACGGCCGCATTCGCGCCGGTGAACTGGCTCGGCGGAATCACTTCCTGCACGAGCGCGTTCACGGCGGCCCAATACATTGCCGAACCCGTCCCGGTGATCAGCGTCATGCCGTAGAGGTGCCAGAGTTGCAACTGCCCACGCCAGGCGATATACGCGGTCAGCAGGACGAAAAACCCCCGCACCAGGTCCAGCAGGACGCCGAGATAGCGCCGGTCGATGCGGTCGATCAGCACGCCGCCAAGGAAGGGCACGAAGAGTCCCGGCAGGGTCATCACAATGACTTGCCAGCTGACTTTGACCGTCGAGTGCGTGGCCGCGAGGATGTACCAGCTCACGCCGGCAAAATTCATGCCGCTGCCGAAGAGCGACACAAACATGGCCACAAAAAAATAACGGAACCCGCGCTGCGCCCAGATCAGGTTCCAGTCGACTCGATGTGCGCTTGTCGTCGTGGCCATACCTTGCAAAGTAAAAACCCTATTTTAGCGGCTTGCGGAGCAAAAGCGGGAAGTTCCGATCGGCTGGTGTCGCCGTAATAATTTGATTTAATTTGATTTGACAAATCAAACTATTTGGCCTTAGCTTCTTCTGAGCATGACGAGCGATGCCGCGAGACAGCTGATGGAGCTTTATCCCCGCATCTACTTTGCCTGTCACACGCGGCATGTCCGTGATCCCCGGACACGCCGGCTGTTGAGTGCCCACCAGGCCAGCATCCTCGACCATTTGGACGAGCGCGAGCCGCTCACGCTGGTCGATCTGGCGAGGCATATGGGCGTAACACCGTCAACGATGTCTTTACACGTCGAAAGATTGGTCCGCCGCGGGTACGTTTCGCGGCTGCGGGCCAACGAAGACGGCCGGCGGCTCAGATTGCTGCTCACGCCGGCTGGCGTTCGCGTCAGAGAAGCGAAATCCGTTCTTGATCCTGACCGCGTGCGCGCTTTGCTTGCGCGACTCACGCCCGATGAGCGCGAAGCAGGGATCCGCGGCCTGGCGCTTCTGGCGCGTGCGGGAAGTGAACAGATGGAAGCCTATAGCAAACGAAAAACCAAGGGTCGCGGGCGGCTTGCGGTTTAGCCGGATTTGCGTGGGCGATCTTTGTGGGGTGTGCCATGAAATGGATTCTGTGGATTTTCATCGTTCTTGCCGGGATCTTGATTCTCATCACGCTGATCGGATGGCTGCTGCCGAAAACCCATCATGTCACCCGGGAGGCCGAGTTTCACCAGCCGCCGGAAGCAATTTGGAAGGCCGTCACGGACATTGACGCGATGCCTATGTGGCGCCAGGGTTTGCAAAGCGTCAAACCGCTTCCCGACAAGAATGGATTGCCTTCCTGGGTCGAAACTTCCGCCTCGGGAACGATTCCGTTTGAAACCGTGGTTTCACAACCTCCTTCGAGGTTGATAGTCCGCATCGCCGACTCCAAGCTGCCGTTCGGCGGCACCTGGACCTATGAAATCACTCCGGCCGCCGCCGGCTGCAGCCTGCGAATCCGCGAAGACGGCGAAATCTACAATCCCGTGTTTCGCTTCCTGTCGCGATTCGTGTTTGGCTATTCCGGCACGATGGATACTTACCTCAGATCCCTCGAAAAAAAGTTTGGCGAACAGGCGCAGGCGGGGAATTGAGCCATGGGCAACGAAGCCTTCTGCAAAGTCCGCGTTGGCAAGCAGGAGTCGGAGGGAAAAGCGCTGCTCGAAACAAGCGAAATTCTCTTCCGCGGCGACTTTCGCCTCAAAATTCCTCTTTCCACGGTCAAATCGGCGAAAGCCGCGGGTGGCGAACTCCGCCTCGAGACGGCCCACGGCGCCGCCATCTTTCAATTGGGCTCGCAGGCCGGGAGATGGCTCGAGAAAATCCTTCATCCCAAATCCCGCATCGCAAAGCTTGGCGTCAAATCCGGCGCAAAGGTTTCGTTGATGGGCGAATTTGCGGCGGAATTTCTCCGCGAAATTCGCGCTCTCACCAAGTCCGTTACCAAAGGTAAGTCCGCGCCAGGCTCAGACCAGGTGTTCTTCGCCGCCGAGTCAAACGAAGATTTCTCGGCGCTCCGCAAGATCACCCCATCCCTTTCCGGAGCGGCCGCTCTCTGGATCGTTTATCCCAAGGGCCAGAAGCACATCACGGAAAACGATGTCCTCTTCGCCGGCCGCAAGTCCGGCCTCAAAGACGTAAAAGTCGTGGGCTTCTCCCCCACGCACACGGCACTCAAGTTTGTCGTTCCGCTTTCTCGTCGCTAGCGCGCGAATCTCGGCACGGCAGCCAACTCGCCGGAGTTTTGTGTTTCGAGTTTCCTATTTCCTGTCTCCGGGCTGATGCGCACGGACACTTCGTTCACCGGGAGCACCCAGCCGGCGGGCGTCGGCAGCTCAACCGTTTGGGTGCGCGTTTCGATGAGCGCCCGGCGGAAGCAACCCATCAGCGCGAGCGAAGCATGGTCTTGCCGCTGCCGCCGGCCAAAGAATCCCTACACCCGCGAACTCCTCTCGGCCGTACCGGAACTTCCTCGCGCCTGACCGGTACCGCAGCTTTCTCCCGCTCCAATCACTCGGCAACCCGAGCCTCTCTGCTCCTGCTGCTCCTGCTCTCCGATCTGGTGTGTGACCTCCATCTGGGCTACAATCCCGGCGCTGAAATCTCCTCCTGTTCCGGTGCGTATTCTTATCAAGCGGGCGTTTCGGAGAATCTTGTGGTGGAAGGAGTCCTCAGATGGCTACAACCCCTGCCCCTATGGCCGAAGCGCCGGCAGCAATGATCAGCCCGCTTGGTCGCGTTATAGGCGTCTTTTTTTCGCCGAAGGCTACCTTTGAAGACATCGTCCGGAAACCCGGTTGGCTGCTGCCTGTAGGCATTTCGCTAATCCTCGGTCTGCTGGTCAGCATCGCCATCAATCAGCGCGTCAACTGGCGTGATTTCATGAACCAGCAGATCGACAAGAGCCCCCAGGCTGCGCAGCTATCCGCTGAGCAACGGCAGCAACGCGTCGAGGCGGGCGCCAAGTTCGCTCCCATTTCGACCTATATATTCGGCACGATAGGCCCGTTGATCGCCGCGCTGCTCGTCTCTCTGATCATGTGGGGTGGCTACAGTTTGCTCGGTGGGATCAGTACGAATTTCACCACCGCTTTCAGCGTCACCGCGCATGGTTTTCTTACCAGTCTCGTTAGCAGCCCTCTTTTCATCCTAATTCTCTACCTGAAGCCATACGGCACCGCGGACCTTGATAATCCCCTCGCCGCCAACTTAGCCGCTCTCCTCCCTGAGGATTCGGCAAAATGGCTCCTCGCGCTCGCGAAATCGCTCGATATTTTTGTGTTCTGGACACTCATTCTGTTGGCCATTGGCTTCGCGGCGGTAAACCCGAAAAAGCTAAAGGGCGCAAAGTCCTTTACGATCGCCCTTACGGTCTGGGCTGTATACGTCGTTTGCCGCGTGGGTTGGGCCTTCATCTTCTCCTGATACACTGAGCGGGTGCCTTTTCTCTTCGAAGTTCTCAAGACCGACGCCGACGGTGGGCGCTGCGGCCGTCTCTCGACGCCGCACGGCGTGGTCGAGACGCCGTTTTTTCTGCCGGTTGGCACGCAAGCCTCCGTCAAAGCGCTAACTCAGGAGGTGCTCGAAGAGCTCGGCGTCGAAATCATTCTCGCTAACACTTATCATCTGTATCTTCGTCCCGGTCACGAACTGGTTCGCCGATTCGGCGGCTTGCATCGGTTCATGTCTTGGCCCCGCGCGATTCTGACCGATTCCGGCGGCTACCAGGTCTTCAGCCTTTCCGAACTTCGCAAAGTTACCGACGAAGGCGTGCGCTTCCGTTCGCATCTTGACGGCTCCGAACATCTCCTCACGCCCGAGAAAGCCGCCGAAATTCAGCTCGCCCTGGGTTCCGACATCGCCATGGTCCTCGACGAATGCATCGAAACTCCTGCGCCTCGCGAAACGGCCGAGGCTGCGCTCGAGCGGACCACTGCTTGGGCTCGCCGCGCCCGCGCGTACTTTCAGGAATCCGCTCGCCGCAACGGCAGGCCAGTCGAGCAATGGCAGTTTGGCATCGTGCAGGGCGGAACTTTCGCCGACTTGCGCCGTGAAAGCGCCCGCCAGCTTCTCGATCTCGACTTTCCCGGTTACGCCGTCGGCGGCCTCGCCGTGGGCGAGCCGCACGAAGTCACTTGTGCCATGACCGCCGAAGTCACCGCGCTCCTTCCGAAAGACCGCCCGCGCTATCTCATGGGCGTTGGCCGCCCCGAACAGATCGCCGACTACGTCGCGCTTGGCATTGACATGATGGATTGCGTGCTGCCCACTCGCGCCGCACGTCATGCCTGCCTCTACACCAGCGAAGGCCGCGTGCTCATCAAGAACTCGCGTTACGCCGAGGACCAGCGGCCCATCGATTCGAATTGCTCCTGCAGCGTCTGCCGCCGCTATTCGCGGGCGTATCTCCGCCATCTTTTCGCCGCCGGGGAAATGACGGCCGCCATCCTAGCCACCTATCACAACGTCCACTTTTACCTTGACATCATGCGCCGAATCCGAGAGGCTATCGGGTTTGGGAACCTAGCGAAATTCTCATCTGAGATGCACGCGCGTTACACTGTGGACCAGCTTGACAACCTGTAGCTCTCAGGCCGCAGGTCTTAGCCAGCGCGCGGGGCCATCGGCGGGCAGCAACTCAGGCTCAGTCGGGTTGCCCGAAAGGGTGCTCACAAAGAGGAAGGGTAAGGCGGTCGAGCAGGGAAGCGGGCCATTGGCCCGCGGGGTTAGTTTGTTATCCTGCTCTGCGCGCGGAACGGAGCCGAAAGGCCCGGCACTCGGCTCGGGCCCTGAAGATCGAGAGAAATAGCGCCCCGGCTTACAACCGGGGTAGGGTTTTAACTCAGAACCAAAAACTGATAGCTTAGAACTAAGGCAGATCATGACAGCGGCGATTCTTCAGGCATCCGGCGGCTTCGGTACGTTCCTCGTTCCCCTGGCGCTCATGTTTGGCATCATGTATTTGATGGTGATCCTGCCACAGCAGCGCCAGCGTAAGAAGACCCAGGCGATGCTCTCGGCCCTAAAGACCGGAGACAAAGTAATCACGGGAAGCGGCATCTATGGCACCATCAGCGGCCTCGACGGAGACTCGGTCATTATGAAAATCTCTTCCGAGCCGCAAGTTAAAATTCGCGTCGCGCGTGCGGCGATCGCTCAGGTGGAGACATCGCAAGATGCCAAATAAACCCACTCTTCGGCCGATAACGCGACTCATCTCTTAACTATGAATCCCAATCTCAAATGGAAAGTATTGTTCATTGCGGCGGTGATTGTTTTCTGTCTCTACTTCCTGTTCGGCTATCCCACGTTACCCACGTCCTTCGCGCAGGTGAAGGACAACTTCAATAAGCAGATTAAGCTTGGCCTCGACCTCCAGGGCGGCAGCCACATGATTCTTCAGGTCCAGGTCCAGGAAGCCGTCGCTCAGGAAACGGACACCACCGTCGACCGCCTCACCACCGCTCTGCGCGGCAAAAATGTCCACTACGACGAAGTCCGCCGCGTCGACGATACGCACATTCTCGTCCGCAATATCGACCCGTCGCAGTATTCGGTCCTGAGCGATATCGTCGGCACGCAGTACAACAATGTTTGGGACACAGCTCCCGCGGCGGGAGAAGCCAACAGCTACACGTTGACCCTTCGCCCCGGCGCGGTTGCCGCGATTGAGGAACAAACCGTCACGCAGGCGAAAGATACCATCGAGCAGCGCATCAATGCCCTGGGACTTACCGAACCTACGGTTCAGCCGCGCGGCGGACGCAATGCCGATGAAATCTTGGTGCAATTGCCAGGCGTTGCTGACACCGCGGAAGCCCGGCGCGTGATTCAGGCTGGCGGTCAGTTGGAATTGCGGCTGGTCAACGACCCGCAGACCTACCCCTCCGTCGCTGCCTATATGGCGCAGCACACCGTGCTTCCCGCGGGTGACGAACTCGTACCCGCCTGCGCCGACAATCGCGATCGCGCGAGCGGCTCGAACACCGGGGATCTCTTTTACATGCTGAATCGCGCACCAATTGTTACCGGTCGCGACCTGCGCAGTGCCACGGAAACTCGCAACACCACCAATCCCGGCACCTGGCAAGTGAACTTCACCCTCTCACCGGAGGCCGCGCGCCGCTTTGGGCCCTTCACCCAGCAGAATATCAGCCGCAACATGGCCATCGTCCTCGATCACTGCGTCAAATCGGATCCCGTTATCAATGGCCGCATCGACGATTCCGGAATGATTGAAGGGAATTTCAGTCAGCAAAGCGCTCATGAATTGGCAGTAGTCCTTCGCGCTGGGGCCCTTCCGGCGTCGATTAAATATCTCGAAGAGCGCACCGTTGGCCCCTCCCTTGGCGCCGACTCGATCCGTCACGGTGTGCAGGCTTCCATACTGAGCCTCCTCGTAGTGATGTTTTTCATGCTCATCTACTACCGCCTGTCCGGCGGTAATGCGGTACTTGCCTTGATCCTCAACCTTGTTATTCTTCTGGCTTTTCTCGCCATGTCCGGCGCCGTGCTTACCCTCCCCGGCATCGCCGGCGTCATCCTGACCATCGGCATGGGCGTGGACTCCAACGTTCTGGTCTTCGAGCGCATCCGCGAGGAAATCCGCAACGGCAAATCCTCTGCCGCGGCGGTCGAGGCCGGCTTCGACAATGCCTTCCGGACGATCATTGACACCCACGTCACCACGGTCGTTTCCGCCGCCTTTTTGGGTTTCTTCGGCACCGGTCCCATCCGCGGCTTTGCCATCACTTTGGTTGTCGGGCTGGTTGCCAATATCTTTACTGCGGTCTACGTGTCCAAGACGATTTTCCAGTATCACCTGACCAAGATGGACCGTCAGGCGGAACTGAGCATTTAAATGCGTACTAGAACTGCCAATGGGCGGCCTACTTGCCTGGAAACGAGCGGGCAGCCGGTTCGCCTGCCGCGATCTTCTATCCGGGTGGCCCCTGGGTAGAGATCTCGAGGCCGGGAACATTCCACCAGTGGCGGTGTCTAAGAGAGGGTAGTCAAGAAGGTATGATCGAGCTCTTCAAGCAGCCCAATCTCGACTGGATGGGCAAGGCCAAGTATTTCTACGCCTTGAGCGGTATTCTTCTTCTCGCCGGGTGGATTTCGATTTTTTTCGGGCGCGGGATTAAGTACGGAATCGATTTTAGTGGTGGCACCAACGTGGACGTTCGTTTCGCGCAACCGCCGAGCATTGACAAGATTCGCGCCGGGCTGACCGCCCAGGGAATTGGTACTTCCGAAATCCAACCCATCCGGGACATCTCTGCCAAGAGCAGCAACGAAGTCCTCATCTTTGTCGAAGGCAAGGGGCAGGATGAAGACCTCATGCAATCCAGCAGGGACAAGGTGCTCAACGCTTTGAGCGCCACTTATGGGGTGGCTACTTCCGACAAGCCCGATTTCAATTCCAATTCCACCACCTCTTCCTCACTCGCGGCCGTGCTCACCATAAGAGATCCCCTATTCCTCTCCGTCAACGCGGGAGACCGCTATCAGCAGCTCGCCAGGAAGATTCTCGATTACCGCGACTCGGAGGCGAACGGCATCCTCACCAATTTCGACGACCTGTCCAAGGTTCCTGGTGTCACGCCCGCCGTTCTCAATGTCATCAAGTCGAGTTTTTCGCTCGGTCCTTTCACCATTCGCGATATCGCCATCGTCGGCCCCAAGGTGGGCGCCGAACTCCGCAAACAGGCGGTTTACGTTACCCTCTATGCGTTGGGCGGCATGCTGGTATATATTGCCTTGCGATTCGAATGGGTTTACGGGGCTGCCGCCGTTCTGGCGGTGTTTCACGATGTGCTGATCACCTTGGGATTTTTCTCGCTGCTGCGTTTTGAGATCTCCCTGACAGTCATCGCGGCGCTCCTCACGCTGGTCGGTTATTCCATGAACGACACCATCGTCATCTTTGATCGCATTCGGGAGAACAACCGTCTGCTTCGCAGGGAACCCTTTGCGAGTGTGGTGAACAAGTCCATCAACCAAACTCTTTCGCGAACCATCTTAACAAGTGGCTTGACTTTCCTTACCGTGCTCGTCCTGTTCCTGATGGGCGGCCAGGTGCTTCGTGCTTTCTCCTTTGCCCTGGTGGTAGGGATTGTGGTAGGAACATACTCCAGTTTTGGTATTGCCGCTCCCATTGTCGTCGCCTGGAATCGCTGGCGCGGCCATGGCGTCGTGGCAGGCACCGGAACCGCAGCCGGCAACAAAAACCGTGGAAGTGAAAACGTCACCGGGCGTCTCGCTCCCGCCGGTAGGAGGTAAATACCTTATGTTTGAAGAGATGGTGGTTTCAAGTCCGCATCCGACAAAGACGAAGAAGCCGATCACGGTTTTGCTGTCGGCCGTGTTTCAGTTGGTCTTCCTCGGAATCCTGATTCTCATCCCGCTGATCTACACCGAGGCGCTGCCTAAGACCATGATGGCTACCATGCTCACGGCCCCGCCGCCGCCCCCGCCGCCGCCCCCGCCGCCAGCGGCTGTTCAGGTGGTTCACGTGAAGCCGCAAGTCCACCTGATGGACGCCGGCAAACTCATGCAGCCCAAAGTCATTCCGAAAGACGTCAAGATTATTAAGGAAGATCCGGAGCCGGACATGGCTTCCGTGGGCGCTGTGGGTGGAGTTCCGGGCGGCGTCGCCGGTGGTTCGATGGGCGGCGTGCTTGGCGGCGTAATCGGCGGAATCGGCACGGCACCGCCGCCTCCGAAGCCGAAACCAAGCGGCCCCATCCGCGTGGGCGGCAACGTACAGGCCGCGCGCATCGTCAATCGCGTTCAGCCCGTTTATCCGCCGCTGGCCCGCCAGACTCGCATTTCCGGAACGGTGCGCTTGCACGCCATCATCAGCAAGGATGGCACGATTCAGCAATTGGAAGTGATTTCCGGCCACCCGCTCTTGCAGCAGGCGGCGCTCGACGCCGTCCGTCAGTGGCGCTATCAGCCGACTCTTCTCAATGGCGAGCCGGTCGAAGTCGACACGACGATCGACGTGATCTTTTCTCTTAACCAGTAGTACGGTCTGGCGCGCTGGTCGTGGGGCGTGCGTGCTGGCCCGCGCAGTAAATTGGAGCAAACACTCTCGCGGACCTCGAGCCACCGCTCAAGGGTCGCTTGAAACTCAAGGAGCAAACAAAAATGGCAGCCACTTTAAATCTCTTCTCAGCCCTGCTCCTGCAGGGCGCACAATGGGATATCCGCGGTCTGTTCAAAAATATGGGGACGTTGGCACTGATCGTGGTCGTGATCCTGTTCCTTCTTTCCGTTTATTCTTTCGGCGTCATGATCGACCGCGCCCTGATGTACAGCGCGGCTCGTAAGCAGTCGCGCATTTTTGTGCAGCAGGTTGCAGGTGCCCTCAAGGACGGCAAGCTCGATGAAGCCATCGCCATTGCCGAACGCAACAAGAAGAGCCACATCGCCAAGGTCGTGGCTACCGGTCTCTCGGAATTCCAGTCGGCCTCCCAGCAGGTCTCGGACTCCGACGTGATTGATGCCGCCAAGCGCGGGCTCGAGCGCTCCGTGGCCATCGTCCATGCCGAAATGAAGCGCGGCCTTTCCGCTCTCGCTACCATTGGTTCCACTGCGCCGTTCGTGGGCTTGTTTGGCACCGTGGTCGGCATCTTGAACGCGTTTAAGGGCATCGAGAGCCAGAAAGCCACCGGTCTGTCGGCGGTCGCGGGCGGTATCGCCGAAGCCCTGGTCACGACGGCTTTCGGTCTTCTTGTCGCCGTTCCCGCCGTGTGGGCCTACAACTACTTCACCAATAAAGTGGAGGCCTTCGACGTCGAGATGGACAACTCCTCGATGGAGCTGATCAACTACTTCATCCTGCGGCGTGGCGCCAGAAAGTAAGCGGTCATGGCCTACAAACCACAAGCCGGCGCGCAAATGGCGTCCCCCAATGTCATCCCCATGGCGGACATCATGCTCGTCCTGCTCATCATTTTTATGGTGGTCACTCCGTTGCTGACCAAGGACATCCCTGTCGACATGCCCTCGGCCGCGAATTCTCGCGACATGCAGGATGCCGATAAAGACGATGCCCTGGTCGTGGCCGTTACCCGAGATGGCCGGATCTACCTGGGCAGCACGAACGTGCAAAAGGACGACCTCACGGGCCAGATCAAGGATCGCATCGCCAACCGCCTTGACAAAACCGTTTACGTCCGCAGCGATGCTCGCGCCAAGTACGGCGATGTCGTCGCCGTTGTGGACGAAATCCGGTCTGCCGGCGTTGATCAACTGGGGCTGCTGACCCAGAGGCTGTTGGAAAAATCAGCGCAACCCCCTCGTCCGCCTGCGGATTGAGACCGCTCGCCCGCGGCGGCCGCCGGTGGGCGGCGGGAGTTTGTTTGCTGCTGCCAGTTGTTTGCTGATGTTGGGAAGCCGCGCCGGATCCCACCTGGCGCGGCCTCGTGGCCCGCGGAGATGCTCTAACCCGGGCCCACAGGAGACTCGCTATGGGAATGGAAGTAGGAGAAGGTCACGGCGCGTTGTCGACGCCGAACGTGGTGCCGCTCATCGATATCTTGCTGGTGCTGATCATCATCTTCATGGTCATCACACCGCGCACTCCGAATGGCTTGGATGCGATTGTTCCGCAACCCTCGCCGAACAAGCAGCAGGACGTCGAGCTCGAAAACAAGACGGTCGTCGTGCAGGTCGAAATGAACGGCAAGCTCAAGATCAACCAGGAAGATACCACCTGGGACGGCCTCGGCCCACGCATGGAAACGATTTTCAAGGAACGCGCCGAGAAGATTGCTTTCGTCAAGGGCGATAACGACGTGCTGTTTATGGACGTCGCCCGCGCCATTGACATCATGCGCGGCGCGGGAATCGACAAGATCGGCTTGATTACGGCCAAGCTCGAAGCCGGTCAGTAGTTGTTTCGCGGGTTGTGAGAGTCCTCCTCGCAGAAGAACGCTCCTAAGACGAGGTGGCTCATGGGAATCGCGGTAGGCGGTAGGCGTGGTGTTGTCTCCGACCCCAACATAGTTCCATTAATCGATATCCTGCTGGTGCTCCTGGTGATTTTCGTGCTTATTCCCCATTCGCAGGGGCTGCCGGCGGAAATTCCGCAGGCCTGTGGGGTCCAGGAACCCGGTAATTGTGGACAAGACAAACCCCACATAGTTGTGGTACAAGTTCTCGCGGACGGTTCCCTGCGCGTCAACCAGGTACCCGTGAAGTGGGAAAACCTTGGCACTCGGTTGCGGGGCGTCTTCAAGGTGCGTGCCGACCGCACTGCGTTTGTCTGGGGTGATCGATCGGTCCAATTCGCGGTGGTGGCCCGGGTCATCGACGTCATGCGCGCCGCTGGAACTGCTCCGATTGGTTTATTGACGCAACCACCGGGAAGCGACTTCTGAGCATTTTGTTTTTTGCCCTTCGCAGGGCGGACGTGAATAATCCGGTGCCAGGCCCGCCTTTTCAGGCCTCGCGCTCAGCAGGGATGGATGCCTCGATGACTCAAGCTTCATCGGCGACGCTTCGCAAATCATTTCGCTCCCAACCGGCCCGCGCCTCGCTCCAGGCCTTGGCATGCGCGGCTGCTCTGCTGGTGGTCGTCGGAGTTTCCGGATGCAACAAGCTGAAGGCTCGCGACCTCCTCAATAAGGGTGTCAACGCCTTCAAGAACGGCCAGTACGACGAGGCCATCGAGGATTTCAAACAAGCCAAGGAGCTCGACCCAACCCTCATGAACGCTCGCCTGTACCTGGCCACGGCGTACGCTAGCCAGTACATTCCGGGCGCTCCCTCCGAAGCCAACACTCGTCTCGGCAATCAGGCCATCGCGGAATTCAAGGAAGTGCTCGGCATCGACCCCAACAACCCGAGCGCCATTGACGGCATCGGCTCCATACTTTTTCAGATGGCCGGCACTCCCTACGACCCAAAGAAGTTTGAGGAGTCCAAGAGCTACCACGAGAAGCATATCGCACTAAAGGCGAACGACCCCGAGCCCTACTACTGGGTCGGCGTCATCGACTGGACGTTGGCCTTCCGTGCCAACAACGAACTGCGCGCCGAATACAACAAGAACAACATCAAAAAGCAGGTCAAGGACACCGATCCGCTCCCGTCCTCGGTTCGCGCGCAATACACCGCCAAATACGGCTCGCTTGTCGATGAAGGCATCGCCGCTCTTAAGAAAGCTATCGAACTGCGCCCCGATTACGACGATGCCATGGCCTATTTGAACCTGATGTATCGCCGCAAGGCCGACATGGTGGAGTCGGCCGACCAGCGCGATGACCTGCTGAAGCAGGCGGATGCCCTGGTCGACAAGGTCAAGGAAGTCAAGCAGAAGCGCGCCGAGCAACCGCAACCCGCCAATTGAGGAGGCTCTCACCCTGCCGCAGCAGGAGCACTTCTTCCCCGGGCGATTCTTGCTCGGAGAAATTCCTGTTCAGCTTCCAAAATACGGGCTCACCGAGCCTGCTGCTGATGCTAGCCCTCGCCCGTGGCCTCGCGCGCAAAATCGACAGCAATCAGCGTGATGTCATCTTCCCGCGCCCCGGCTTCCCCTTTCCCGGACCAGCGCGTTAATTCGGTCAGCGACGCGCTGAGCAGCCGAGCGGCCGCGAGATGGGACTGCGCTTCCAGGAACTCGAGGAAGCGCATTGCGCCAAACTCTTCTTCGGCGCCGTTCTTTGCTTCGAGCATGCCGTCCGTGTAGAGCAAGCAGCGATCCCCGGGCCGGAAGGGAAGCTCCAGCGAAGTGTAGGCAGCGTCTTCCGAGAGACCGAGCAACAGGCCGTTGCTGTCGATTTCGCGAAAGGTTGTTTTCTTCCCTTTCACAGTTCCAAACACCAGCGGCGGGTGGCCCGCTCCGCCGTAGCGCAGAATTTGCTTGTCTGCGTCGACAAAGAGATAGCCGGCGGTCACGAAATGCTCCTCGAACTTGCCGCAGAGCGAACGATTCAATCCCGCCAAGACTTGCGCGGGGTCGGAAGCGAAGGCGGACTGCGCGGCCAGCGCCGTCTTCAGCATCGAGGCGATTAAAGCGGCGGGCACGCCGTGGCCGGTAACGTCGGCTACCAGAATGCCGACGCGCCGGTCGTCCACTACGAGGAAATCGTAGAAGTCTCCTGCAACGGCGGTCATGGGCACGTATTGCGCAGCGATATCCAGCCCGGCAATGCGCGGTACTTGGCGTGGAAGGATGGAAGACTGAATCTGCCGCGCGATCTCCAGTTCCTTTTCGAGGGAAAGCAGGCGTTGTTCGTTCAAGTGGCTGCGCGACGCTGCGACGTAGGCGAGGCAGCCAATCAGAATCAGGAAGCCAAAGGCCTCGATGTCCCGCCCGCGGAATTTCCCCAGGTCCGCAAGGTTGTTCCGCGCCACGAACAGGCCAAAAACCGCAAGGCCTGCATACACGACCTTGACCTCCCCCGGCATGCGCTGTCCGCGCGGGAAGGAGAAGGGATAGGCAATCAGCAGCGCGCTGTAAGCGACGATCACGATGTGGTGGGTGATCTCCACGGGGTGCCGGCCAACGCGGAAAAGTTCCGAAAAAAAACGCAACGTGGCGAAGGCGATTTGAAACGCCAGCACCCAGCGAAGAAAACCTTTCCAGCGCGCTTCGACCATTTCGATGACAAACAGCGTCAGCGGAACGATGATGAAATTGTCGATGAAATTGTTGATCAGCACTTCGGGGTACTTCCAAAAAACCTCCGGCGCCGCCACCAGAGAATGCAGAAAGCTTTGCCGGAAGATCAACCGAAGGGCATAGAGAAACGCGAACAGGCTGAAATACACCAGGCTCCGGTCGGCGGTCTTTCGCTCGAAAAAAAACAGAGCCAAGCCGGCGAGGCCGAAAGACAGAATCACGATGCCCACGGCAAAACCCGCGAGCTGCCAGCGCAGCTCGGAAACGGTTGGCAACTCGAGAGCCGCAGCCAGCGAGAAAAGAGCGGGAAGGTTTGATAGGGTCATCGTCCGGAAGAGCAGGAACCCGGTCCTGTATTATAGCTGGGGGCTCGAGGTATCGAGGATCTCTCCTTTGTTCTCTGATGTTTTCAACGACTTCGAACGCTGGTCTCCCGGAAGTGCCGGCGCGCCTACAAAGTTTGCCGCTTGAGGGGCCGGAGAACCCATGTGCAGCTTCCCCCCACAAACGTGCGGCCCGAAATCAATCGTTTGCGGCCCGTCGTTCGGGATGCCGATGCGGGCCGTCCTGGCAGGTTTCGATATTCCCGTAAGATCTCGAGCCGCCTTCGTTTTCCACAGATTTCCTCTTGCGAGGCTCTTGCGCTGGCGCGCAAACTCACGCATATTTCGCTGCGCTTATTCGTATTCCGAGGGAGAACCCATGTTGTTTGCCGTTGTTCGCCGGGGTAAGCAGTCGGGAATCCACTTGTACCCGCATCGCTACAAAGAGGATGACCGCTATCACGTCAGCCTCGTGAGGAAGGGGCCGCATATCCCTTTGGCCGATGACCGAGACATCCCGGACTATCTGGCAAACGGCTATTTGCTCGCCATGAGCAACCCCGAGGCAAGGTACCGGCCTACTTTGATCAGACCTTCTTCGATTCGCGGCTGGGAATAGCCTTGTTGAGTTTGTCGTCTCGACCGCCGCCGGGCCGTTCCTTGCGTGACGCAGATAGAGGTCCTGAACCTTTCGTGAGACTCCATTTCCCCCTTGCCTTGTTTCACTTGGCCCGTCTCTGGGGGTAAACTGACACATGCCTCCTCCGAGCAATTTGCCGCTGAGCTTCAACCGCGACCGCGCGGTTCGGCAGCTCGACGCGCGCCTCGAAGAGCTCCTTGAAAAACTGAAAAAGCACCGCCCTTCGGAGGATCCCTGGATCGTCCGCCGTGCCTATGAGATTGCCTCGGAGCGGCATCACGACCAGTTTCGCAGCTCAGGCGAGCCTTATGTGTCGCACCTGCTCGAAGTGGCGCACATCCTTGCCGATATGCGGCTGGATGCCATCACGCTGACGGCGGCCATTCTCCACGACGCCATTGAAGATACCGAGTATCCCGTCTCGCGGATTGAAGAGCGCTTTGGGCCGGAAGTGGCCCACTTGGTTGCGGGCGTCACGAAAATCGGGCGGCTGAATATTACGGCGCCGGAAGCGCGCCAGGCCGAGAACGTCCGCAAGATGTTGCTGGCGATGGTGACGGACGTGCGCGTCGTGTTGGTCAAGCTTGCCGACCGCCTGCACAACATGCGCACGCTGCAATACCTGGAGCCGGACAAGCAGCGGCGCATCTCCCGGGAGACTCTGGACATTTACGCCCCGATCGCGCACCGCCTGGGAATGAGCGTGGTGCGCGGGGAGCTCGAGGATTTGTCGTTCCGCTATCTCGAGGTGGAAGCATTCTTTGCGCTGCAAAAGGAAATCAGCGACAAAGCGGCGTTTCACAAAGAATTTCTGGATGAAGTGCAGGCAACCATCCGTTCGAAACTCGTGGAGGCAGGCATTCCTGCGGAGTTGGAAGCCCGCGTGAAGACGCTGTATTCGCTGCACCGCAAGATGCTGCGGCAGGAGTCGGGCCTCGAACAGGTTTACGATTTGCTGGCGGTGCGCGTGATCACGGACTTGGAGCGCAACTGTTACGCCGCACTGGGCGTGGTCCATCACATTTGGCGGCCCGTGCCGGGCCGGTTCAAGGATTACATCGCTATTCCGCGGCCCAATCTGTATCAGTCGCTGCACACCACCGTTTTGCACAGCGGGCAGTCATTTGAAGTGCAAATTCGCACCCAGGACATGCATCGCGTCGCGGAAGAAGGTGTGGCGGCGCACTGGAAATACAAGGCCGGCAAGCCTGGCGCACAGGATGACGATCAGCGCATTTCCTGGATGCGCCAGCTCATCGAGTGGTCGCAGGAGATGCAGGAGCCAAGCGAGTTTCTTTCCACCCTGAAAGTGGATCTCGCCCCGGTAGAAGTTTACGCGTTTACGCCGAAAGGCCGCGTGCTGGAATTGCCGCGCGGGGCCACGCCGCTCGATTTTGCATACATGGTGCACACCGAAGTGGGGCACCAGTGCGTGGGCGCCAAAGTGAATGGCCAAATGGTTTCGCTGCGACATGAAATCCAGAGCGGCGATGTGGTCGAGATTCTGACGCAAAAGGGCCACCACCCCAGCCGCGACTGGCTCAGCTTTGTGAAGTCGTCGTCGGCGAAAAGCAAGATCCGCCACTGGATCAACGAGCAGGAGCGCGAAGAAGCCAAAGAAATGGGCAAGCGCCTGCTCGAAAACGAGGCGCGGCACTTTGGCAAGAGCCTGAAGAAGATTCCCGAGG
>Ga0307475_10000433_pt1 | contig 24737 bp, 16 predicted proteins | sample atmos_gasesECM1C_FD_203317 | JGI IMG/M metagenome (GOLD analysis project Ga0307475, IMG submission 203317) | Hardwood forest soil microbial communities from Morgan-Monroe State Forest, Indiana, United States - atmos_gasesECM1C_515 | ecosystem: Environmental > Terrestrial > Soil > Temperate... | reverse complement strand
ACGGAGGAGACCGTGGTGCTCACAATGTCCGAGTTCGGCCGCACGGCGCGCGAGAACGGCAACCGCGGCACCGACCACGGCCACGCCAACGTGATGTTCCTCATGGGTGGTCCGGTGAAGGGCGGCAAAGTATACGGACGCTGGCCGGGGCTCGACCAATCGCAGCTTTATGAGGGCCGCGATCTGGCCTTAACCACCGACTTTCGCCGCGTGATCGGCGAAGCGGTCTTTCATCACCTCGGAAACAAATCGCTGGACCAAGTGTTTCCGGGGTTCGACAATCAGCTGGGGAAATTCTTAAGGTACTTGGGATAGGTCCTGCGATCCCTAAGCGCGGGCCAATCGCCTTTAGCTGAATTAACGACACTTCGGAACGATCTCAACCCTGTACCTCTGATTAAACACAAATTCCTTGGCGGGTTTAGAATCCTGTTCACCCGCGAGGTTTGCACTGGGTGCATCTTTCTGCTGGTCAGCCTCATCAAAGTTGAGTACAACTGACTCAAGGAGAAACATGACCGAAAAGACGCGCACCGAGCGCCCTCCTAAACCCAAAGAAGAGCAAAAACAGGAAGCACAGGCCCTGCCTATCCTGCCTGTTCGCGACACGGTTCTGTTTCCGCATGCCGTGTTGCCCCTGACGGTGGGCCGGGAAAGTTCTGTCCAGTTGATCAATTCGCTGGGCGAGGACAAGACCATTGTAGTTGTGGCGCAGCGGGAAGCCCGTGTTGATGCGCCCCAAGCGACGGACCTCTACACCGTAGGCACCTTGGCTGTAGTGCACAAAGTGGTCAAGATGCCGAACCAGAGCCTGTTCGTTTTCGCGGAAGGCCTGGAGCGGGTGCGGTTGACGGAGTTCGTCCAGCTGACGCCATTCATGCGAGGCCGGGTTGATTCGGTACCGGAAGCCATTCCACCCAAGAGTTCCGAGGTGGAAGCTCTGCAACGCAACGTTCTAACCCTCTTTCAACAGATTGTGGCTGGATCGCCAACCTTGTCGGACGAGCTGTCCACCGTGGCCATGAATATTGAGGAGCCGGGACGCCTGGTTGACTTCATCGCCTCCTCGCTGCCTTCGCTCTCTACCTCGGACAAACAGGACACGCTGGAAACCACAGATGTGCGGGTTCGCCTGGAAAAGATCAATCAACATTTGGCCAAGGAGCTGGAAGTCCAGCAACTGCGTAACAAGATTCAATCCGAAGTGCAGGACCGGGTACAGCAGACCCAGCGCGAATACTATCTGCGCGAGCAGATGAAGGCTATCCAGAAAGAACTAGGGGAGCAGGACGAAGGCGCGCGCGACACGGAAGACCTGCGGCAAAAAATCGAAGCTGCGGGGATGCCGGATGAGGTGAAGAAGGAGGCATTGAAGGAGCTGGGGCGCCTGTCCCGTATGTCCCCGATGGCCGCCGATTACTCCGTTACCCGCAATTACATTGAGTGGCTGGCTGTTCTGCCTTGGGCGAAAACATCTGGTGGCGAGGTGGACATTCTCAAAGCCAAGGAGATCCTCGATACCGACCACTATGACCTACAGAAGGTGAAAGATCGGATTTTGGACTACCTGTCGGTTCGTCGTCTAAAGCCTGGGATGAAAGGCCCGATTCTGTGCTTCGTTGGCCCTCCGGGAGTAGGGAAGACTTCGCTGGGAAAGTCCATTGCTCGTGCCTTGGGACGCAAATTCGTCCGTATCTCGCTCGGCGGCGTTCATGACGAAGCCGAGATTCGTGGTCATCGGCGCACTTATATCGGTGCCTTACCGGGACAAATTATTCAGGGCATCCGCCGTGCCGAAACCAAGGACCCGGTATTCATGCTCGACGAAATCGATAAAGTCGGCCGTGATTTCCGCGGCGATCCGGCTTCGGCTCTGCTCGAAGCTCTCGATCCGGAGCAGAATTCAACTTTTCGCGACAATTACCTCGACGTCACATTCGATCTGTCGAAAGTCTTGTTTATCACAACGGCGAACATGTTGGATCCGGTTGCGGAGCCATTGCGCGACCGCATGGAGATCATCGAACTCCAGGGCTATACGGAAGAAGAAAAGGTCCACATCGCTTTCCAATACCTCATCCCGCGACAGATTGAAGAAAACGGTGTAACCAAGGAGCAGATTGAATTCCCGGAGGAAGGCGTCAGCTACATCATTCGCCACTACACGCGTGAGGCTGGCGTGCGTAACCTGGAGCGCAATATTGGCACTATCTGTCGCAAACAGGCACGCCGGTTGGCAGAAGGCAAGACGGAAAAGTTAATAGTGACCAGGGAAGTGGTACAGGAGTTTCTAGGCGGTATCAAGGTGCGAAGTGAAGGCGAGATTGCAGAGCGCACCCGACGTGCGGGCGTGGTAGTCGGCCTGGCTTGGACGCCCTCCGGCGGTGACATTCTGTTCGTTGAAGCCAACACCATGAAGGGAAAAGGGGGCTTCACCATGACGGGCCAGATTGGCCAGGTCATGCAGGAGTCAATGCAGGCGGCCTTGACGTGGGTGCGCTCCAATGCGACCCAACTTGGGATTGAGGAGAATTTCTTTGCCGAGCATGACATCCACATTCACGTGCCGGCTGGTGCTATCCCCAAGGACGGTCCATCCGCGGGAGTGACCATGGCAACAGCGCTGGTTTCATTGCTTACGGGCCGGCCCGTACGTCCGTTGACTGCGATGACCGGAGAGATCACCCTGAGCGGCAACGTCCTGCCCATCGGCGGTGTCAAGGAGAAGGTCCTTGCCGCCAAGCGAGCTGGCGTGCGGGACGTGATTCTGCCGGCCGAAAACAAGATGAACGTGGACGAGGACCTCACGCCCGAGCAGCTCGAACATCTGAACGTTCACTACGTCAAGACGATTAGTGAAGTCCTGGATCTGGCCCTGCCGTCCACTCCCGGAGAAGAAAGACGCGATGAGGCGGAGCGAGAGAAATTTCTCGCAGAGCAGGCAGTCACATAATCAGCCCCCGCTGTCGCCACGACGTTAACTTGCCAGCTTCCCCATAAGGAGCTGGCAATTTCTTTTGGGCTAAAGTCTTACACTACGGAGCTTAGGGGTATGGAACTTTCGAGCTGGAGCGGTGTTTAAAGACAATGAGCAGTTGTCGGTGCGTTTGCCGTGCTAAGGAAGGCGAAAGGAAAGCCAATGAAGACACATAAGATCCTGGCGGTTGCGACCTTGCTGGCGGGACTCTTGCTGATGTTGCAATCGCCACTCATGCTCGTGGCGCAAGATCAAGATCAAGAACAGGGTCAGGATCCGCCGAGCCGGGTGGCGCGCCTCAATTTCTCGGATGGCTCAGTTTCGTTTCAGCCTGGAGGCGAAGGCGACTGGGTGCAGGCCGTCCCCAACCGACCGCTCACCACCGGGGACAACCTATGGGCCGACAAGGATTCACGAGCCGAGTTGCATGTAGGTTCGACCGCAATCCGTATCGACTCGGAAACCAGCATTACATTTCTCGATCTGGATGACCACACGCTGCAGTTGAAGTTGTCGCAGGGGTCGGTCATTGTGCGACTGCGCCACCTTGATGATGGTGACGTCGTCGAAGTAGATACGCCGAACCTGGCATTTTCTCTGCAACAGGCGGGCGAGTATCGGGTTGACGTGAACGCCGATGGCACCGAGACTGATACGCGAGTCTGGCACGGTCGAGGCGAGGTCACGGGCGGAGGCGCCACTTATACCGTGGTTGCCGGCCAGAACGCGCGTTTCACCGGGACCGACCAGCTTGATCATCAAATCGAGCAGATTCCCCGCTCTGATGATTTCGACAATTTTGCGTTTGCGCGCGATCAGCGTGAAGACCACTCCGAATCCGCCAATTACATCTCGCCCGAGGTGACCGGTTACGAGGACCTCGACGATCATGGCCACTGGCATTACGTTGCGGATTACGGTCCGGTCTGGACCCCGACGGCTGTAGCTGTCGGATGGGCCCCATACCGTTATGGGCATTGGGTATGGGTCGAACCTTGGGGCTGGACCTGGGTGGAGGATGAGCCTTGGGGCTTTGCTCCATTCCACTACGGACGCTGGGCCTTCGTCCAAAGCTCATGGTGCTGGGTTCCTGGCCCGGTCGTCGTGCGGCCGGTCTACGCACCGGCTCTTGTGGCATTCATCGGCGGGGGCGGGTTCTCACTCGCAATCGGCGGTGGAGTGGGTGTGGGTTGGTTCCCGCTGGGTCCCCGTGAAGTCTTCGTTCCCTGGTATCGCGGCAGCCGCAACTATGTGACTAATGTGAATGTGACCAATACGCGGGTGAACGTTACGCAGGTCACCAATGTGTACAACAACTACACCGTCAATAAAGTCACGAACATCACCTACGTTAACCAGCACGTATCAAACAGCGTAACGGTGGTTTCACATGACACATTTGTGAACGCTCGTCCTGTGGCCAGAAATATTGCTCACGTGGATGAAAGGCAACTCGCCGCTGCTCCGGTTACTCATGAAGTTCAAGCGCAGCCGGTCAGGGCTAGTGTATTGGGCGCTGGGGGACCAGCGAGGGTCAAGCCCGCCGCGGCGGTAGTAAATCGGCAAGTGGTCGCCACCAGAATGCCGACGCCACCCAGAGAGCCGTTCGAGCAGCGGCAGGCGAAAGTGAACGTACGTACAGAAACACCGGGCCAGCCGCAGCCGGCGGCGCGTGGACAGAAAGAACCGGCTCGACCGCAGGCGCAAGCTCCACCTGGCCGACCTGAAGCCGGGACTGGAACACCGCGTCCGGAAGCGTCACGACCGGTTCCGCGTCCGCCAGCCCCAGGGCGCGCCGAGGAAGCGCCGCAGCCGTCCCGTCCGCAGCAACAAGAGCCTCGCCCGCAGGAGCAAGCCCGTGGGCAGCAACAGCCGTCCCGTTCGCAAGAAGCCCCCGCCCCCGCGGAGCGAGCGGTACCGCGGCCTTCCAATAATGCGCCAGCGCATCCGCTGGTTAGGCAGGCTCCTCCGGTTCAAGAGAGGCCTGAGCATCAGCAGAACGAAGAACAGAAGTTCCGTCAATGGCAGCAACAGCGTCCCCAGCCAGCGCCGGCCTCACGGCCCGCGCCGGCCCCACGGCCTTCAGAGAGGCAGCAGCCACCTAAGGAAGAGAGGAAAAAATAGCTCTGAATCCGTCGCATGCGGAGTAAGCCAGTTCTCGCGAGGGAACTGGCTTTTTTCTGATGGCGCCGAGGCCGTAGATTCTGTTAAATCGCCAGCCCACGATAGACTACCGAGAACTGGGAACTGTGATCTGGCAACCGACCTTCATGCGGATACGCGTCCTGTTTTTCGGCATTTTGAAGGACCTCACCGGCCGGGCCGACGAATTTCTGGATCTGCCCGAGCATGCCACCTTGGTTGACGTTCTGCGCCATTACGAGAAGACCAATCCGCGCTGGAAGGATTTAATGGCTTCGATTGCCATGTCCGTCAACCGGGAATATGCCGACCCGCAAGCGAAGCTGAAGCAAGACGACGAAGTGGCACTCCTGCCGCCTGTAAGCGGTGGATCAGGAGAGCCGCCAGGAGTGCGCACTTTCAAACATACCGCCGTCGTTCGGGAAAAGATCGATACGCAGGCGATTCTCGATGGCATTAAGCAACCTGAGGACGGAGGGGCGGTGGTGTTCGAAGGCATCGTACGGGACAATAGCCGCGGAAGGCGTACTCTCTACCTCGATTACGAAGCTTACGAAGAGATGGCTCTCAAACAGATGGAGGAACTCGCTGGGCGGGCGCTTTCCCGGTTCAAGATTCGTGACGTTGCTATTATCCACCGCATAGGACGGCTTGAGATAGGCGAGACCAGCGTGTTGATTGTGGTGGCATCAGCGCATCGGGCGGCGGCCTTTGACGCCTCTCGCTGGCTCATCGATACTCTCAAGCGCACCGTTCCTATCTGGAAAAAAGAATATTTTGAGGATGGCGCTGTCTGGGCGGACGGTGAACCTTTCCCACCGGAAGTCAGTCGCGCCGAAGGCAGCCATTCGGGAGGGCCTGCATCTAATTGAACGGTCCCTCCATGAAATCCTTGCTTGTTTTCCTTGCATTGGCTGGGGCGATTGTGCCTGCCCAAGTGCCAAAACCGCCGTGGGCGACAAGCCCGTCGGGCACTGAAAAACCCAAGTCCCGCAACACCGACCCTCAGGAACCCGACACTACTTTCAAAGTTGACGTCAAACTGGTCAACGTCTTCGTCACCGTCACGGACGACCACGGCGCACCCATTGCCAGCTTGAAAAAAGAGAATTTTGCGCTGCAAGAAGATGGCAAGGAGCAGCGAATCGCCGTATTCGACAAGGAATCGGCACTGCCGCTATCCATTGTCCTTGCCATTGACACCAGCCTGAGTACCCGCAAGGACCTGCCACTCGAACTGGGTTCCGCACGCCGCTTCGCCCACGCCATCCTGCGCCCGGTCGATGCCCTGTCGCTTTATGAGTTCAGTGAGATAGTAAGCGAATTGACGCCGTTTACTCCTGATCTCAACCGTATCGACCGGGCCATTAACCGCCTCCGCCTTGGCTCAGCCACGGCCCTATATGACGCCTTGTTCCTGGGTTCGCAGGCCCTCGAACCGCGCCAGGGCAGAAAGGTATTCGTAGTCATTACGGATGGAGGCGACACCATGAGCAAGGTCGACTACAAAGATGCCGTGCGCGCCGCGCAGCAAGCCGAGGCCATCGTCTATAGCATCATTGTCGTGCCCATTGAAGCCAGCGCCGGACGCGATACCGGTGGGGAGCACGCGCTCATCCAGCTTTCCATGGACACGGGCGGCAAGTATTTCTATGCCACTTCCGCGTCCCAATTGGACGATGCTTTTCGCCAGATCGGCGACGAACTACGTACACAATATCTGCTGGCGTACTATCCCTCGCAACGATTTTCCGATTCTGACTTCAGGCGCATCCAGATTACGGTTAGCGGCCTGCCGCCGGATTCGGGCTTCAAGGTGCGTCATCGGACCGGATACTACACTTCCAAATCTCATTAATCAGAAATCGTAAAAGACCACCTTTGGACCGGTAACTAAAAAAGGTTTTCGAGTCTTAAGCAAAGTTGCGAAGCTAGAGGTGGTTGACGAGACAAATTCCCGTGTGAAAGTCTATGGGATTGCGAATTGCAGACTCTGTGTTGCAGTATGATGCTTCACCTCCCGGGAATGCTTCAGCCCCGAGCGGGCTTCTCTGTGCTGCCGGCATCAGTCCTTGGCCGGCGGAATCCTTCAAACTGCCGTCCTTCCGGCTTCTCGCGGCCGCGCAGTGGCTGGTTGGCTAATTTTTTGGGCGGCTTCACGCCTGGAAAGATCGAATATTCGTAAGGAAGGTAAAAGGTCAACGATGTCGCGCAATTCTGGTTCTGCTTGCTCTGCCCTAACTCGGATGAGCTTGACAACAGCAGCGGCTGCTGTTCTTTTGGTCGGCTCGTTGACGCTCTGCGCCCAAACCGGGTCCACCGGCAATGTCGCGGGGACCGTGACTGGTCCACGGGGTACCTCCGTCAACGGCGCAGTCGTAACCCTCACCAACAAACTGACGGGGGAAGCATTCCATACCACCAGCAGTCCGGCCGGAACCTACACCTTTCGCGACCTGATTCCCGCGGATTATGTCCTGCACATCGAAGCCAAAGGATTCAGCAATGCTGAGCTTCTGCTCAGAATCCAGGCCGGGGCCACGGTGACCGGCGACGTGAAGCTACAGCGCCTGCCGCCGCCAGGAGTTGCACTGGTAAACACGCAGAGCGCCGCAATCGAGAGCACCGTCACTTCCACCCAGCTTGAGCAACTTCCCACCGGCAGGAATTTCCTTGAACTGGCAAACTCGGAGCCGGACATCCAGGTAATCGACGGGCTGGTGCTGGCTCCCTCGAAGAACGGTTTTTCCTCCGCCTCGATTAATGGACGTACCGGACGCACCACGCGGATGAGAGTGGATGGAGCGGACGTTACTGATGATACGGTCGGTGCAACTACACAAAATGTCGCGGTGAGTTCGATCCAGGAATTGCGAGTTGGACAATCGAACGTTGGAGGACTTGACGCACTCACTTCTGCAGGTGCAGTGAATGTGGTGACGAAGGTCGGCGCCAATGATCTTCATGGACAGGCTCTGGGCAATTTTCGCAACAAGACTTTGGGAATGGTGAACTTCCCCGGCGGCCAGGACAACTCTTATTCGCGGGAAGTCTTCGGCGGGGAAGTCGGAGGCGCGGTGGAGAAAGACAAGCTCTTTCTCTTCGTTGCGGGCGAATACTTCAAACAGGATTGGATGGCGCCGGTCGTATTCAACGCGCCCTTCAATGCGCTCGACGGGAAATACAGCTCTCCCTTTCGTGAGACCGAACTCGATGGCCGTCTGGATTACCAATTAACCCCGACAGCGCGCCTGTTCTACCGTTTCCTGTACGACAACAATAGTGGGGTGAATTCTTCCGACGGAAGCAACTTTCAGCTGTTCAAGAATCATGCCAATACCCCGAGTCACGCCGTCGGCCTCGACTTCAATCGCGGCGCTTCCACAAATAGTCTCCGCTTTGCCTACAACCGCTTCTCCGACAGCATCGCGAACGCTGTTAGCGTTTTCGATCTTGCCCCGCGGGTCAGTCTCAAGTTCGACGGCGGGTCCGGATTCGCTAGCGGTGCAACCCCACTGGCGCCGCAGCGGACGATCCAATCCAGCAAAGAGATTTCGTACGATGGCGGCAGAAGCTTGCAGGAACATACGTTTCACTTTGGGTTTGAAGTGAATCGGATTGACAGTCTTGTTTTCGCCAATTTGTTTGACTTAGCGCCGCAGGTCGGCGCGGACACTGGTGCGGCATCAACTGCTCTAGCCGCAGTAGGACCATTCCCCGGCGGCGCGAACAATCCCTTAAATTATCCGGTGGATAGCATATCGCTAGGAAATGGCGTGGGATGCTCCAGCGGGAAATCGGCTTTCGGTTCTGCTTGCGGCGGTTGGGGCGACACTCGCATCCAGTTGTATGCATCTGACCAGTGGAAGCTCCGTCCGAATCTGACTATCAGCTATGGTGTGAGTTATGTTCGTGATACTGGACGTACGGATTCGGGTTTACCGGCGATCCCCTGCTCGGCCGTGGCTGCCTCTTTCGGCCCGTTTGCCCCGTGCAGTGGCAGTGCCAGTCTGTTGAGTCAGTTCGGCTTTCTGCCGGGCATTGGAAATCGGATACGGCAGCCTAACCTGAATTTCGCACCGCGTTTTGGAGTTGCCTGGGATCCCGGCAGGAGTGGAAGGACAGTCGTCCGAGCCGCAATCGGAATGTATTACGACAATTCGGAGCTCCAGAATGTCCTTTCGGACCGCATGGTTCGTTCCGCCACAGCTCAGTTCAATGCGCAAGCGAACGATCCGTGCGCTGGTCACGGAATCGTGGTTTTTCCAGGTAATATCCTCCAACCCGCGGCGGGCATCTGCGGGCAACCCGTAGGAAGCGTGGCCGGCGCGGTTGCGAACCTACAGACACAATTCCAGGCGGCAAACGCAGCGCTCTCTTCGACATCCTCGAATCCTAATTTCCTTGGCCAATTGTTAAGTAGCCAGCAGGGAGTTCTGGCGCCCAACTTTCAGACTCCGCGCACGGTGCAAATGAATGTCGGTCTGGAGCATCAACTGCGCCAAGCGTCGGTGTTTAGCGTGGACTATGTGCGCAACGTAAGCACGCATTATCTGCTGGGACAGGACACCAACCACGTGGGCGATGCAAGCTTCCTGAATACTGACGCCGCTTTGAGGGCTATAACAACCACGGTAGCTCGCGTCGGTTGCTCCCCTGCAGCCAGTGCGGGCGCAAGCTCGCAGTCGGCTGTTACTTGTTATTTGGGAAAAGTTCCCGGCGCCAGTATCGCCGATTTTGCCAGGAACGGGATGGATTCCGGTGGCCAGTATCTTGCCGGCTTTCCGGCGGCTTTATTTGGTCTGAATCCAAGCAATGGTGCGTCAGCTTCCGGCGCTGCTTTCCCCGGAGTCAACCCCTTGGTGGGACGCAACATCATGTTCTTCCCCCAGGGCCGTTCGGTCTACAGCGGCGTCCAAGTATCGCTACGAAGCCAAGTCAGCAACCCGGTGCGCAGAGTCCAAAGCATGAACTTGCTGTTGTCCTACAACCATTCGGTTTTCAAGAGCAACGTTGCCGGAGGCATTGGCGACCAGGACTTAACCCCACGAGCAGCCGACTTCAACAGTCCAACAAGGTTTTTCGGACAGGCTTCACAGGACCGTAAACATCAAGTTTCCATCGCAACGATTCTGGAACTCCCGTATAGCAGCCGCTTGAGTTTCGTCGGACACTTTGATTCCCCTTTGCCTCAAACTCTATTCTTGCCGGCGAGTGGTGGCGTGCCCGGTGAAATCTTCCGCACCGATGTTACCGGCGACGGATCGTTCGGGGGTCAAGGCGTAACCGGGAACAGTTCTTATGGTGATATTGTGCCCGGAACCAACATAGGCTCGTTCGGACGAACTATTACCGCCAGCAATCTCAACAACGCCATCCAGAATTACAACGCTAACTCTGGCGGCCGACTCACCCCCGCCGGCCAGGCCCTGGTGACCGCGAATTTGCTTCGAGGCGACCAGTTGCAAAGGTTGGGCGCGGTGACTCCGCTTCTTCAGACTCCGCCGCCCGGCAACGAGGGCTTGTCCTGGCTGCGGACCCTAGATGCGGCACTGGCATGGCCACTCAAAATCAGAGAAGGGTTAACCATCGAACCGAGGGTGTCCGTGTTCAACGTTTTTAACTTCGCCAACTTCGACGCCCCCAACAATTTGCTGGTAGGAATCTTGGGTGGTCAGCCCGGACAGGTCAACGGCACCAGCCGACAGGGGACCGTCCTCAATGGAGTGCAAACGGGCAGGGCCGCCAACCGCACTGGAGCGGGATCCGGCATCTTCACGTTGGGCGCTCCGCGTCAGATGGAATTCGGCTTGAAAGTTATTTTCTAGCGGGCTCGACGGCCCGCATATTTGCTACTCCGGGGCGGCTGTACGCACCGTGTAAAATACCACCTATGCCCTTTCACGGACAAGGATTACCCGGCCCACCTCGAAGAGGACGACCGGCTCCTCCTGAGGAGACATCAGAAGAAGCGAGCTATTTGAAGTCCTTGGGTGAAAAGCAGAAGCCGGTCATCATCAAGCTGGCCGACGGTGAAGTAGTGCGCGGCTGGATTGAATATTACGACAGGAACATGGTGCGACTCACGCGCGAAGATCAGCCCAATCTCTTTATCTTCAAACACGAGATCATGTACATCGCTGAAGACGGCGGGAAGCGGAAGTAGCTGCTGACCGGTGCTCACAAACTCCCGCCCGTAGGCCGTTCCAGAACGCCATTTGGCACATGACATCTTCCGCCCAGAAAAGCGACTTCGTCCCCGCGATGACGGAGATCGCGCGCGAAGCCGGCGCCCTGCTGATGACGTACTTCCAACAAAATGTCAAGGTTGAATACAAGGGCGACGCTGACCTGGTGACCATCGCTGATCGCAAATCGGAGGCCTTGATACGCGAGCGCATCCGCAAGTATTGGCCCACGCACGATGTTTTGGGCGAAGAGCAGGGCCTGGTGGATACCGGCAGCGACTATCGCTGGTATGTCGATCCGCTGGATGGCACGACCAACTTCGCTCACGGCTTCCCGGTGTTCTGCGTTTCCATGGCACTGGAATATAAGGGACGACGCATCGCGGGCGTAATTTACGATCCCACGAGAGACGAGTTGTTCGCCGCGGAGCAGGGAAGTGGGGCTTCCCTGAATCAGCAGCGCGTGTCGGTCTCAAAAATTTCTAACCTGGCGGAGTGCCTGGTGGGGACAGGATTTCCCAGCCATAAGCGGCACAAGAATCCGAATATATTTTTCTATCATCAGATCACTCTGCGTACGCATGGCGTGCGACGGGCAGGATCGGCGGCTCTTGATCTGTGCAACGTAGCTTGCGGAAGATTTGATGGATTCTGGGAGTTCAATCTCAACCCATGGGATACTGCTGCAGGCGTGCTGATAGTCGAGGAAGCCGGAGGCAGGATCACGGATTTTAGCGGTGGCCCGTTTCAACTCAACAGTCGCGAAACTCTGGCCTCGAATGGCTTAGTGCACTCCGCTTTGCTGAGCGAATTTGAGCGGATCTTCAATGGACGTGGATTGGAGCCTTTGCCCGACGTCGCGGAATATAAAAGGTGATGGCTCGATGCTGAGGACTTGAACGTGAGATCTGCTGTGATGTTCATCACCGTAACTGCTTCGTTGTTTGCTGGCGTGGCCTCGGCGGCGGACACGCCGGCAAAACCTATCGTCGATTCCGCGTATCAGCAATCATTTGAGAAATGGAAAACCGAGCTGGTCGATGACCTTAAGCAAAACTGGCTGTCTCTGGCAGGCTTATTCTGGCTCAAACCCGGCGAGAACAGCTTTGGTACTGATCCGGCGAGTGCCATCGTTTTTCCCAAGGGCCCAACCCACGCCGGCATTTTCGAGCTCCAGGGAAAAGATGTGACGCTCAAGCTTGCTTCCGGAGTTCAGGCAACCGTCGCCGGCAAGCCTGTGACGACCATCAAACTCGACCCGGATACTTCCGGCCATCCGACTATGGTGGAGCTCAACAGCCTGCGGTTCAAGGTCATCGTGCGCGGCGATCGCATCGGCATTAGGCTGAAAGATGTCGACAGCGAAGCGGCAAAGGACTATCACGGCCCGATATTCTTCCCGCTCGACCCGTCATACCGCCTGACGGCAACCTGGATGCCCGCTGATGCCAAGAAAACGGTCGACGTCCCCAACGTGCTCGGCGATGTGACGCCCACGCCGGTGGCCGGAACGGCCGTATTCAAGATCAACGGCCAGGAATATCGGCTAAGTGATCTAGGCGGCGATCCCGCCAAAGGCCTCTTCTTTGTGTTCAACGATCTGACCAGCAAGACCGATACGTATCCAGGAGGGCGTTTCCTAGATACGGACCCGGTCACGAACGGAACAGTCGTACTCGATTTCAATCGTGCTTACAATCCGCCCTGTGCCGTGACGCCTTATGCCACTTGCCCCCTGGCGCCGAAAGAGAATCGACTGACGGTGGCGATCGGCGCAGGGGAGAAGTACGATCGCGAACACGGACATCATTAAAACCTGCACGACAGAGGACACTAAGTCACACGAAGGAATTCACAGGCTAGGGGTTCCTTTGTGTGCCTTTGTGTCCTCTGTGGTTAAAGCCCCTTGATCCGTGCTGGAACCGAGGCTCGCGTTACAATAGAAGCGTGAATCTTATGCGGGATGGGTTAGCTCAACCGTGATTAGCTCACTCCTAGAACGCAAGATCGAGAGGCGCCCCGACAAAGTTCGTCTCAAAGGGCGACTGTTATTTCTCACCGAGGATCCTGAACTCATCAAGCGCCAACTGGCCGGCGAGGATTTGCCTTGGGACACACGGAATCCGGGCAACAATCCCAAGCTGCGCGACGATATCTCAACCGATGAGATCACTCCGGCGCACATCTGCTTCTTCTTCGATGAGACCTTAGGCGATTTTCCCTATACCGGCCTGAAATGCGGTAACGAAACCCCCATCCAGCGTGGGGACGTGAAAAAAGGCGGCTTCGTAGCGGCAGTGAGCGGGAAGCGACGTGGCAAGGGCTCCAGCCGCGAGCAGTCGCCGTACGCTGAACTTTGTGCCGGCATAAAGATCGTGATCGCCGAGAACATCGAGCGTATCTATAAGCAGAACTGCCAGAACCTGGGCGTGCTGACCTCTACCAATTTCACTTTGATCGACAAGATCTGGGCAGGAGAAGAAATCCCTCTTTCCGAGTTCACCCAGGGCGAAGACGAAATCACCCGGCAGATCATCGAACACGGCGGATTGTTCAATTTCAATGTGGCTCGCATGCAGGGCAAGGTCTTTTTGCCGCCGCTTGATACCAAACCTCGCCCCATGACCCTGGCGGAGAAAGTTTTTGCTCATCACATGATCGGCGCAAATGGCAAGGTCGGCGTTGAAGCCGTGAAACCCGGCGATGCCGGATTTGCCCGCACCGATCTACGCTTTAGCCACGAGTACGTTACGCCTATGGCCGCGATTTTCTTTGACCAGCTAGTCGGGCGCGATGCTCCAGTGAACGATGCTGCCTCAGTGGTTTTCTTCCGCGACCATCTGACGTTTCTCGATGAAGTACTCTCCGAACAGAAACGAAAGATGGGCCTGCTCGACCTGGCCACGCAGCTCAAATTGAAGCAAGGGGATTTTGCCAAACAACGTGGCATCCGACTGCATGGGGAGTTGACCGACCGCAAGGGGTCGGAAGGGATCTGCCACTCCGTGGTGCTTGAGAGCTACGCCCTCCCGGGACAATTGATTGTTGGATCTGATTCCCACACCCCGCACTCGGGTGCGATCGGATGCATAGCATTCGGCATCGGCACGACGGATGTTTTCAATTCCTGGATCACAAAAGACGTTCGCGTGCGGGTGCCGGAATCGGTGAAAGTCGTGATCCACGGACGCAAGCATCCCAATGTGACTGCGAAAGATTTCATCTTGAAGATTCTGGCGCTGGATTACGTGAAGACTGGCAAAGCCCTTGCGAAAGTTATCGAGTACTCCGGCAAGGCCATCGAGGATCTCAGCGTCGATGAACGCGCCACCATGACCAACATGGCAGCAGAGATCGGTGGATTCACGGGCATCGTTGCGCCTGACCGAAAAGCAGTCGAATTCCTGATAGAACGTCGTGGCATGGATCGCAAGAAAGCCGAAGCCATGATCACTGGACTCACCAGCGACCCCGATGCGCAGTATGCGCATGTAATCGAGCTCGATGCGTCGGAAATCACGCCGATGGTTGCCACGCCGGGGGATCCGGGGAACGGCAAATATATCCGCGAGTTGAACACACCAGTGCCGGTTGAGCTCGCCTACGGTGGCACTTGCACTGCCGGAAAAAATGAAGACATGGATATGTACGCCCTGGTACTGGCCGATGCGCTGAAGCACGGAAAGCGCGTGGCCAATTCGGTGCAATTCTACATCCAGTTCGGATCGCAGGAGACCCGTGACTACTGCGTGCGCAAAGGTTATCTCAACATTTTCCAGAAGGCTGGAGCGAAAGTGATTGAGCCGAGCTGCGGCGCTTGCATCAACGCTGGACCAGGCGTGACCACGCGACCAGAGCAGGTGGTGATCAGCGCACAGAACCGTAATTTTCCCGGCCGTAGCGGCCCCGGGCAGATGTACCTGGCGAGTCCTTTGACTGTCGCGGCCAGCGCGGTCGCGGGATACATTGTCGAATATGAGCCTAGCCAGAAGCGGGAATTGGTGGAAACACCCTAGCGTGAAAATTCCAAAGCTCTGCTGATATCCAACCGACTCATCGATACGTCCATCAGATCTAGCAGTCGCTGAAGTGCTTCTTGAGGATGAGGCAATGAGACGCAGAGAATTCATTGCACGCGCGGCCTACGGGCTGGGAGCGACTTGGCTCACTTCGAAGGTATTAAACGACCGTGCGCTAGCGCTACTCAGTTTACCCAGAAAGTTCAGCGCCTCAGATACGGTGGTGATCGGAAAGACCGGCATTAAGACCAGCCGGCTCGCCATGGGAACCGGCACGGTGGGTTCTGGGCATCACTCTAACCAGACAGCGCTCGGGCTCAAAGGTCTTTCAGAGTTGCTGCTTAACGGCTATGACAGGGGTTTGCGATTCTTTGACGCGGCCGATTCTTACGGCAGCCATCCCCATGTAGCCGAGGCGCTGAAGCATGTGCCCCGAGACCAAGTCACCGTCCTCACCAAGACCTGGGCCCGCGATGCGGCCTCGACTCGCGCCGACCTCGATCGCTTCCGCCGGGAGCTCGGAACCGATCACCTCGACATTTGCCTGATGCATTGTCTAACTGAAGCCGACTGGACCGAACGCTTCAAGGGGACGATGGATGTTCTTTCGGAGGCGAAGGCAAAAGGTATCATCCGCGCGCATGGATGTTCGTGCCACAGCATTGAAGCGTTGCGGGCGGCGGCTAGGTCTACGTGGGTTGAAGTCGACCTGGCACGAATAAACCCCATCGGCTCACACATGGACGCCGATCCGGATACGGTTCTTGCAGTGCTCCGTGAAATGAAAGCCGCGGGAAAAGGAATCATTGGGATGAAGATCCTGGGTCAGGGAGATATGCGGACCCGCCCGGATGAGGCTTTGAAGTATGCTTTGTCGCTGGGAGTGCTCGACGCCTTTACGATTGGCGCGGAAAGCAAGGCCGAACAGGAAGACTTGATCCGCCGGATCGCCAGCGCCGCGTGACCGGCTTGACTAAGTCAGCCCGGGAAGATTACTGCCGTCTTGGTTGGCTGCGTACTGAGCGGTACACTGCTGAGAGGACCCCATAATCGGATCAAGCCGGCCCTTCACGAGCTGCCCCGTCCTGTACCTGACCGCGCATTCTTGCTAGAATTGCCGGTTCTGGTAAGCTGGGAATATCAGGAGACACAGACCCTATGACCTACGTGATCGCAGAACCCTGCATCGGAACCAAGGACACCGCTTGTGTGGACGCGTGTCCGGTGGATTGTATTCATCCCAAGAAGGATGAACCGGCGCACGGCGAAGAGGAGATGCTCTACATCGACCCGGTGGAATGCATCGACTGCGGCGCCTGCGTGCCGGTGTGCCCGGTGTCGGCCATCTTCGCCCTCGACGATCTTCCGGAGAAGTGGGCATCCTTCACCGAGCGCAACGCCAAGTACTACGGACGCTAGGTTCGCGTCGGACGTCAGAATTCGGATTTCCCTCTGGGAGTCTTGATAGATCATGGGCTTCGGCACCTCACTGGAGCCCTATTCGTTTTTATTCGAATCGCCGAAGTCCGAAGCCCGAACCTGGCAGCTTTGCATCTCCTGACCGCTCCATTACAATCAAAGATTACCTGCTGGCTTCCATGGCACTGAAGGAGTCGGAAGCGATTGTCCTGCGCACCTATCCCCTGCGCGAGGCCGACCTGCTGGTCACGCTTTTCACGCGGATTGAAGGTAAGGTTCGCGGGGTGGCGCAATCGGCCAAGAAGTCTAAACGGCGTTTTGGGGGAGCGCTGGAGCCGCTGACTTACGTCCGTGCGTTTTACGAAGACCGTGAACGGCAGGAGTTGTCCCGGCTCGACTCCTGCGAGGTGCTGGAATCGCCATTAGCGACGGAAGTCAGTTATCCGCGCGCGGTGGCGCTGAGCCATGTGGCGGAGTTGCTGGATGAGCTGTTGCCCGACCGCGAGGCCAACGACGCGGTATTCCGGCTCGCGCTTTCAGTCCTGGCTGGCTTGCGCGGACCGGATGTCTGGATGCCCGTCACCTATTTTGATCTTTGGATGACGCGGCTGATGGGTTACTTACCAGATCTCTCCGAGTGCACCGTGTGTGGCCGGGCGCTGAACGGAAGTCGGGCATTCTTCCACGCTTTGTCGGACGGTTTGATGTGCGCCGAAGACAAGCGCCTGGCGTCATCGGAGATCTCAGCCAAATCGCGGACGCTGGCCGCGGAGATGTTTCGCGCTCCGGTCGAGAATTTTGCCGGGACGACCTGGCCAAAGGCTTTGGGAGCTGACCTGCGAAAGTTCTTGATCCAGGCTCTACAGCGTCACATTGAAAAGAAGCTGGTGACGGCCGGGATGCTGGAGAAAATCAGCGCCTAGCGCCTAGTTTCCTCTGAAGAATTTGATCCACAAGCGAATGGCCAAGAGCTACGATTTGAATTCATCCAAACCCAATCCGCTGACTTTTCAAGAACTCCTCCTCCGCCTGCAGACGTTCTGGGCTGAGCGCGGATGCGTCTTGCAGCAGCCCTATGACGTCGAAGTCGGGGCTGGAACGATGGCGCCGGAGACTTTCTTGCGAGTGCTGGGGCCGAAGCCCTACAAAGTCGCCTACGTGCAGCCTTCGCGTCGCCCGGCCGATGGACGATACGGCGACAACCCGAACCGGCTCTACAAGCACATGCAGCTGCAGGTCGTCCTGAAGCCGCCGCCGGATAATGTGCAGGAACTTTATCTCGAGTCGCTTGGTGCCATCGGCATTGATCTACGCCAGCACGACCTTAAATTCGAAGAAGACAATTGGGAGTCGCCGACGCTCGGCGCTTGGGGAATCGGCTGGCAGGTGATGCTCGACGGGCTGGAGATCACGCAGTTTACTTATTTCCAGCAGTGCGGGGGAGTAGATTTGGACCCGATTTCGGCCGAGCTAACCTACGGTCTGGAACGGATTGCAGCGTTTTTGCAAGATGTGGACTCAATCTACGACATCGTGTGGGCACGCGATCCTAAGACTGGACTGGCGACAACGTACGGCAACGTGCGGCTGGCGGAAGAGTTCCAGTTTTCGGTCTACAACTTCGAGTTAGCAGACGTCGAAAAGGCCTGGAAGCACTTCGAGCTGTGCGAGACCGAATGCAAGCATTTGCTGGATGGATACGCCGTGCTGAGCCGAGAAAAGAGCGCGTCGGACGGCCGTGTGCGCAACAAGAAACTTTTCCCGCTGCTGGCTGCCTACGACCTTTGCCTGAAGTGTTCACATCTCTTCAACATCCTTGATGCTCGCGGGGCGATTTCGGTGACCGAACGCGTGGGAGTCATTGCCCGGGTACGAGCGCTGGCCGTAGGGATCGCAAAGGCGTGGGTAGACCAGGAGCAAGATCAACCGACAGCTGCCGAAGAGGAAGAAGCTGTCGAGCAGCGAGCGCCAAAAGCGAAGAGGGAGAAACTGCCGTCCGCAGTGTCATCCTGAGCTGAGCGGAAATTTCGCGATGCGAAAATTCCGCGTAGTCGAAGGATCCCTACCGCAAGCAGACGTGCCGACAATAGGGATCTTTCGATTCCGTCGGTCCGCTCGCTAGCGAGCGAACTGACTCCGCTCAGGATGACAAAGGCTTAGAGATGCCAGACTTCTTACTAGAAATCGGGTGCGAAGAGATTCCGGCACGGATGATCGATGCTGCGTCGCTGGAGCTTCGCGAGCGCGTTCACAAATTGCTGGAACGCGAGCGACTCTCGCCTACTGGAACAATTTCAGCTCTGGATAGCCCGCGGCGCCTAGCTGTCCTCGCTCCCGGAGTTCCAGCCGCGCAACCTGATGTCACCGAACAGATCACAGGTCCCTCGGCGAGCGTTGCATTCAAGGATGGCCAGCCCACTCCGGCGGCGCAAGCTTTCGCCAGAAAAGCTGGCGTGGAAGTCGCACATCTGGAGCGGATCACGACTCCGAAGGGCGAATACCTATCAGCTAAAGTGACCAAGAAAGGTCGGGCCGCAGGCGAAATCCTTTCTGAGATGCTGGCCAAAGAGGTCGCTTCGATTTACTGGCCCAAGAATATGTACTGGCGTACCCCCGCTGAGAAATTCGTGCGTCCGGTGCGTTGGTTAGTGGCCATGCTCGATAGCGAGGTTGTCGCTCTCGAATTTGATGGAGTACGTTCAGGCGACAAGTCGCGGGGCCATCGCATACTCGCCGATCGTCAGGTGCAAGTTCCTCGGGCCGGATCGATGTACGTAGATGTATTGCGACAAGCCAAGGTTCTAGGCCGTGGGGAACGCGAGCAGCAAATCCGGAAACAACTTGATGCCGCTGCTCGGACCATACCTGGGGCACGTTGGCGCGAAGACAGAACTCTTCTGGACACAGTCGTCAATCTCACCGAGTTTCCTTCCGTCATCCTGGGCAATTTTGATCCCGAGTTCCTGGAGTTGCCGGAGGAAGTCCTGGTCACGGTGATGCGTGACCATCAGAAGTATTTTGCCGTCGAAGATACGCAACATAAACTGCTGCCTCACTTTCTCGCTGTCCTGAACACCGATGGCGATCCGCAAGGCGTCATCCGCCACGGCCATGAAAGGGTGTTGCGGGCGCGTTTCAACGACGCCCGTTTTTTCTGGCAGACTGACCAGAAGCATCCCCTGCGCGAGCGGACACAGTGGCTGAAGCACGTCACCTTTCAGAAAAACCTGGGAAGTTACTACGAGAAGACGATCCGGGTGCAGCGGCTGAGCAGTTGGTCGTCCGAAACGATCCGGCAGAGGGGCATGGCAGTTCGTCCGGGCGTGATTCACAAGGCGGCTTGCTTGGCGAAGACGGACCTGACCACCGAACTGGTGAAAGAGTTTACCGAGTTGCAGGGAATCGTGGGTGGGTTGTACGCGCGGGCGCAGGAACTGGATCACGACTTGCCGGAAAGCACACGCTTCGCAATTGCGGACGCGATTTACGATCAATATAAGCCGGAATCGATGGAAGACTCGGTCCCGCGAACGGTTGAAGGTGCCGTGCTTTCGATTGCGGACAAGGCAGATACCATTGCCGGAATGTTTGCGCTAGGACTGCAGCCAACGGGCTCGAAAGATCCGTTCGCATTGCGGCGGCAGGCAAACGGGATTGTTAAGACAATTGCGGAGCACAAACTGCCGATCAGCCTGGGCCAACTTTTTGGAGACGCACGCGAAGCCTACAGAGATTCGGCGGCAGAGCGAAAATTCTCCCCGGCGGTTGACTATGCCGGCGCATTACGCAATTTCTTCCGCGAACGTCTGGAGTTTTATCTAAAGGAGGCGCTTGGGTTCAGGTACGACGTCGTCAATGCAGTGCTGGCTGCGGATGCGGACGATGTTGTAGATGCCGTGGCGCGAGCGAAGGCAGTGAGTAAGGTGCGTCCTTTAGCGGATTTCGAATCCATCTCAGTGTCCTTCAAGCGGATGAAGAACATCGCACGGCAAGCGGATGCTGCGATTAAGCAGGGTGCGTCCACAGCTGATGCCTCTGCACAGCGATTGACGAGAGCAGCGGAAACAACGGCCAGACAGGCGGAGCTACAGGCAGAGAAGTTGCTCAACGAACAAATTGCTCAAATGGCCCCAGCTGTTGAGGCAATGCGGGCCACACGTAAATACGACGAGGCACTGGTGGAAGTCGCCAAGCTGCGGCCGGTGATCGACAACTTTTTCGACAAAGTGATGGTTATGGTCGAAGATGAGCACGTACGCGCCAAGCGGCTGGCTTTGCTCAAAACGCTGCTCAACAACTTTTCCACGATTGCCGACTTCTCCGAGATTGTAATCGACAGCAAGGAATCTAAAGAATCTTCGAAACAATAAAGGACTAATTCCATGGCAACGCAAACTCTCTCCGAAACAGAAATCCGAAGCACAGAAAAAAAACCAGCCACGCAATACGTCTATTTCTTCGGCGACGGCAAAGCCGATGGCAATGGCAAGATGAAAGATGAACTGGGCGGCAAGGGCGCCGGCTTGGCTGAGATGACCAATGCTGGACTGCCCGTGCCTCCAGGTTTCACCATCCAGACGGAAGCCTGTCGCGAATACATGCGCAACAGAGCCGTGTCAGCCGAAGTGGACCGACAAATGGAGCAAGCCCTCGCCCGCCTCGAACAATTGCAGGGACAGAGGCTCGGCAAAGGCGAGAATCCGCTGCTGGTCAGCGTGCGTTCGGGCGCAAAGTTTTCCATGCCCGGCATGATGGACACCATCTTGAATCTTGGCTTGAACGACGAAAGCGTCGAAGCTCTGGCGAAGCGCACCAATAATCCTCGCTTTGCCGCCGATTCCTACCGCCGCCTGATCCAGATGTTCGGCAATGTCGTGCTGGACATTCCGAAGCCGGCGTTTGATGAAGTATTCGATGCCAAGAAGAAGCAGAAGAAAGCGAAGCTCGATACTGATCTCGATGGCAAGGCTTTGAAGGAGGTGATCGCGGAATACAAGAAGGTCGTCAAGAAGCACACCAAACAAGACTTTCCGCAGGATCCGCATCAGCAACTCGTCATGGCGCGCGACGCCGTATTCCGTTCCTGGCAAAATGACCGCGCCAGGCACTATCGCCGCATCAACAACATTTCCGACGAACTAGGCACCGCAGTGAATGTGCAGGCAATGGTGTTCGGCAATCTCGGCGAGACTAGCGGCACGGGTGTCGGATTTACCCGTAATCCCGCTACCGGCGCGAAAGAGTTTTACGGCGAATTCCTGATGAACGCTCAGGGCGAGGACGTAGTCTCGGGGGTGCGGACTCCGGTGCCGATCCTCGAACTGCAAAAGATCGTGCCCGCTGTTTACGATCAACTTCGCGAGATCACTACGCGCCTGGAAGAGCATTATCGCGACATGCAGGATTTCGAATTCACCATCCAGGACGGCAAGCTCTACATGCTGCAGACTCGGAACGGCAAGCGCACTGGACGCGCTGCCGTGCGTGTTGCCCTACAAATGGTGGAAGAAAGTCTAATCAGCAAGGACGAAGCAATTTTCCGCGTGGAGCCCAACCAACTTTACGACTTCCTGGTACCGCGGCTGGACGAGAAGAGCACTAAGGTCGAGGTGCTGGCCACAGGCTTGCCCGCTTCGCCGGGAGCGGCCGTCGGCCAGATCGTATTTACCGCTGATGAAGCGGTGGTCAAGGCCGGCCACGACCGAAAAAATCCTGTGATCCTGGTGCGTGCCGAAACCACACCGGAAGACATTCATGGCATGGAGGTGGCGGCCGGCATTCTGACGTCGCGCGGTGGCATGACTAGCCACGCCGCCGTGGTTACCCGAGGCATGGGCAAATGCTGCGTCGCGGGCGCGGGTGATATTCAGGTCGATGAACGGGCTGGCGAAATGCGCGCCAAGGGTCAGATATTCAAGGCGGGCGATTGGATTTCGCTCGATGGCACAACCGGTCGCGTGATTAAAGGCAAGCTCAAGACGGTTGAGGCAAAGTCGGACGATCAGGAACTGCTGACCCTCATGAGTTGGGCCGAACCATTCCGCAAGATCGGCGTGCGCGCCAACGCTGACATCCCGCGAGATGCCATCCAGGCTCGCGCATTTGGCGCGGAAGGCATCGGCCTTTGTCGCACCGAGCACATGTTCTTTGCGGAAAAACGTATTCCTCACATGCGGGCGATGATTCTGGCCGATAATGAGAAAGACCGTCGCGCCGCGCTGAATAAGCTGCTCCCCATGCAGCGCGCAGACTTCGCCGGTCTGTTTGAGGCGATGGACGGACTGCCGGTAACCATTCGCCTGCTCGACCCGCCATTGCACGAATTTCTTCCCAAGCGCGAAAAGTTGATGGTGGACATCGCAGCTCTCCCCTATGCAAAGGCCCAGCAGAAAAAGGCACTCACCGACGAATATCACGAGTACGGTGCGAAACAGTTCACTGATTTGAAGAAGCTCATTCCGACACTGCTGCGGCGGGTGGAAGAGTTGCACGAGTTCAATCCCATGCTCGGCCATCGCGGCTGCCGTTTGGGAATCACCTATCCCGAGATCACGGAAATGCAGGCTCGCGCCATTTTCGAGGCTGCGGTTGAGGTCGAGAAGAAGGGCGTGAAAACACACGCGGAAGTCATGATCCCCTTGATTGCCACTGTCAAAGAGATGGCTCACCAGGGCGGCATCGTGCGCCGGGTAGCGGAAGAGGTCTTCAAAGAGAAGAAAGCGAAGGTACACTATCTGGTTGGGACCATGATCGAGTTGCCGCGCGCCTGTCTGGTCGCGGATGAGATTGCCAAGGAAGCGGAATTTTTCTCCTTCGGTACCAATGATCTCACGCAGACCACGTTCGGCTTCTCGCGGGACGACATCAATAAATTCTTGCCCACATATCTGGCCGAAGGCATGCTTAAACAGGATCCGTTTGCCGTCATTGATCGCGAGGGCGTTGGGGAACTGGTTCGCATCGGCATTGAGCGCGGACGCAAGACTCGTCCCGGTCTTGAGGTAGGAATTTGTGGCGAGCATGGCGGTGATCCGTCGTCGGTCGAGTTCTGCCATCAGGTGGGGATGGACTACGTTGCCTGCTCTCCCTTCCGCGTGCTGACGGCAAGGCTGGCGGCGGCACAGGCCGGAGCTGCCGAGAAGCTGAAAGTTGAGGCCGGCAGAACCAAATAATATGCCGCACGGGACACGGAGCTGAGAAGAAGGCCAGGCTGTATCGGTTTACTTCCTGTAACTTCGTGTCCTTGGTGGTTAATGCCTTTAACCTTGCCCTGGAATACCGCCATCAACTCACCCAATCTAGGAACTTGTACCACGCCCCCGCTAACGGCAAGAACCATGGTTTCCCGTTGTACAACCCGAGCGGCGCGCCTGGGAACGGAATCCCAACAAAGGGATTCTCCGTCTTGTCGCCCGCTATGAGCTCCGCCATCTTCAGTCCTTGCCAGGTCGCCATAGCGACGCCGTGTCCCGCATATCCGACGGCATAGTAAACACCATCCATTTGCCCGGCATGGGGCATGATATCGAAGGCAAAGTCCAGTGTTCCTCCCCAGACATACTCGACCTTCACGTTCCGCAATTGCGGATACACATCAATCATGCCGCGCCGCAGGATTTCCGCGCTTCTGCGGATCGAATCATCAGTTTCAGGGAAAAACGCCGCGCGCCCGCCAAAGAGCATGCGATTGTCGGGAGTGAGCCGGTAGTAGTAAAGATAGTTCTTGGAGTCGTAGATCATGCGATTCCGCGGGCTCACTTCCCGCGCCAGCGCTTCAGGCAAGACCTCGGTGGTGATGATGTATGAGCCGATGGGAATGATCTTATTCCGCAGTGACGGGGTCGCCGATCCCGTGTAGCCACTGGTGCCGACGAACACATCGCGGCTCCAAAGAACACCACGAGAAGTTGTAACGCGCCAACCTGGCTTGCCCTGCTGAGCCTGGCGCTCGATCTTTTCCACACGCGTGTTCTCGATGATCTTCGCGCCAGC
>Ga0307475_10000432_pt1 | contig 24829 bp, 25 predicted proteins | sample atmos_gasesECM1C_FD_203317 | JGI IMG/M metagenome (GOLD analysis project Ga0307475, IMG submission 203317) | Hardwood forest soil microbial communities from Morgan-Monroe State Forest, Indiana, United States - atmos_gasesECM1C_515 | ecosystem: Environmental > Terrestrial > Soil > Temperate... | reverse complement strand
ATTCTCCGGGAGTGCGTGGCTACAAGCCGATCCAACTCATCTTGCACAACTCCGCGGGAATTGAACCAGCGCCCGTGACTTACCCGATGGCCAAGACCCTTTACTTGGAGGCAATTAAAGAAGAAGTGCCGGTTTTCGACGGCAACTTCAGAATTACACAGGACGTCACCGTCAGTGTCTCCAAACTGAAAGATGGTGCCCGAGCGCTGTTCTCAGCCGGCAAGACGGTTCCGATCGTCGGAGAGCTGCAGTATCAAGCCTGCGACAAAACGGTTTGTTATCCCCCTGCGTCGGTGCCGTTACAATGGGAGCTGCAGATTCGACCTCTCGACCTAAAGCGATCTCCCAAGGCGATTCAACACAAATAGAGACTGGAGCGATGGCATTTGACAGGATGAGGTTCTGTAAGGAGCACAGCGCTGTTTCGGAAGTCTAGAAAGCCCGGATTCACGCTCGAGCTTTGTATCGAGAATATACGTCAACCTGGGTTAGGAGACGCTAATGCAGCAAGGGCCATTGCGCCGCTGACTTCTACAGACTCGCGGTCCTACAGAAGCGCCTGACGCGCTCAACCCCTCGATTGTCTCGACACTGCATTCGGTGCACTCGCCAGCCGTGGCTAGGCTTGCGCCTCAATACTAAAGTGTTTACCGGATAGGCTTGACCTGCCGCCAGGGATAGATTATAGATTCTTGTCAACTCTGGGTAACGTCAGATTGAGTGATGAGGAATCTGCTTCGTCCGGCCTATGAAGCGAAAAACCCCGATAGCCTTATCCACGATTGATCCAAAAATATTTGCCGACTTCACCGCTGCGGTACGCCGCCGCAACTCGGGCGTACGTCGAAGACCTGACGCCCCGGACAGGGACGCGGATTACCCAATGACTATTCCCCAATGGCTCTTTTGAGGTCAGAAATGAAATTTGCAACCGAGGCAGCTCTCGTCATCACATTAGCTGCGGGTCAAATTTGTGCTGCACAGTGCAGCCAACCCACGCCAGGCGCCAGACAAGCGGTTTCGATTGAAGCGCACCGTGTACAGAGGAAAGTCAAGCTAGGGTCTTCGGTGCTGCTGAAAGTCCGGATGACGAACGTGTCCCGCCATGATATTTCCGTTTGGATGGAGAACGGAAGTAGTGAAAACCAGTACGAAGTTGACGTGCGCGGCCAAAAAGGGAAACTATCGGCAGATACTGAATACAGGGAAACGCGAAACGGCCACGTGCATCTGGAAGTATTGAGATTGCAAGACCTGATAGATAGCGGCTCCTGTGTAACCCTTGGAAGGGGAAAAAGTATCGTACAGCAGGTAGACGTCGGCAAGTTGTATCTCTTCGACACCTCCGGAAAATACTTCATCCGAGTCCGGAGGCCCGACCCAGAAAGTGCCGGGATGGTCAAATCGAATCTGGTCAGCGTCATTATCACCGCGAGCGAATGACCTCGTTCACATCGACCCTCTATCGTTCAGGCCCTGGAGTGACTCCTTGCCGGTTAGCGATTCAATTAGGTTCTGCCGAATAAGCTGAGGCGTAATAGCCTGTCTTTGCGTAGACACTAAGGGGCGGAAGTCCTTTGGGAGGCCGAAGTTTGATTTTGATTTTACGCCACCGCGCGTTCTGAGTTCTGTTACTCGGGTGATAGCCAAGAATATATTGGTTGCGTAACTCGGTGCCAATTTTGGTTGCGATGTCCGGCAGTTCGTTCACATTATCTAAGAAGAAAGTACGACCCCCTGTAAGCTCCGTCATCTCTGAAAGCAAGCTCGGTCCATAGAGTTCTTCCTCAGTTCTACCTCGATAGGGCAGCGGATCAACTATGCCAATCGCGTAAAGTTGAGTATCTGCTTCCCGAAGCAGTCGCTTAATATCCGATTGCGAATACCGGCTGTGATTGTCGCCACCGTCGGAGATGATCAGAAGAGCGCGCTTCCCAAAATGCGCGCTTCTCATCTGAGATAGTCCGAGAAAAATCGCGTCGAGCAGAGCCGTAGATCCTCGAGCTGATAATGCCAGAAGCTGACTCTGGAGGTCCTGCACGCTGTTCGTGAATGAACTCAGCAGCCCGGCGTGGTCATTGAAGCCGACGAGAAAGAATTCATCGTCTGGGTTCGAAGTCTTTAAGAACTGGAGGATCGCTTCTTTAGCTTTTGCGACCTTGTTTGACATGCTTCCGCTCAAGTCGAGAACGATGCCCACGGAGACCGGAACGTCTTCGGTCGAGAAGTTCACTATCTCTTGTTCAACGTTATCCTCAAAGACACGGAAATTGTCAGACTCTAGACCTGAGACCTGCCGGCTGTAAGGATCCATTACCGTAACCGTGACGAGCGCGAGATTTACATCGAGGTGAATGGGTTTGCTCGAGAGTGGCAGTTTGCCCTGCGAAGCAGAGTTCGTATCACACGCAGTCTGGGATTGAGCGCGTAGACTGCAAGAAAATGTAATCAGAACGCAACTGAGGCAGAAAACGGTGAGCAGTGCAGATGATGTGCGTAGCGCAGTAAGGCGTTTATTCAATGCTCCTCCTTGGCCCGCGGCCCATTATTTTTCGTCGGGCACTATCTTCAACCTCGGACTCTTCGCCGTTGCAGAGACACATAAAATCGACCATGTAACAAGAGATCGGCAGCGAGCTAGGCCCGAGCCTTTCGCCTCGGCGGTCGCTGGCTCGTGCGCCGTTTTGCGAAACAATTCACGCAACCTCTTGTGAGCCCTACACAGGTAGCTCTTGGAAGCTCCAACCGGTGCCCAGTTTCGGGCGGGAAGTTGTCGGCTTGTGTGCCTCCGGTCCTTGCGCGTGCTGCATCGAGGCCAACATTTTCCCGGATGAATGGTCTCCAATGCAGATCAAAGATGCATTTCCTTGTGTGGTGTTATCCCCGTCCGAGCTCGCCATTTTCATTGGTAGGCTCACTGGCTTTGTTGAATTGCGCTCAATTGGGGTTTGGCGCTCTGCCACAAGATTTGTGAATCAGGCGAACTGTTGGGGTAAAACTTCAGTGATTCGCGATTCGTCGGTAGAAGTACGACATCGACGCGGCGGTTGTACGCAAGCCAGGTCGCTCGGAAATTCTGGACGCGGGTTTCGGGCGGTTGTTCTGGATTTTGCGTTTGCAGCTCGATAACTGTGCTCTTCTCGAGTTGCTTGTCGTCGCCAAACGCGGAAGCGTCGACCTTATCTTCAGCAATTCCCTGAGAGATAAGGAATTCCTTGACGCGCTGAACACGGCGCTCCGACAGGCTTTGGTTGTAGCTGTTCGCACCGCGTTTGTCCGCGTATGCCGAAAGTGTCAGCTTCGCGCCGGGGTCGTATTCCAGATACTTTGTAAAACCGGCGGCGAGGGTTGTCAGAGCTTCCTGCTGACTCTTGAGCAGTCCGCTTGATGGATCGGCTTTGGTCGGGTACTCGGTTGGGAAGTAGACGCTCTTGAGAAGGACCTCGGGAATCGGTTCAATTGAACCCGTGATGCGCACGGAAGCGGTTTTCGTTTCTGCACCGCCGCAGGCATTAGTGGCCGTCAAGGTGTATTTAACGGTTTCATCCACTGGCCCGTCCGACGTTTGCGTCGGAATCATTGGTACAGACTTGCTTCCGCGTGTTTCGATCGAACCAAGCGGCACGAGAGACGCCTGGTCTGCGTTGGAACTCGACCAACTCAGCGTAGCGTCACCCGACTCGATAACCTTGTCTCCGATTTTCCGGTAGCGGACTTCTGCCGGCGTGGCATTAAGTGACGATTGCACCGCGGTGTTCACGTCAACAGTGGCGGTGGACTTCGTCATCCCGCCAGGGCCTGTGGCAGTAAACTCGTAAGCGGTCGTCTGCTTCGGTGAAATGGTTTTATCACCGGAGACGGGTACCGGACTCATTCCACTGATATCAGCGTCGATCGTTTCGGCCGAGGTCCATTTCAAAAGACTCGGTTGACCGCAATCGATCCTAGAAGGACTCGCGGAAATCTCGCTGCTCACCGGTGCGACGGCCACCGTGGTACTCGCAGTGCCTGCGCTAAAGCGGTGTAAAGATTTAAGCTCGTTGCCTCGCGGCCAATCTTTGACTTTTTGGCTCCCGTTAGAAATGTTTACGATAACTCGTTGGTTCGCGGCGACGGAAATCGTTCCTGACCACACCTCCTGCCCTCGCCTTGTGACGGTTACTTTATGATTTCCAGGAGGGACTACCAGTTCCTGGTGCCAACCGATGTCATTATTGAACTCATCGATGTGGCCCACGAAATAGTTCGCCGTTTTTCCGTTGAGGAGAACCGCATGATCACCGGCATCTCCCAGGCTCAGAGCGCCCAATTCAAGCTGGATGCGCCCAAACGGACCGGACACATCACCACCGGACGGCTCAAGGTTGACCTTTACAATCGTGGGTTTACCCGAGTCCAGTGCTACATCCTGTTGAAAAAACTTGAAGCCGTAGTTCGCCACGATCAAATTATGGGTTCCGAGAGGAAGTTTCACGGTTCGATTGCCCGGACCAATTGCTCTGCCATCCACAAAGGTATAAGCCTCGTCGGGGTAGACGTATACCTTCAGTTTCTGGGTCTCTTGTGCATTCGCCAGGACCGCGAGTGCTGCCGCGAAAAGCACTGCACAATGGAGTTTGACAACGGCGAGTCTCATCGGAGCTCCTTCGATCACCACATGTCGTGATGATTGCAGGTGCACGATAGCCGTCCCGTTTTGTGAGAAACACTGGCAAAAATGACAGACTTCCGAAGAGATGTTCTCAGGACAAATCAACCGACCGCCATTCGATGCCGTTATGGGTCGGAGCAAAGCCTCATGTGGAGAATTGGCCTCGCGTAAGCGTCGCGCGCGCGATCCTGAATGCCGCCACGCCTCCACGAGATCCATAGCCTTTGAGCGTCGAGTCCCTAAGATGTGCAGCCTGAGGCCACAGATCAAAAAAACAGGAGATTGCCGACCAGGACCCCAGCCCGTCCTGGCAGCAATCTCCTTCCTCGCAAGGATGGATTCCGCCTAGAACCTGTAAACAACACCCGCCGTATAACGAAAACTGTTCTGATTATTGGTGTTGGTCAATGGGTTGGTATAACGGGTCAAGACCCAATCCAGTTCGATCGGTCGAATGGAGAAATTGTGATTAATGTGAACATCCAGACCACCACCGAAGGCCATGGTGAAGGGATGTTGAGTTCCAGTAGCGCTAATAGTTCCTCCGCCCGCAATGATCGCTTTGCTCAAATTGGCGTAGCCGTTTGAATTCGACCCGCCAAAGAGCAATTCACCGAAAGGTGTTATCCGACTAAGCGGGACCTTAACGACCGGTCCGAACAGATACGTAAACATATTGCCCTGGGAATTGAAGGTGCCGGCCGGAACAGTTCCCTTCGGCGTGGCAATCGGAGCATCGACGGTTGTTGTAAAACTCGTACTCCCATAGCCCATCAGCTCTCCCTTGATTCCCAAATAATGATTGATGTTGAACGTAGCGCCTCCCCCTCCACCATTGAAGCTGCGGTTGTTTAAGTGGGGTAGCGTGGGGTTAAACCGTAGGTATGAATACTCTCCGAACAGTTCAACTCTTTGCGTCTCCTCTTGGGCGAATGCCACTGTACTGGACAGCAAAATGGCAGCAAACATAATCGTATTTCTGAATCTCATCTATCTTTCTCCTCATTCAAGAATTTGCAGCGATGCCGAAACAAAGTGTTGCCTTATTTCTTCCATGCCGAGAATCAATGAAAATCGTTAACCGTCTTCGTTGGCCAAAATCGGGCCAATCCACCTCCTGTTGCGCCAATTCCTCGCAATGGGCGCGGTTAATCTCTGCGGCTTTATTGCTATCGGCAAATTGTGGGACCCGGGTGGAGGTGTTTTACAAGGGGGCTTGCATCCTCCTCGGGGGTTCTGCCTCGTCCCGGGTCCTCTCTTCCCCAGCGAGTTGCAGCATAAGATTCGGGTGAAGTCGAAGAAACTGTTAGAAGTGACAGACGAGTGTGTAGGTCGTATATCTCAGACAAGTCGCGAGCCCAAAGCGTTAAACGATCTATTGATACGCATGCCCGCGCCGGACAGCGTAGCTAATCCTATTTAGGAGCAGAGAAGTGGTGTCAACGCATGTCGGGGAGATCGGGCGGTGGCGCGGTTAGTTTATTGGCGCAAAGGCTGGTTCGGGAACCGGCAAAACTAGCTCAGAGATTGTTTTGACAGAGGCGGAGAAATAAATATTCGTCCCGCTACTGCTTCTCGAATCGCCACGACCAGGTCTGTCGCAACGCGAGGCTTGACGACATAACCGAAAGCCCCGGTCGCTAGCGATGCACGAACAAAGTCAGGATCCTCGTGAACTGTTAGGAAGACGATTCGCGCCGTGTTTCCGCATTTCTTTAGTCTTTGCGCAGCCTCGATGCCCGTGAGAAGCGGCATGGAAATGTCCAGTACCAAAACGTCGGGCTGCAGATCGGCAGCCGCATCGAGCAAGGACTCGCCATCACCTACCATCCCGATAACATCGAAACTCGTCCCAAGAAGGTTAGCAACAACGGCGAGCATGTCAGGGTGATCGTCCGCCAGGAGTATACGTACTCGGGCCAATGTCTTACCTTGTGACGACCCGCGGCCACCGGCCATCGAGCCGTCCCTATTTGTAGTGTGTTGTTTCTGTGAGCGTGAAAGCGACTGCGAAAATTGACAGCCAGTCGGTTCTACGGAACAACGATGCGGTTTTTCATGGCGAATTGGATGAGTTCCGCCGTGGTCTTCAGCTTCAGGTCTTCCATAATTCTATATTTGTGAAACGCAATGGTTCGAGTGGCCACGTTCAAAATATCGGCAGCTTCCTTCATTGACTTTCCTTCGGCCAAAAGTTGCACGACCTCTCGTTGGCGCGCTGTCAGCGAATAATGTTTCTTGCCTTCGGGATCCCTAATGAACGCTTCCTCCATGCCCTTCGCTATCTGGGGAGTTACATACGACTTTCCCCTAAGTGCGGCTTGAATGGCCTTAAACAATTCAGAAACCGCCGACTTCTTGAGCAAGTATCCCGAGGCGCCCATGCGGATCGCCGCCACTGCAAGATCAGGGTCCTCATTCATCGTCAAAAAAATAAGCTTGATTGTGGGGATGAGCTCTCTTATTCGCCGTCCTGCCTCAAGCCCATTTAGTAAAGGCATAGCTATATCGAGTACAACGACGTCGGGTCGAAGGGCCTGTGCAATATCCAGCAATGCATGGCCGTCGCTTACCGAAGCTACTACGTCGCAATGAGTTTCGAGAAGCTTACGAAATGCCTCTGTCAGGATTGTGTGGTCATCTGCCAGAATTACGCGCGGGAGCTTCCTGGGGTTAGCCATGCGGCACCTCGCGATCTTCTGTGGCGGCGATGTGTGACGCGGAGCCATTTTCTTCTGGAACGGAGCGATCAGGCAAAGGGACCCGGGCGCATACCTGCGTTCCGTGAAATGGCTCCGAAACTATGGAGAGTTGTCCCCCCACAAGGCGCAGACGTTCTCTCATACTCACTAATCCAAGTCCAGCTTTTTCCTGCACCTGCTCGGGATTAAAACCCAAGCCGGCGTCCGAAATACACAACCCGATCGTGTGGTTCTTACGTGACAGCTCCAAAGTGGCTTCCCGAGCTGAACTGTGTCGAACGACGTTGTTCAGGGCCTCCTGAGAAATACGATACAAACAGAGACTGATGTCGCTCGGCAGGGCTCTTGGTACGGCGCGATACGTAAAATGAATCTTGACCCCGGACTGCTCCGACATCTCATTGCAGAGACCGTGGAGAGCCACGACCAAGCCTAAGTTGTGGAGCTTTGATGGATGAAGTCGATGTGACAGATGATGGATATCCGAGGAAATCTCATTTGCAATTTTTTCGACATCGTTCAAGTGCTTCTTTGCCATATGGGATAGTTCCGATGGCTTTGTCCTCAATTGCTGCAGCCCGATCTCGAGCATTGCCATACGCTGGCTCAAGTTGTCATGCAGCTCCCGGGCAATGCGTGCGCGCTCTTCCTCTTGGGCGGCGATTAACTGGCCGCTTACTTCAACGACTGCGGCTTCAGCCGCCCGACGCTCTTCAATGTCGATACAACAGCCGATGTATCCAACAAAGCGATTACTTGTATCGTAACGCGGTACTCCAAGGTTGAGGACCCAGCGATATTGACCGTCCGATCGGCGCAGGCGAAATTCTATCTTGAATTCAAGCCGGGCCTCAAAGTTATCTGAATAATCCAAAGCAAACTTCTCGCGATCTTTGGGATGGACACCTTCAAGCCATCCGCCTCTTTCCTCTTGTCCGACGGAGCGTCCAGTGTACTCAAGCCATCTTTTACTAAAATAGTTATACACTTTATTCCGGCCAGACATCCAGATCATCACTGGAGCCGCATCAGCGACGTCCCGAAACCGCGAATCACGGTCCCGCAGGTCCAGCGCCAGCCAGGTACGCTGAATCACGAGAGCTCCGACCACTACAATTTGAACTACGCATATTACGAGTGCGGCAATGAGGTACGGCTTCGGTAGCACCCAAAAGGGAAGCCCTACGAGAGCGCATTCCAACGTTGATGTAGAACTCAGCCTCGCGCTGCACCGCTTGAAAAATCTCGCGATCAGACGCCTGGGATTTGCGTCCATACTCGGCGCCGCGAGGAACGCAACAGTAGAAGGCGATGGTAGCCAAGCTCTTTGGCAGGAGTTGCCCATAATATTGCTCTTTCGGGAGATCGAGTGCGAACGCTCAATCCCCTCTGCTGGGATACACGGCCAGATCCCAGCCAGACGAGCGACCCCTGTCGGTCTGGCAGAGTTTCTCGATCGCTGTGAAGTGTCTTCCGACTCTTCTCCACCGAGTGGCTAAGATAACTCTGAAAAGGCCCCCCGGTACTGTCAGTTCTGACAGTTCTCGCTGAATGGGGGGTGTCCTAATGTTTGCTCCTCAGCCGAATCGACGTGGTGTAGCGGGTTTACTTTTCTTCGATCAGATGGTTCGAAATGATTCGAGTGCTGCAGATTTCTGGGGGACCTCGTGCAAAACTGTGTCCAGTTGCGATTTCGTCTAACTCAGCGTATGACACTCGCCGCCGTTCTACTGACTCTCCTACCCTGTGTGTTTATGGCTTCTGGTTGTCTGAACAACTATGACGGTCACGGAATATCCAACGTTGCGGTAGCCGATGCCGGTCATCATCACGGCCTTCCCTCGGCAGCTGAGGGGCCGATCAACCAGGCAACGCGCCTCGCGGATAAGCAAGAGAGTGAATTCAATCACCATTTGGCTGGTCTCTTCATCGTTGCGGTAGGCATGTTAATCCTTGGCCAAGAAAGGCTCGCTCGCCGATGGCCATCAGCTAAGTACGCGTGGCCGCTTTGCTTTCTCGTTGCGGGGCTCTTCGTTCTGTTGTTCAGCGATACTGAGATTTGGCCTTGGGGCACGCAGAGTCTGTACTACGCTCTAACTCACAATCCAGAAGACGTGCAACACAAGGCTTTTGCACTCATCCTCATACTTGTCGCTTGGTTTGAGATTCAAAACTTGCGTGGACAATCTAACGTGGACAATCTAATCCTGCCTGGAGAGTTTGGGCTTTTCCTGCGCTCAGTCTGTTTGGGGCAATCCTGCTGCTTTTTCACTCCCACCAAACGGGAATGGACGGACCGAAAGCGATGGCGATCATGGAGCGCATTGAGTGGCAACACAGATGGTACGCCTCCATCGGATTTGGAATCGTGCTGACAAAGGGATTGTCTGAAACTCGCATCAAGTGCCGCCCGGTATTGCGCAATACTTGGCCGCTGCTTCTGATTGTTCTCGGAACCTTGCTCACGCTCTACACCGAGTGAGCTGAGGAGGATCTTATGTTCAGTTTAGTTAGCGGTAGGCGTGCGAAACCGCGATCCCATTGGATGGCACGGCGAATTGAGATCTGGTTCACGCCGGTACTGGCCGTCATGTTCGTAACGTTCCTGGTGCTAACCCCTCTAGCCTTTGAAAGGCGATCCGGCGAGACGCTATACGTATTCTCAATTTTCTCGGGGAGCTTATTCTTGGCGCTGGCTTTCACAAGCGCATTGTTTTACCTGATCGATCAGTCTGCGCCTCGGTCTGACCATGATGCGTGTTTGGCCGAGATTCTGAAGTCGCTCCGCCGCGCGATTTCACGCAGGGGCTCTTCCGCGCCCGAGGCAGCGATCGCGAGTGAGTTTATGAAGCCGGGGCCGGAGTCATCCTTACTGGCTCCCGACAGTGGCTACCTGCAACAAGTGGACTACCGCCGGTTATCTGGAGCTGCCGCTCGCGACGACGTCATTATCCGTTTCTTGTCTTACCCGGGAGACTTCGTGCTTGAGGGGTCCCCCCTTGCTTCCGTTAGGTCCTTAAGGCATCACAATCTCTCTGATCAGGTTCTTGATGGTTTGCAGCATCGATTCGCGACAGCCGTTTCCGTCGAGAGAAAACGGTCGGTTAGATATGATCCTGAGTATGCGATTGTGCGAATCACAGAAATTGCCGCACTGGGGATGGCGCCCTCGTTTGCCGACCCAGTTGCGACGCTCGCCTGCATCAATGCATTGACCGTTGGCTTGCGCGAACTCCTGCGGGCGCCGGTGAGAAGCCACGTTCATTGCGACTCGATGGGGCAGCCGAGGATATTCGAGAACAAAACTCCTTCCGAGCGAATCTTGTCTTCCGCGTTTGATCCTCTGCGCCCGATAGTGAAGAACTCTGTCGGACTGACTGTCTATCTTCTACAAGCCATTTCCGCCCTGGTGCCTTTTCTCAGTACGCCCGCCCAATTTTTGGAGCTAAGGGCTCAAGCCGAGTTGATTCACGAGGGGGCTTGCCTTGGCGCCTGTTTGCGCGACCATTCCGCCATCGACGATGCATATCTATCTGCCCGCCGCTCTTTGTCATGTCCGGCACCGGCAGTGGAAACTATCGCCGCGTACACCTGGCAGCAGCCGGGTGTATCCGAGACGGTCTCCTAAAGGCTTAGAACACAATTCAGAAGCAACGCTCGCGTTTGGCCAACAAGGGCGAACTGTGCGGCCAAGCACAGGAATGCCGATCATCCGATTGATCTCTGTTTTCAGTCCCTGCCACAAGTAACAGTTTCCCAACGCTCTGGATGCTTGTTAAGAGAATGTTCGAGCGGACCACGATCGGAGACGCAGGCGCTGTCAACCGCCGATTGAAGGAGTGGCCATGAACGATCATAAGTTTTGTTTGATTTCGGCGTATATTGCCGCCTCCTTCGCCGCTACGGAAGTGTCGGGCCAAGCGCCGTCCAGCAGGCCGGTTGTCGACGAGTCAGACATGGCCGTCCAGGAGGCGCCGGATGCCAAAATCAGAACTCACGTGACATTGGTCAACACGCCGGTCACGGTCGTGAATGAGAAAGGTCAATTAGTTTATGACCTTGAGGCTCAGGACTTTCGCCTGACCGACAATGGCGTCCGCCAGAGAATCACCAACGTCGATCTAGGGAACAATCCGCTCTCGCTGGTTATTGTGATTGAGACGAGTTCGCGAATCGAGCTGCTGCTGCCAGAGATCCGCAAAACCGGCATCGTTTTCACGGAAACAGTGATTGGCCCCCAGGACGAGGCGGCCGTGGTGGGCTTCAATGATTCAGTGGATACGCTTCTAGATTTTACGACCAGCCGCGATAAGGTTTTTGACACGATGAATCAATTGCAGGCGGGTACAGCGCACGCTAGGCTATTCGATGCCATGGCCACGGGAATAGAGATGCTGAGCCGGCTGCAGCCGCAGCCTACTGCTGATTTGCCGGAACGTCGGCGCGTCATGGTAATTATGTCGGAGGTGACCGACGTTGGCAGCGAAACCCATCTTTCAGCGGTCTTGAAGCGAGCACAACTCTCGAATGTGGTGATTTATTCTCTGGGGATCTCAAGGACGCTGGCGGAATGGAAAGCCCCGTCGAAGGAACTCATGCCTCACCTTATACCTGAAGGGATTTTTCCGCAGCCTAACTTGCCTGGAAGCATTCAGACTACCGAAACCGAGGCGACGCGCTACGGATACGGAAACCTGATCAACTTGATGAGAAACGTCAAGAGTCAGTTTACCCAGACTCTCCAAATTGCTGCGTCTCGAACCGGTGGACAGTACATCAGTACGTTCAAAGGCAAATCCATGCAGGCCGCCGTTGACGAGATCGGCGGGGAACTACACTCCCAGTATTCATTAACCTATGAACCCGCAGGAATGAAAGCGACCGGATACCACGTAATCCAAGTACAGGTTAATCGCGCGAATCTAAAGGTGCGTGCACGGCCCGGATACTACGTCTCGCCGCCCGAACATTAGAGTCGGCCTACCTGTCTAAACACACAGTTCCGTAGCTAATCGCACCGCTCTATTCTCGGGCCGGTACTCCGGACACCAGCAGCGCGCTGACGCAAATGAATTTCAGGGCCCAAGAATGAAGCGATTATTGGCCATAGGTCTTTGTTCCGGTGTGCTCGGAGTAGCCGCGGCGGGCGCAAGATCAAATCCTGCGGGCCTCTCGCATGACGAAGAGCGTAGGATGAGTGAGCTGAAAGAGCGCCTGTGTGCGGTAAGAGGGCTAAGCTGTGCTTATGTCCTTGCCGTTTTCGCGGATTCACGCCTTGAAATTCATTATCCTTCCGCGCCCCAGCATCCGGAATCTAATCCTTCGCAAAGAGAAAGGGAACGAAATCCATTTCTGGCGACAAGATTTGGACTGCTTACGGGCGAATCTTTAGAAAGGTGTCGGGGGTTCCTCAAACTGCATGCAGCCGCTTTCGACGCTGCCTACAAAACCTATGGCGTACCGCCAAAGGTCATCTGCGGGATATTGCGGATTGAAACGAATTTCGGTATTCCCACGAGGCTTTCACCAAATCCTGTGGGCACAATTCCTGCCATTAATCGGTTGGCGACGCTCTACGTTCGCCCTTTGCCTCGTGAGAAGTTATCGCAACATTTTCCAAGATGGCAGGAGTTTGCGCTATACCAATTAAAGGACCTTCTCGATGCGGCCGCGAAATTTGGCTGGGACCTATTCCAGATCCCAGGGTCTTTAACAGGCGCGATCGGTCTCCCTCAGTTCGAGCCGTCGTCGCTCAAAGATGCTGTAGACGGGAATGGGGATGGAAAAATTGATCTTTTTGACCCAGCAGACGCCATCCTGAGCGTAGCGCATTACTTAGTAACTCGCGGCTGGGACGATGAACCGATGCACCAGCAGCGCGCAATCTACGCTTATTACGGCGGAAATTATGAGCTGGATCGGCATAAGTATTACATGAACGGCGTACTGAAATACGCAGACGAGTTCGAGGAATATGCGAAAAACAATCCTTTGAAGCGCGAGACTGCGTCGACGCCGAAACCGTTCTAGTGATGCAACCCAGTCGCGTCAAATCAAAAACCAGCTGATCTTGCGGCGTAATTCTAGTCGAACGCGAAGTTTTCCTGAAACGACGTCCAATCGATGCACCAGCGGTTTGCGTACACCTAGTTGCTTTTTCTGGAGAAGTAAAAGTATAGGGCCAAGCCAACATAGTATTGCTGCCGATTCGGGCGCTTCCCTGTATCGTTTTCGAATTCATAGTAAGGATTGAATTGGACGTGCTTGCCCACGGGCAACAGGCAACCCACATACAAATCAGTTGCAGTCCATTTCTTGTATTGGCTCTCATAGAAGGGCTCGGCTGCAATGTACGGAATGAAATGGTGTGAGCGAATTGAAAAAGTACGCTCCAATGTTAATTTGTTCCTGTAGCGGCAAGTGAACCTCCCAGCTTTCCAATCGAGATCCGCGCGGTTCCGGTCCGAAATCACAATGCCAGTCAAAGGTGGAAGCCGAAACGTCACAGATTCCAATGCGCGATCTTCGATAGGAGTGTTTGGCGCGGTTATGCTCCGGTATCCGACACGTGGCCGGACGGGGCCAATACTCCGTTCCGAAGCCAGAAGGACACGAACTGGGAAGGCGCTTGGCGCGTGCCGTGCTTTATCCGCCGGCCTGGCAAGATCAAACCCGGAACGGTGCTGAACGGCGTAATGTATGTTCCTTTCTTTAGGTTGATTTTAAGAGAGAGGCTGTCAGCTCGAACCGATTCTTCCATCCTGCGGCGCGGCCGTCGCCGCGCTGACCCTGCTGAAGGGTGAGAGAGGCGCACGGTTACCATGACAGAAAACGGAACTTTTGACCACTACCACAAGGGCACGGAGCATACGGCCCGCGCCTCGCGTCTACGGCAGCGAGCAAGGACATTACTTCGGATGGTGCCCGCCCTCGCTGCAGGAGTTGCGCCATTGTTTGCATCGCGGGCTTTATGTGGTTGAAAAACAGATATAGTCCCTCACACATGTAGTTGTGTCCGGGTTCTCCGTCGCGCGACATTACAAACCGGTCTTTCGGACAACCGCCGTTGCACAACGGCCTCACATCACAAGTCCGGCATTGCGTGGTCAGCATGTCGCGCTTGTCATCCCCGAACCGGCGTTGCTCTGCGGAACTCACGAGCTGCAACAGGTGCGTCTGATGAATATTGCCAAGCTTCTAGCCCGGTTCGACAAAATGATCGCAGGCGTAAACATCACCGTTGTATTCCAGCGCCGGACCATATCCACACGTAGGGGCGTGGATGCACAGCAGGTGGCGCCCAAAATAGGCTTCAAGTGTCACATCGAACATCTGCACAAAAACTTCGCCCACGTCATGCCGGACCCACTCCTCGAATATGTCGATTAGGAATCGGCCGTATTGTTCGCCACCGACCGAGCGTTTTGTCACGAGATTTCCCGTCTGCGTATATAACAGGCGCTTGCGGCCCGGCTGCTCACTCCAGCCCAGGTTGGCGATCTCGAGCGTTTCAGCGTTTGCACGCTCCACGATGGGGATGAACTGCAGCCACTTTGCTTTCATCTCGTCCCGGAAAAAGCGATACAGGGTCCGGCCGTGCCTCTCATTGGCGGCGCTGACCGTGCACAGGATGTTGAGCTCAACTCCATGCTGACGCAGGAATCTCCATCCCTGCATCACGCGGTCAAAGGTCCCCCGCTTACTCCGATCCACGCGATACTGGTCGTGAAGCTCGCGCGGTCCGTCGACACTCAGGCCCACAAGAAAATTGTGCTTCTTGAAAAACGCGCACCACTCATCGTTGAGGAGGATCCCGTTGGTCTGAAACGTGTGGCGCACGATTTGATCAGCTCGGCGGTACTTCTCCACCAGTTCCACGGATTTTCTGAAGAAGTCGAGTTTCATGAGGGTAGGTTCGCCACCCTGCCATGCAACCGTAACTTCAGGTGTGCGATGTGATTCAAGCAATTGCCGGATGTAAGTTTCGAGCGTAGCCTCTGACATCCGGTTTCGGTCGTTTGGATACAAAGCTTCCTTGGACAGGAAAAAGCAATACGTGCAATCGATGTTGCATGTGGACCCGCTCGGCTTGGCCAGCAGGTGAAAACAGGGAGGTGATTGAACGGACCGCGTTTCGCCTGTCACTACACCCACGTGCGCTCCATTCTTTTGACAGTGATCAAATTCGACGCCAGCACAATGCCGTGCACCAGCACACTGGACTAGCTCTCTACAATCGCAAACTGTCAGAAATTACAGGTGTAAGCACTTCACGCGTGTCGAATTATAGGCAGCAGGATGCCAGGGCTCGGTACATCGAATGTTCAATCTTTTGGACTACCCACCACTTATCCTTGCTGTCGCCCTGCCGGTTTTCTGGCTCTCTTCCTCAATCGGCGCCCGCTTGCGCGATAACGCACGCGATCTTCAACCAGGCGACCGGGATGATTTGAAATTCGTTCTAGGCGGGGCTCTGACACTTCTCGGCCTTATCGTCGGGTTTACCTTCCAGATGGCTCTCAACAGTTACGACCGGCGCAAAATCCTCGAAGCACAGGAAGCCAATGCAATCGGTACGGAGTACGCTCGCACCGACTTACTCCCACCCGCCGATGCGGTGTTGGTTCGTGCGTTGCTGAAGAACTATATCGATCAGCGCATATCGAATTACACTTCGCAGAACGAGCAGAGAATCCGGCAGGTCGCGGCCCAAACTGCTCGGCTGCAGACGGAAATGTGGTCGGCGGTTACTGCTTCTGCTACGGCAAAACCATCGCCTATTATGGCCCTCACCCTTAATGGTATGACTAGTGTTTTGGACGCCGAGGGATTTGTGGAGGCCGCTTGGCGGCATCACATTCCACCAGCAGCGTGGGGGCTCTTATTCGTGATCTCCATATTCTGCAACCTCTTGGTAGGTCGTGCTACGCAGGGAAGGGGCGGTTTTGTTTTCCTGATTTTACCGGCCGCCTTGTCCATCTCCCTCTTTCTCATAGCCGAGATCGATAGCCCTCGTGCTGGGAGCATTCGCATCGAGCCACAAAATCTTGAAAACCTGGCACACTCCCTCCATTCGCAGTACGAGGCCCAACAGCCGCAAACCCATTTGAGTCAGTAGACTGCGCCGTCGCCATACCTACGAAAACGAATCAAAGCGCTCGATGAGCTTGGCGGACCGGGTGTCCAGAAGAGGTTCCTGGAAAAAAATAAAGCTCTAATCACGGTAACACAGCATTTCCGACTGTCAGAGAACAGAAACGGCTTAGTAGACTCGGGGCGCCGGAGCAGTCGGGGTTACGTCATGTCCGGTTAGTGCCGAGTCCCGAGGACCCGCACGGACTGGTAGTTTTGCCAGTTGCCGGCGGAGCATGGTATTCCTAGACTGCCCACCTCTGAGAAGTGTGTCTGCTTCAGATACTTGGTCGGCCTAGGCTCATAAGGAAACGCATGAATTTATAAGACCGCACGGCGATTGGGGAGCGGAGCCATGCCAGCTACTCAATTCATCTTTACTGAGCGTCGCCCTCCTGGGCCCCGCGAGCGAATGGATTTCGCAGATAGCCGGAATCAGGCGTATCGAATGGGCATCTTCGAGCACCTTGCGAGTAGGAGATTCCAGAGTGCAGTCGCACAATGTTTAATTGCGAGTTTGGTGCCAGTATTACTCACCGTTGTCTTCTACCGATTGCATCTCAATGTCGCCACGGCCAGCCTCCTCTATGTGATTGTCGTCGTGCTACTGGCCCGTGTGGGGAACCTTGCTTCATCCTTCGTTGCCTCCAGCATCGCGGCTCTGTGTCTAGCGCACCTCGCTCCCCCCGCGTATTCGTTTCGCATTGACGATCCGCTCGATGACGTGGCGGTCGCAACTTTCTTGATCAGCTCTTTGATCATTGCTCGCCTGGTGTTCAATCTCCGCAGGTTGACCGAGGAGGCCCTCTCAAGTGTGGACCGCAGATTGATTGATGCAGAAGAGCGAGAACGAAATCGGATCGCCAGCAGCCTTCACGGGGACGTCGATCAGCGGTTCGCATTGCTGGCAGTCAACTTCGATCAACTCAGGCGAAATGTTCCCAATCCAACCGTTGAAGTCCTAACCAGGATGCACGAATTGCAGAAACAAATTAACCAGATATCTGACGACATCCGAGCGTTGGCGTACAGCGTGCATTCTCCAAAACTCGAACTTCTGGGCCTGGTTGAGTGCATGAGAGGCTTCTGCAAAGAGTTCGAGCACAATCGTAAGGTGGAGATTCACTTCAAAAGTTGTGATTTGCCAACCCCTCCGCCGCTGGACTACTCCTTTGCCCTCTACCGAGTTCTGCAGGAAGCCTTAGATAATGCCGCGAAGCACAGCGCGGTCCGGCAATTCGCGGTTGAACTGTTCCAAGCATCGGATACGATACATCTTACCGTCAGCGATCCCGGAGTTGGCTTCGACCCCAAAGTAGCAAAGCACGGAAGTGGACTCGGTCTCGCCAGCATGAAAGAACGGCTTAAGCTCGTGAAGGGAACACTTTCGATTGAATCGAAAACCGAGCTTGGTACCAGAATCGACGCCACCGTGCCCGTCAACCCTAATCGCTAAACCGCGATGAGCGGCTCAAAGACTGGATTTTAGATTGCCCGGCGCAGCGACCTCGTCTTTTGCAAGTTGATGCAGTTCAGAGCGCTCATGAACCCCAATTGTCAGCTACGCCCGCTCGCGGTGCTTAGAACTGCAACTGCAGGCGCGTCTGAAAAAATTGCGTGTTGCCTCGAAGATCGAAACGATCGAGCTGCCCGTAACCATAGGTAAACGACCAACGTACTTCGCGAGATAGATACCAGTTGAGATCCGGGGTGAATCGCCAGAACTTGCCACCGCGCAAGGTGCCGCTGTTGAGATCAATGCTGGAAAATCGCAAAACCAATTCCCAGGCTCCGGGACCTCCGTCGAACACTGGCCTAGATGGAGCGACTGCCTTGAAATAACCCCCTACGGTGTTGTAAGGGCGCGTCTCCCCAGTAAGTATCCAAGTCGTGACGATGTCGCCTCCTCGGAACACGGGATTGCCTGTCGAGCGCGACGAAACGAGTTGGAACCAGTATTCGCTGCCAAGCATCCATGGTCCAACTCGGTAGTACGCTTCATAGCCCGCCATGCGCGTTGCGGTCGCTTCAAATTTGCCGGTATCGACGAAATACGGAGCGGGAAATGTTTCGGGGCGTGACCGGATTTGAAGCTGATCGTTTTCAGGAGTTCCGTAACGGAAGTTCGCACCCAAATGGAGCAGTGTGCCCTCTGCCTCCGAATGAATGGGAAGCCAAGCAACTCGCGCGACGGCTTGGTGGGAATACGAGGAGAACGACTGGCTGTGGGAGAAGACATCGGTATACCAGCCGAGGTTCCACAGAAAGCCGTGCTTTGGAGAATAACCAAGCCACTTGATCCCGTCGGCCAGTATGGGAACGGTGGCGTCGTTCATCGTAAATCTCTCAATTGTCCAGCCCGCATACCCCACCATGACCTTGTTCAGCGAGAACCCCTCTTTCGTGCGACCGATGAAGAAGTATCCCCAGAGTTTGGGAACCGCAAACATGACACCCGTTTCCCGAAACAGCCAGGAGTTGGTCGGAGCGTCGTACATGATCCCAGTGCTCCATGTTACGTTCCGCTTGAGACTGGGGAAGGTTCCACGGAGAAGGAATCGGAAATCACGGAGCCTAAAATCGGGGTCGAGGGTGAACTGTTGTTTGCTCTGTTTGTCCTGCGAATAACCCGCGAATTCGTACAAGAGCCCCGCGCCCGCCCGCATAGTGAAATGCGGTCCTTCGTACTCATTCCAATGTGCCATCTTCCTGGGTATTTCTATGTTGTCGGACTCGCCTGCCTCTTCAGTGTTCACGAGATTGGGGTTGGCCGACGGAGTTGTAGTCTGATTTTGGTTTCCAGTCGGGGGACCACCCGGTTGCGCCGCGTCCTTAGGTTCTTCCGTGCCGGACTGCGTGCCTGCGGTTTCCTCCTGCGCGCACAACGTTCCCGGCGCCACAACTAGCGAGATCAACACGATTACCTGCAATAGGCGCCGCATGACCTAGTAAGCAGCGAACATTTCTTGAATCTGCGTCGCGCTATGCGGTTTCAGAAGTGCCAGGGACAACAAGATTCGCGACTTCTGGGGATTGAGCTCATCAGAGGCGATGAAACCGAGCGCATCGTCTTTCACTTCCACATTGCGCCCTACTGTTCCTGTAGGCACCCGGCTGCTGCGAACGACAACCACGCCTTCTTTGACAGCGTGAGCGGCCGCTTCGATGGCAGCCTGGTTCATGTTGCCATTGCCGACGCCGGCGATGATGATGCCCTTCGCTGCACTGTTAACGCTGGCGGTGATCAGGTCTGGCGACATATCGGCGCAAGCAAAGATAATGTCCACCCGCGGCAGCTTCGTTACGTTGGAGATGTCGAATTCGCTCGACGTAGTGTGCTTCCACGGCGGCGCGTTGTAGAAATCGTTTTTGCCATACGCGGTGACGCCAACCACGCCACGCTGCGGCGACATGAAAGTCTGAACGTCTGTCGTGCTCGTCTTGGTAAGGGAGTGCGCTGCGTGAATCTGGTCGTTCATGACCACCAGGACGCCGCGGCCTTTGGCTTTCGGGTCGATGGCAACCCCCACCGCGTTGTAGAGGTTCAGGGGACCGTCGGCGCTGACCGCCGTAGACGGCCGCATGGATCCGACCATGACCACCGGTTTGTCGCTCTTCACCACCAGATTGAGAAAGTACGCCGTCTCCTCCATGGTATCGGTTCCGTGAGTAACCACGATTCCGTCTACATCCCGCGACCGCAACAGTTCGTTGATGCGCTTGGCGAGCTTCAGCATGATGTCGAACGACATATCCTGCGAGCCTACGTTAGCTATTTGTTCACCCTTGATGTTCGCTAGCTCGCGGATTCCGGGCACGGCTTCCAACATGGCATCGATCGTCACGGCTCCGGAGGTGTACGCGGATTGCGTCCCGCTGCCGGCGGCTCCTGCGATCGTTCCGCCAGTTGCGAGAATGACGATGTTTGGTTTCTTGCCCTCGCTCGCAACATTCTGGCAACCCGCGCAAAAGAGGAATACAAGGAAGACTGCAGAGATTCTGTGAGACCGGTTCATGACGCTCCTTTCAAACTTTTGTACGCCGTGGGGCTGCTCTTCGCTGCCTTAGTCCGTCTTGTCTTTCCCTTTATCCAATCCAGCCAGTTTGGCCGGATCGAGGAGTTCCTTGATCTGCGCCTCTGTAAGAATTTTCTTTTCGCGAATGATCTCGAGTATTCCCTTGCCGCTCTCGTAGGCCTCGCGCGCGAGCTCTGTGGACTTGTCGTAACCCAGGACAGGGTTGAGCGCGGTGACGATGCCGACCGTCGTTTCCATGTAGTGAGCCAGGACTTTCTCGTTCACAGTAATGCCGTCGACGCATTTTGTGCGCAATAGGATCGACGCGCGATACAGCAGGTGCTGCGATTCCAGTACCGCAAGACCTTCGATCGGTTCGTAGGCGTTTAGCTGAAGCTGTCCACTGTGTGCCGCCAGCGTCGTGACGTAGTCGTTGCCCATTACGCGGAAAGCAACCAAGTTCATCACTTCGGGAACAACCGGGTTCACCTTCCCCGGCATGATTGACGAGCCGGGCTGGAGCGCCGGTAGGTTGATCTCAGATAGGCCGGCACGCGGCCCGGAAGTCAGCAAAATCAGGTCGCTTGAGATTTTCGAAAGCTTAATGGCCAAGCTTTTCAGTGCCGACGAATAAACAACAAATCCTTGTTGGTCCCAGGTGGCAGCCAACATATCTGACGCTGGCACAATCGGTTTACGCGTGAGCTTTGCTAAATGCGCGGCGCATTTCTCCGGATATCCCTTCGGGACGTTTATGCCCGTGCCGATCGCCGTGGCCCCCATATTGACGGCATATAGCGATTTCTCGGCCTCCCGCAACAGCTGTATCTCGCCTTCAAGCGAAGCAGCGAAAGCGCGGAATTCTTGGCCTACAGTCATCGGCACGGCGTCTTGCATTTCCGTGCGTCCCATCTTAACTACCTGAATATAGGCATCTCCCTTCGCGCGGAATGATTCCGCGAGCAGGTGCAATTCAGCAATCAACTTATCGTTCCGCAGTAGGATCGCCACCTTAATAGCCGTGGGGTACGAATCGTTCGTCGACTGCGACATATTCAGGTCGTCGTGTGGCTCGACGAACTGGTACTCACCTTTCTTATGACCTGTCTCCTCCAACGCGACGTTCGCTAGCACCTCGTTGGCATTCATGTTTGTGGATGTGCCAGCGCCGCCCTGATACCAATCCACTAGGAATTGATCGTGATACTTGCCGGCCAGTACCGCCAGGCAGGCCTTCTCGATCGCTTCGAGGCGTTCCTTCTTCATCGCGCCCACGTCGGTATTGGCCTGGGCTGCGGCAAGCTTCACAATGGCCCACGCTTCGACAAAGCCAGGGTAGTGATTGATCGACACGCCGGATAGTTGGAAGTTCTCTAGCGCTCGGGCGGTCTGGACGCCGTAGTACGCGTCGGCCGGGATCTCCTTTTCGCCTAAGAGATCCTTTTCCACTCGCGGCTTGGCATTGGTCGCTTGCGCCGGTTGTTGACCCCACGCTAGATCAACGGTGAGCGCCGCAACCAGCGTGAGGACACCGGTAAGCGTGGCCCATCTGCAATTCCTTGACAATTTCATAGTCATGCTATGGCCTCGCGCATTCGATTTGCACCTCAATGTCGGAAATTGACCTTCCGCCATATGCAAGAGCGGCAATCGAGAAATCTGTGCTGACTAAGTTGTGACGATTCTTACGTGGCGGAAACTGTAAGAAGTAACAGCAGTGGCCGGATTTGTCCCGTTATGGCCGTGAAAACCGCTTAGCTTTCCACAGCCGAAGCCGTGGTAGCGCACTGATGGCATTCCCATTGACCTGTCAGTTTTGACAGGTGCATTGGCATCGACCCTCACCTTATTGTCGCGGGCCTCCAAGGTTGAAAACGCCACTGTGGGCTGGATCGTCGTTATAGGGATTTTCCGTGTCGGGAGGCGGCAACTCCAGTCCGCAGTGTCATTTGCTCATTTTTAGCAATACACTGAGTGTCACAGCAGATGTGCCCGGTGATAGCAGGTCGATCGGTATACCGACTGCCACCTCGAATCGATTGACCCCGACACTAGTATTTTTACCAGCGACCGCGAAGTACAGTGCCCGTAGACTAGGCTTCTTTTCTTAAGTATATCTACCTCAGTAACATCGCTCCATCCCCGGCCTTATGAGTACTAGAAGCGTGTTGCGGTCCGAAAGGGGAGTCACAATGTCAACGATCGAGGCTTTTGACTCTCGAGGTCGATTAACGCGGACAAACTGGGCAAGCTTTCCGATCGTGAGCAAACGTCTGAACTGCGAAGCGTAGCGCGAGAGGGGGCGCGGCGACGACTGTCAGATCTGACAGGCGGTCGCTTTATCGGAATATCTCAGCTTTGGGGACTTTCGAGGCTTTCTCTTCCGCAATTCTGTGGGCGAATCCGATCAGGAGTTGCCTGTCGCGTTCATCCATTTTTCCGAGCAGTATTTGCAACCGATACAACAAGCGCGCGCCCTTCCTACTGCTGCCCCAATCCGTTCTGTTGGTGTTGTCCGGGGCAATGGCAAACGATATTGGGGACTGCTCATCTTCATAAAAAATCCGGTAGAGAGGAAGGTCGAAGGCACGGGCCAATTTTTCGAGCGTCGCGACGGAGGGCACGGTGTGCCCATTTTCTACCCTCGAAATGTAACAACGAAGCAGGCCGGTTCTTTTCTCCACGTCTCCCTGCGAGAGCTTTCTTTGCTCTCTAATAATGCGTAAACGATCGCCAATCATCGTAGAGGCGTCCTTTTTGCGCCTTTGTAATGGTCATTGGTTCGTCTGATTTTGTCGTTGCCCACACGCAACCGAGTGCAATCGCTCCAGGATTTTCAGTTATCACTGCAGCGCGCCGGCATGGAAAGCGGAAGGTAATTGCCGACAGCGGCGAAGACCAACATTGCGAGGCAGCAACGACAGGAAGAGGCTTTTGGTTTATTCAAGACTGAAGGGGGCTTGCAAACCTCGGGCAAAGGAGAATTGTCTAATCTATGTGGCAACGAAACTGCCCGGTGTGCCGGAAACCCATGACGAAAAAAGAACCAACAGAAACGGTTGCGTGTCCGTGCGGGAAATACGTCTGGAAAGGTTAGATCGTTTTATTTGGATGTCCTTACGCTTGCGCTAATCCGATCGGCGTTGTTATGCGCCAGCGGCTCATTTGCGGCATGACTGCGACATGGCATTTGCAAAAAAAGACACCGAGACTCATTTCTCAGGGCTAGAATTAGGTTCAGTGGCTTGTGATTCCTAGGTTCTGCCGATCTGGAGGGTTCATGCGATACAAACATTCTTTCTGTGCGACGGTCCTTGTCCTCGCCTTCGCCTCCTCTCTTTCCGCGCGCGGGCAGGTTTGGGGCTTTTTGGGCGGTACACAAGTTCATGGCCATGGGGATCATGACACGATTGAGGTCACTCGCCACGATATCCCCGTGCGTGCGATCCAGGTGCGGATCAGCGGTGAAACCATTTTCGTCGATCGCCTGGTCGTGCGCTTCGGCAAGGGCGCATCCAAGGAGTTCGCCGTCGGTGACCGGATTTCGCCCGAAGGAAAAAGCTATGTCATTGACCTCCCCCACGAATTTCAGACGCTTGAAAGCGTCGAGCTTTGGTATTACCGGGAAGCTGGTAAGCCCAATCCCAAAGTCAGTTTGTATGGCACGAGCGGCGAGTCGCAGATAGACGCGGTCTCAAGCGGTCAGTATCTGAGCCGCCTCCGCTGATTGCTTTCGCGGTCACAGCTCGTTGCCGTAAAGTAGCCTTTCTCGACAGGGCTAAGCACATCAAATTGCGCGCGATGCATGTTATCGCCTAAGAGCAATTCCGTACGCTAATACCTGATTCCCATGATCACCGGGACGATCTGTGTCGAGACCTTGCCGCCTTGGGGCGAATAATGGTAGCGAGCCTCGATAAAGAACTTGACGTGCTGTTGGGAGAGGTTCATCGTGACGCCAGCGCCGGCGTTTACACCACCAGAACTAAGGCCTTTGCTCACAAGCGTATTATCGGTGGAAACAAATCCATTCACGCAGGTGTATCCCCAATAATTCCAAACCGGTTGGCACACGGTGCCCGGCGCCACCGTGGCGTTCTTGAGTTGGCCGTATCGGTAGTACCAACCGCCGCCTCCGATAAGGTAAAAGCCATAGCGTCTGCCCTCCCTGTGATACATGTAATTTGCCGTCAACGCATAGAGATTTCGGGTCACACCGAGGTTGCAGGTACTAATTGTCGTCACCGGCTGTACGCACGTGAGTTGCGAGAGGGCCTGCAAAGCGGTGTGATTGGGAGGCAACCCCTGCCAAAGAAACTCACCGACGA
>Ga0307475_10000430_pt1 | contig 24836 bp, 24 predicted proteins | sample atmos_gasesECM1C_FD_203317 | JGI IMG/M metagenome (GOLD analysis project Ga0307475, IMG submission 203317) | Hardwood forest soil microbial communities from Morgan-Monroe State Forest, Indiana, United States - atmos_gasesECM1C_515 | ecosystem: Environmental > Terrestrial > Soil > Temperate... | reverse complement strand
GAATCCACCCACTCCGACGCACCCTTGGGAAATTCACGATGCACCATCTCTTGGAATTCCGCGCTGCCCGCCAGTTCCTCCAGGCTGCGCCAGTATTCCGGCCCTTTGGTCGCTGCGATGCGAGCGCGGGCCGTCTCCAAATCTAACGCGGCGTCCACCTTGTCTTTCTTGCTAGGACAGACATCTTCGCGCCGACTCTTACCGTTTTGTTCTTCCATCTTCATCCCACCCTACCGATGACACGTCGAACAGCTTGTAATATCGGTGACCGTACGCAGCTTGTATTTCTTCACCAGGTCGGTGCCGAGCGCAATCTGATCGGTGTACTCTTTTCCATCCATAGCCAGCGGTTTGCCGCTCGAGGGCTGCTCATAGCGCATGTTGAACACCTGGTCGCGCGGACGCAGATGCTTCTCCGGCTTGCGATGGCACTCCAGACACCACTCCATCTGCAGGGAGGCATAGTTGTACATCAGCGGCATGCGGTCGACCGGGCCGTGGCAAGTGTTGCATCCGACGCCTTTGTTGATATGAATGCTGTGATTGAAATAAACGAAATCCGGAAGGTCGTTTACCCGGTTCCACACTAGCGACTTACCACTGCGAAAGCTCTCGCGCACCGGTTCCAGTAACTGGGCATTGGTCCAAATCTGCGAATGGCAGTTCATGCAGGTTTTGGTCGGAGGAATGCCCGCGAAGCTCGAGGTCTCTACCGAGGTATGGCAGTAGCGGCAGTCAATCCCAAGGCCGGCCACGTGGTGCTGATGACTGAAGGGAACCGGCTGCGGCCTGGCTACTCCGGCGTAAGTCACATAGGGCGACCGTTGAATCTCGGCCGCTGCCCAGAACAGCGCCGCCACGACAAAAACGGCTCCATAAATCGTGGCGCGGGAAATGGTGTTCGTACTGCGATGAAAGATCTGCATCGAACTTCCAGTGCAGCGGGAACCACTTGGCTGGGCCCCGGTTCATGCAGCGTTGGTTAAGCGGTCACGAGAGAGCCGTGACACTGAAAATGAAAACGCGCGATTATAGCAGGCCGACGAATTGGGAATTGCGGTCCGCTACACTTAACTGCGAAACCATGGTCAAACTTGGCGACCAGAACCACAACACTGGCAAACGGAAACCCTATCGCAGATTCATCACCAATAGCTTGGGTTCAGTCATTTCCTCGATAGCGTAACGCAAACCCTCGCGACCGAGTCCGGAGTCTTTGACACCCCCATAGGGCATGTGGTCTATACGGAAACTCGGAACATCCCCGGCAATCAAGCCGCCCACCTCGAGTTCTTCATAGGCGTTGAATAGCAGCTTGACGTCGCGAGTGAAGATCCCCGCCTGCAAGCCGTAGGCAGAGTTGTTGGTCTGGCGCAAAGCATCCTTGAAGTCATCATAGGGCTCGATCGTCACCACGGGAGCGAATATCTCCTGGCAGTTCACCTTCATTTCTGGACGAGTGCCGGTCAGCACCGTGGGTTCGAGCATTGGACCGTTGCGCCGCCCGCCGCAAAGCAAACGCGCGCCGCCTCGGACCGCCTCCTGTATCCAGTCGCTGGCGCGTACGGCATCACTTTCCCGGATCAGGGGACCGAGATCGGTGGATTCATCGAGCGGATCTCCAGTTCTTAACTTGGCAACGCCTACCAGCATCAGATCGGTGAACTTGGCGCAGACCGAACGCTCCACCAGGATGCGCTGGACTGAGATGCAGGTCTGCCCTGCATACCCAAAGCCTCCTGCCACGCAGCGGTCGGCGGCGTAGGCCAAGTCGGCATCACTGTGCACTATGACGCCGGCATTGCCACCCAGTTCTAAAATTACTTTCTTCTTGCCCGCGTTTCTCTTGATCTGCCAGCCTACCGCCGCGCTGCCGGTAAAGCTGATCATCTTCAGGCGGTCATCGCTCACGAGCAGGCCGGCATCTTCATTCGACAATGGCAGGACATTGAGGGCGCCATCCGGCCAGCCCGCTTGTTGTACCGCCTCCGCCAAGAGGAGGGCGCTGAGTGGAGTTTGGGGCGCGGGCTTTAGCACCATGCTGCAACCAGCGGCGATCGCCGGCGCCAGTTTGTGCGCTACTAGATTCAGCGGAAAATTGAAGGGAGTGATACCGGCGATCGGGCCGAGCGGAAAGCGACGCACAATCCCCCAGCGCCCGGCGGTGTACTCCTGCCAATCCAATGGGAGATATTCGCCATAGATGCGCGTGCTTTCCTCCGCAGCGACAGTGAAAGTGAAGATAGAGCGCTCCACTTCCGACCGGGCCGCTTTAATTGGCTTTCCCGCTTCCTGCGCCAAGGTACGGGCGAATTCTGCTTTGCGCTCGGCGATGTTCTCAGCCACCCGGCGCAGCACGCGTTGACGCTCGAAGGCAGGAAGACGGCGCGTGGTTCCAAAAGCCTTCACTGCCGCGGCAATGGCTGCCTCCGCGTGTTGGCGCCTGCCCTGGAATACTTGCGCGATTACGCTTCCGTCATACGGCGCTCGCACTTCAACCAGATCGCCTTCCTCCATCCACTTGCCATCCACCAAAAACCCTTGCGTGCTGACTGGAGTCGCAATCATTTCGGCCATGACGTTAGCTTAGACCTCCGCCCGACGAAGAAGCGATAATTATAGGCTTTTTGCGCGCTGCCGATTGCCTGCCCGCTGCGATGATAATAACCTCCGTACACTGGATGAAGGAGGACGAAAAAGGTTGCAAGAATCCATTTTGGGACTCGCCACGATGCTCCGCAACAAGTCGATCTCCCCCGTCGATCTCACTAAAGAATGTCTGGCGCGCATTGAGAACCTTAATCCAGCGCTGAATGCATTTATCACGGTCACGGCAGATGCTGCCCTGAGCCAGGCGCGGGAGGCTGAGGCCGAAATCCAGCGTGGCAACTGGCGTGGACCGCTGCATGGCGTCCCAATTGGGATTAAGGACCTGATCGACACGGCAGGCATCCGCACGACGGCTGCCAGCGCATTGTTCCGAGATCGCGTTCCCACGGAGGACGCGGAAATTGTCCGTCGCGTGAAGAACGCTGGGGCTGTATTGCTAGGCAAGCAAAATCTGCATGAGTTTGCCTATGGTGGCAGCTCGATGGTGAGTTATTTCGGCGAAGTGCACAATCCATGGGACCCAGCTTATATCGCAGGCGGGTCTTCCGGAGGCTCTGCCGCCGCCGTTGCCGCGGGCCTCGGTTATGCCGCGCTCGGTACTGACACCGCGGGCTCCATCCGCGAGCCGGCGGCGCTCTGCGGTGTGGTCGGCCTTAAGCCCACGTATGGACGGGTCAGCGTCCGCGGCGTGATCCCGCTGTCGGTGTCATTGGACCACGTTGGCCCTATCACGCGCACGGTTGCTGATGCAGCGGTGATTCTGCAGGCCATTGCTGGATTTGACGCGAAAGACAGCCGCAGTGCTGATGTGCCAGTTCCGGACTGCTTGTCGGGGATGCGCGAGAAGACGCTGCGACGAATCGGTGTCCCGCGAACATTTTTCTTCGACGATTTAGACTCGGAAGTTGATTCCGCTTTGAAACAGGCCCTTTCGGTTCTGGCCTTGATGCGGCTGGACATTCGAGATATCGAATTGCCAGTCCTGACCGACCGGAAGCTGCAGAGTGCAGAATCTTATGCTTATCACGCTGAGTTCGTGGCGCGAAGTCCCGAGCTCTACCAGCCGGAAACGCTGCGCCGCATCCGCACCGGAGCGAACATCAGCCAGGAGAGTATCAGCGAACGACGCCGTGAGCTGGAACAAGTCCGGAGGGAAATCGGTGAAATTTTCGAAAAGGTCGATCTGCTCGTGACCGCAACCACCCCGATTCCGGCGCCTTCTGTGACCGAGCTAAAGGAATATCCAGAGCGTCTTCGCACGCGCGAACTTTTACTCCTGCGCAACACCCGCCCCGCCAATGTGTGGGGCTTGCCTGCCATTTCCATTCCTTGCGGCTTCACTCAAACGGGTCTTCCAATCGGACTGCAAATCATCGGCCCACGTTGGGGAGAAGTAAAGGTTCTTCAGCTAGCCGATGCCTACGAACAAGCCACGGCTTGGCACAAGTCAGTGCCGAAGATTGCGTCCGATACCGCAGCTTCCTCGCAGCCTGCCGGCCAGTCCGGATTCAAAGCAAGTTGCTAAGATATTTCTGTGCCAGCCACGATCCGGAAGAAATCCCAACTGACGATCCTCCGAGCTGATTCGCTCGCGCGTATTCCCTGGCTGGTACACGGCTTCAGCACACGGCTTGGTGGTTTTTCTCGGGCGTACGGCGGAGGCGCGCTCAATCTAGGCTTCACCCAAGATGATTCGCCTACTGCAGTCGAACGTAATCGCCGAGCCTTCCTTAAGGAACTCGGCCCAGCAGAGCATGGTCGCCCTTGTCCGCTGATCACTCTGCGGCAGATCCACTCCGATGTCATCCACAGCGCAACAGAATTCTCAAGTCAAGAACTAGCTGGCGATGGCCTGATCACGCGTGAGCCTGGCATTCTGCTCGCCATTCAGACTGCCGACTGCCTGCCCGTGATTCTTGTCGACACCAAGCTCAGGGCAGTCGGGGTCTTTCACGCCGGCTGGCGTGGAACGGTAAAGCGCATCGTGGAGAAGGGCGTTGGAGAGATGCGGCACAGCTTTGGCGCTCGGCCACAAGAGATCCAAGCTGCCATCGGGCCTGGCGTCCACAAATGTTGCTATGCGGTGGGGCCGGAGGTGCGCGCTGAGTTTGAATCTCAATTCCGCTATGCGTCGGACCTGTTCCAGGAAATCATGGAATCGGATCCGGTCCGCGAGAAATATCCGCTGTTATTTCTCAACGCACGCGCTCCGGGCCATGGCGAACTTCAAAAGACAATCTTTCTCGATCTGGTTGAGGCAAACCGGCGTCAACTGATGGCTGCGGGAGTTCCGGCCAGGAATATCAACTCATCGCCTCTGTGCACCGCTTGTCGCACCGATTTGCTGTTTTCCTATCGGGCAGAAAAGGGAGTCACCGGACGCATGATGAGCGTCGTGGGAATCAAGCCGGGGAATTAGTCCAGTTGGTCTCAGAGACGTCATCCCGAAATCCGGCGCAATTCAGCCGGTTGAGGGATCTCGCGCGAGGCTTATCCGGCGCGCTACTTGCCGCATTGCCTAACATCCTCTTGGCGGTTAACATTCAGAGTCTCCCCAAAACGCTGAGGTCACAAATCCGAATGTCTGAGGTCGCCGCCACACCCCACCATCCAGATGCCAACAATGGCTCTCCGGAAGCGCCATCCGTTGAGGTGTACGCCGTGTACGGCATTGAGCCGGAAATCCAGGCTTACGCGATGGCTAAGTATTCGCGCTCGGCGCTCTCCATGAAGGAATCGCTGAAGGAAATCAGCCAGCAGAAGGCCGAGAAATTTCTTAACACATTTTATTTTCAGTATGGCCACCGTTCGATTGCTGATCTGGCGCACATCGCGCTGGCCATTGAGCGGCTGTCGATCCTCGCGGCTATCGCCGTGGCGGATGAGCAGCGCTGGGATGGCCAGGAACGTTCCACGCGTTATCAAGATTTCAAGAAAAGTGGCTACTTCACTCCGGATTTTGGCGACGACCAGCAAGCCCGCACGCTGTATCGGGAGACGATTGAGGGTTTATTCGCGGAATACGAATTGCTTTCGGAGCGCATGTCCCGCTTTCTCGCGAGCATCACGCCTAAGCCGGCCGAGATGAAGCAGGAAGCTTACGAGCGCACGCTGCGGGCGCGCGCATTCGACATCTCACGCTATCTGCTGCCTCTCGCGACCAATACTTCTTTGGGCGAGATTGTGAATGCTCGGACGCTGGAGAGCCAGGTCTCACACTTGCTCGCGCATACCCACCAGGAAGTCCGTCACCTGGGAGTGCTGCTGAAACAAGCCGCCACATCCCCAGCTTACAATTTAAATGAAGAGTCATTGCGGGAGTTGGTCAATCAAATTCGCGCCATCTCACCAGAGTTGGCAGACAGGGCAGAGCGCGAGCTGCTGCGCGAAGTTCGAGTGGCCCCGACCTTAGTGAAATACGCCGATCCGAATAAATATGAGATCGAGACGCGGCGCGAGTTACGGCAAATCGCGTCCGAGCTGATGGGGAACCTGCCGATCGCTCCGGCTCCGCCAGTCGATCTTTTGGATGACGACCCGCTGGAAGTGGAGTTGGCGACGACGCTGATTTACGAACACTGCCATTATCCTTACCGGCAAATCCGGGAGGCAGTGCAGGCGGCCGGGGAGCGCATCCGCCGCGAAATCATCGACTCGGGACTACGCCATCGCAGCAGTCACGATGAGATGCTGCGGCCTTTCTGCGCCGGCCAGCAGTTCCGCTTTGATATTTTGATGGACATCGGCGGCTTCCGGGATATGCATCGCCATCGGCGCTGCATCCAGATCGGCCAGGGATTCACCATGAAGCACGGTTACGACGTGCCGGACGAATTGGAAGTTGCCGGCGCACGCGGAACCTACGATGCAGTCATGCGTCGAACAGCAGAAGCGGTCGAGGATTTATCACGGCGGGGCGGCGCGGAGGCAGAGGAGAACGCCCAGTACACGATTCCGTTGGGATTCCGCAAGCGGACGTTGTTCAAGATGGATTTCTCAGAGGTGGTGTACATCTCCGAACTGCGTACTGGGCCTGCAGGACATTTCTCGTACCGGAAGGTGGCGTACGCAATGTATGAAGCGGTTGCGAAGAAGTATCCAGTTCTCGCCAAGTATTTGAGGGTGCATGACGTACGAGAGCCCGTGGATTTGCTCAAGCGCTAGAGAACCGCGCTCCCCCGAACAGCCGGAGGTGGCCGTCTCCACGCTGCTCCTTACGTGTACATCACCTTTCGCTCACCCTTTACAATTCTCCCCACCGTGTACGCTTTCTCCCCAGCACGTTCAAGCACGGTCTGAGCCTTCTTGAACTTCTTCGACGGAACCACGAGCAGCATGCCTAGTCCCATGTTGAAGGTGCGCAGCATTTCCTCCTGGGGAACATTTCCCAGTTGTTGCACATGCTCAAAGATCGGCAACACCGGCCACGAGCCGATCTCGATCACGGCAGCCATGCCACGCGGCAACACGCGAGGAAGATTGTCTGTCACCCCGCCGCCAGTGACGTGCGCCATGGCGGAGACGCACTCCGCATCCACCAGCCGCTTCACCGCATGCCAGTAGCTTTTGTGGGTCTTCATGAGCTCGTTGCCAACTTTGCCTTTAAGCTCGTTCACATAGGAATCGGGTGTGTAGCGGCCAATCTCGAAGAGCACCTTGCGGGCCAGCGCGTAGCCGTTGGTGTGCAGGCCGTTCGAGGCCAGGCCCAATATGACGTCGCCAACCTCGACTGTCTTGCCGGTAATGATGCGCTCTCGCTCGGCGACGCCGACAATAAAGCCAGCCAGATCGTATTCGCCCTCGGGATAGAAGCCGGGCATCTCGGCGGTCTCGCCCCCAATCAGCGCGCATCCGTTATGCTTGCACGCCTCGGCTAGTCCCTCGACCACTTTCTCCACCACTTCGGGCTCGAGCACCCCGGTGGCGAGGTAGTCCATAAAGAAGAGCGGAGTCGCGCCCTGCACCGCGATGTCGTTGACGCAGTGATTTACCAGGTCTGCGCCAATGGTGTGATGGACTTTCATCTCGAAGGCCACCTTTAGCTTGGTGCCCACGCCATCGACGCTGGAAACGAGCACTGGATCGGTCCATTTCTCTTTGTTAATGGCAAACAGGCCGCCGAAGCCGCCGATTTCGCTCAGCACGCCCCGAGTGAAGGTCTTGTGGGCCAGGTATTTGATCCGCTTCTTGGTGCGGTTCGCGCGGTCGATGTCTACGCCGGCGTCGGCATAGGTGACGGTGGCAGTCTTCGCGGAATCGTGGGCCACAGAAGTCAATCCATCTCTATAGAAGTGCGGGGAGTCCGCTTGGGGTTCACTAACCGGAAGAAACGTTTTAAGCGCGGGTTATTGTAGCATGTTTGTGGACGCGATCAGGCGACTCACAAATGGCACCAGGTCACTGGGTGATGTAAGACGAAAAGTAATAAACCAGCACACCAAACAGTGTAAGGCCAGCGATTCCGTAGGCGGTGAGGACCCATACATTTCGATCCTCGCGCCGCACTTTATCCGATGCCGAATTAGCTGCTGTAGCTGAATTCCCAGGCTGCTCCATAAAAACCCCTCCGAGACTGGAGCCCCTTGTCACGCGGTGGTCGCCCTGTCACACGCCAAAAGGCTGAGTAAAATTTTACTACGGCTTCAGTGGGCTCAAGGTTGAAAATTGGGAACCTAGTCCAGCTTTAGGAAAAAGACACCCCGGCTCACCGCCGGGGTGTTGGCAAGAATCGGAAACCTAGGCCGGAACTTACTTCATATCACTCTTCTTGTCATCTTTCTTCATGTCGTCTTTCTTTTCCTTCTTGGACGCCTTCTTGCTGGCCTTCTTATCGGCCTTTTCTGCCTTTTTGGAGTCAGCCTTCTTGTCCGTCGAATCCTGCGCGAAGGACACAGCCGACAACGAGAAGGTCAGAGCAACCGCAAATAACAGCGTGAGCAGTTTCTTCATTTTCTAAACTCTCCTTGACTGTTTCGGTATGTAGAGTCTTTGGATTCAGGACGCACGGCTGCGTTCGATGGCTAGCAGGGATTGTCCCGGTGGGGAGCCATTGTAGTCCAAAGCATCGAATTCTCCCAAGCGGAAAAATCTACTAGTGCCAGGGGAGGAAACGGGTCGTGGCAAGCGAAGTAAGTTACGTTGCCACCAAATTGTTGGCCGAGTCGCATTTTTAAAGTTCCTTTTTAGGACAATTGCCTCAGGAATCTGGCAACTGCAACAGCAATTCGCCTTTTCTTCGCTCACGAACCGATGTATAATCCGCGTCAACACCATCCACATTCATAAAAAGGAGCCGCACTTATATGTCTGATGAACGGACAAAGGCGATTGATCTGGCGTTTGCGCAAATCGAAAAGCAGTTTGGCAAGGGCTCAATCATGCGGTTGGGATCGAAAGAGGCCATCGTTCCCATCGCGGTGATCCCCACAGGCGCCATTTCGTTCGACGCTGCCCTGGGCGTAGGGGGCTTTCCGCGGGGCCGCGTGGTCGAGATCTTTGGTCCCGAGTCATCTGGCAAAACCACGATCGCATTGCAGGTAATTGCTCAAGCACAGAAAACTGGCGGCATGGCCGCGTTTGTCGATGCTGAGCACGCGCTCGATCCCGGCTACGCTAAGAAGCTCGGTGTGGACGTAGACAACCTGCTGGTCTCTCAACCCGACTACGGCGAGCAAGCTTTGGAGATCACCGAGGCGCTGGTACGCTCCGGCGCCATCGACGTGCTGGTGGTCGACTCGGTAGCCGCGCTCGTACCGAAGGCCGAACTCGATGGGGAAATGGGCGACAGTCATATGGGATTGCAGGCGCGGTTAATGTCACAAGCGCTCCGCAAGCTGACTGGCACGGTCTCCAAGTCACGCACCTGCCTGATTTTCATCAACCAGATCCGAGAGAAAATCGGCGTCATGTTCGGAAACCCGGAAACCACAACTGGCGGACGTGCGCTGAAGTTTTATTCGTCAGTGCGGGTGGACATCCGCCGCATCGCCGCGATCAAGGAAGGCGACGTAGTGACTGGATCACGCACCAAAGTGAAGGTAGTGAAGAACAAAGTCGCCGCTCCTTTTCGTGAAGCTGAGTTCGACATCATGTATGGCGAGGGCATCTCCCGCGAAGGCGACTTGATTGATATCGCCGTGAATCACAACCTGCTGGAGAAGTCGGGGTCCTGGTTCAGCTACAAGAGCGAACGCATTGGACAGGGTCGCGAGAACGCGCGCCAGTTCCTCAAGGACAACAAGGAAGTCTATGCCAAGCTGGAAGCTGAGGTGCGCAAAGAGCTGGGACTGATTCCGGCGACAACTGCCCCGGCACAGAGCCAGATCCCGCCGACAGCGCGTGTAACCACGATGCCCAGTGCAGCCCCCGAAACCGCAAAGGTGCCCGCAGCACGGCGGTAGGAACTCTTCGATTCGATTGTCATTCTGAGCCGCTCTGCGTCGGGATGCCAACCCTTCCGACGCTGAGGACGTTGCGCATCTTGCAATCATCAATTGCCATCCCTGCTCTCCACCGACTAGAATCCTTGGTTAACCCAGCCTGCCCCGCTTCTGTGAGGATGATTGAAGCAAGTTATCGCCATCTATCCCGGTTCGTTTGACCCATTGACCAACGGGCATCTCGATTTGATCGAGCGTGGAAGTGAAATTTTCGATGAACTGGTGGTGGCGATTCTGAGGAATACAGAGAAGAGTCCGCTATTCAGCTTGGGAGAACGCCGCGCAATGCTGGAAGCAATGACCGAGCGTTTCCGCAACGTGCGCGTGGATACGTTTGATGGCCTCACCGTTGACTACGCGCTCAAAGTGGGGGCCAAGGCGATCTTGCGCGGCATTCGCGCCCTGAGCGATTATGAATACGAGCTGCAAATGGCTCTGATGAACCGCAAACTGAACCCCGATCTGGAAACCGTATTCATGATGCCAGCTGAACAATATTCCTACTTGAGCTCCAAGCTAGTACGCGAGGTCGCCCAACTAGGAGGATCCATCAAAGATCTGGTCCCGGCGATGGTGGAACAAAGACTCAGAGAGAAACTGGATCCAGCAGTCAAGTTAGAACACGCAAGAGAGCGAAGAGCAAAGACGGGAAAATGAGAATGACTTCAGTCACGGAAGCTCCTACGGCAGCGAAACTCACGGAACGGATTAACCGCATCGAACCCTCCGCCACTATGGCGGTGGTCGCGGAAGCCGACAAACTGCGTCAGCAAGGCATTGACGTCGTAGACTTTGGCGCGGGAGAGCCGCACTTTTCCACCCCGCAGCACATTAAAGATGCTGCCATTAGCGCCATTCAAGGCAACTTCACTAAGTACACAGCGGTGGGCGGAACAGCCGAGCTGAAAGATGCCATCGTGCAGCGTCACGCAGCCGACTTCGACTCGGACTATCGCCGCGAGGAGACAATTGCTTCCGTGGGTGGCAAACATGGATTGTTCAACGCCATACAAGTGCTGGTCGAGCACGGCGACGAGGTGATTCTGCCGGTTCCCTACTGGGTTTCGTTCAAAGATATCGTGCGTTACGCCGGTGGCAATTGCGTGTTTCTCGAGTCTGACGAAGCGCAGGGCTTCCGGGTGACCGCGGAGATGATCGAGCGACTGGTCACGCCGCGAACCAAACTCATTATCCTGAATTCGCCGTCCAATCCCTCGGGAGCCGTCATGTCAGCGGAAGACTTGACCGAAGTGGTGCGACTGGCGGCTCAGCGCGGTATCTGGGTGATTTCCGATGAGTGCTACGTGTATTTGAACTACAGCGGCCGCCGCTTCTCCGTCGGATCGTTGCGCGAATATCGCGACCGCCTGGTGATTGTGGGCTCGCTGTCAAAGACCTACGCCATGACCGGCTGGCGGTTGGGATATGCGCTGGGCCCGGCGCCAATAATAAGTGCAATGCAGAAACTGCAGAGCCAGTCCACGTCAAACCCAACTTCGTTTGTGCAGAAGGCAGCAGTCGGCGCCCTGAAAGGGCCGCAGCAGTGCGTTGAGGACATGCGAGTGGAGTACATCAAGCTACGCGACCACGTGGTCAAGGGCCTACGCTCCATTTCGGGAATCCGGTGTACGCTGCCAGAAGGGGCGTTTTACGCTTATCCTAACGTCTCGTCATTCTTTGGGCGCGGCGGAGTGAAGTCGGCCTCGGATCTTGCCGGGAAGTTGTTGCGCGAGGCGCACCTGGCCACGGTGCCGGGTGAGGGATTTGGAACCCGCGATCATATTAGGGTGTCCTATGCCACGTCGGTCGCCGAGCTCGATCGCGGGCTGGAACGCATGCGCAAATTCCTGGGCGCACTCTAAGGCGTGGATGTGCCGGTACCAACCTGTTCCCGCGTACTGGTCCCATGAGCGAACTGTATCCACTGTTGATGCAGCCAGCATTCGATCCGCGCCCCTGGGGAGGGCTGGATCTCTCACCCATCTATCCCAATCATCGGTTTGAGGAGAAGATCGGTGAAGCCTGGTTGACCGGAGACGCGTGCCGAGTAGTGAATGGGCCGCTGCAGGGGCGGTCTCTCGCGGAATTGAGTTCGCAATATCAACGGGAATTGGTCGGGGCCACGGCCAGAGATGCCAGCCATTTTCCTCTGCTGGTGAAATTTCTCTTTCCGCACGAGAAGCTTTCCGTGCAGGTGCATCCTGATGACGAAGCCGCGCAACGAGTGGGTCAGCCTTGGGGAAAAACGGAATGCTGGTACGTCGCACACGCCAAGCCGGGGGCGCGGATAGCGCTTGGCCTTAAAGAAGGGTCCACACGAGCGCAGCTGGAGCAGGCAATTCACGAGAGGCGCGCCGAAGAGTTGCTCAACTGGATCAATATTTATCCGGGCGAAATGATTTACGTTGCCGCTGGAACCGTGCACACTCTGGCGGCCGGAGCAATCCTGGTGGAAACTCAGCAACAATCGGACACAACTTATCGCTTGTACGACTACGGACGCCCCCGCGAATTGCATCTCAAAGAAGGCCTCGCTGCCGTGAAGGAGAAAGTCGCGTCAGGTAAAGTAATTCGTCCGGCGCCCTCGTCCATTAACGGTGGCGGGAGTCTACAGGCGCAGTTGATTGCTGCGCCTTTCTTCACGGTTAATATGTTCGAACTCAAGGGGCCTCATGACTTCCGTACCCAGGATCCATTCGCCAAAACCTCGGTTCAGATCATGGTGGCAGTTGAGGGTTGTGGCATTGTCGAAGCTCCTGGGGCGGAACCGGTCATGATGGGGAAAGGCGACGCTGTCGTAGTGCCGGCGTGCGTTGACGAGTTTCGGGTGCGCCCGCAGTGGACAACGGAATTCCTCATGTCCGCGGTGCCTGGCGGATTGGTACCAGAACCGGCGACGAGAATGTAGAAAAGCATCTTAAATCTGAAATCCACAGACCTGTGGCTAACAAGAACTTCTATCCCGTGATCCTTGCCGGCGGGCGTGGCACACGCTTCTGGCCGCTGAGCCGCAAACGCCTAGCTAAGCAACTCCTGGCGCTTGACGGAAAACAGACCATGATCCAGCAAACCGTGGCTCGCCTGGTTCCGTTCGCTCCCGCCAAACGTTTCTGGGTCATAACCAATGAAGATCTGCGGCGTGCGATTGGCCGCCAGCTCCCGCGACTCAGTAAGTGTCAGATCCTCGCTGAGCCGGTAGGCCGCAATACCGCACCTGCGGTTGGACTAGCAGCATTCATTTTGTTGCGTAACGATCCTGATGCGATCATCGGCATGTTCCCCTCAGACCACGTGATCGCAGACGAAAAACGGTATCGCCAGGTTTTGGAGAAAGGAATCCATATTGCCAGCGCGGACGAAAACATTGTCGTGTTGGGAATTCGCCCCACGCGAGCCGAGACCGGTTATGGCTATATCGAAACCGGCTCTGACTGCGGTGACGGGCTGAGAGTTCGCCGGTTCACCGAGAAGCCCGATGCCGAGAGGGCCGCTGGATTCCTAGAGTCAGGCAACTATTTCTGGAACAGTGGAATGTTCTTGTGGAGCGCTCGCACGCTGGCTAACGCATTACACGAGCACCTGCCCGAGACGGCAATGGTACTTCAACAAATTTCGGCCGCATTCGGCACACGAAGGTTCACCGAAATGTTCCGTCGCCTGTACCCAAGGTGCGAAAATATAAGCATTGACTATGCCGTGCTAGAGCGGAGGTCTGCCAAAGGCGAGCGGCAATCCAATATCTTCTGTCTACCGGCTGATTTTGGCTGGAATGACCTGGGATCTTGGACTTCGTTGCATGAACATCATGTGGGAAAGCAGCAGTCAGCGGACGGCAATCAGATTTCTGCGGCCGGCATCTTCACGCTGAACGCTGAGGGCAATTACATCCATGCTCCACGAAAATTCGTGGCGGCAGTGGGCGTGAGTGATCTGGTTATCGTCGAAACCGAAGACGCGCTGCTGATTACCAATCGCAAAAGCGCGCAGGATGTCGGGAAAATTGTGAAATATCTGGATGAGAAAAAGCTGCACAAGCTGGTGTGAGATAGCTGCTGGCCAATCATCCTTAGACAACCCCCCAACTAAACAACAATGGCGAATGACCAAATCAAGTTCGGTACCGACGGCTGGCGTGGCGTAATCGCTGATGACTTTACGTTCGACAACGTGCGCCGTGTGGCTGGCGCCATTGCCGCTTATGTATTGAAACACGAAGACGCGCAGCGCGGGGTCATCGTTGGTTACGACACTCGATTTGCCTCGCAGCATGCGGCCAGGGTAGCCGCCAAGACTTTGGCTGGGGCGGGAATCCCAGTCAAACTAGCCGACGACTACACTCCGACACCTGCGATTTCCTATGCGGTGAAGACCCGGCAGGCCGCTGGCGGAGTGGTTGTCACTTCCAGTCACAATCCATGGAACTGGAATGGCATGAAGTTCAAGAGCAAGTTGGGCGGATCGGCCGCTCCTGCGATCATGCAGATAATTGAAGAAGCGCTTCATGCCGTCGCCATGCCTAGCGGCGAAAAGGCGGCAATTGAAGAAGTTGACCTCAAGCAGCCATACATTGCGGCCGTCTGCGCATTCGCTGATGTTGATCTCATCGCCAAAGCCAAATTCAAGTTTGGGGTGGATGCGATGTATGGTGCTGGACGGGGCGTGCTGGGACAGATCTTTACCAGTCGTGCTATTCAGCATGTTGCCATCCGCCAGGAGTTAAATCCATTGTTCCCAGGAATTAATCCAGAGCCCATCGAACCACACGTGGCTTTGCTTCAACAGACGGTGGTGAAAGAAAACTGCCACGCCGGTCTGGCAACGGACGGCGACGCCGATCGCATTGGCGCGGTGACCGAAGATGGCTCATTCGTCGATGCACACAAGGTTTTCTCTATCCTTACGCACTGGCTTTTGGAGCGAAAGAAATGGCCTGGCGAAATTGTGCGCGCCTTTAACACAACCGGCATGGTGGACCGCATCGCGGCCCGTCATGGGCGCAAACTGAACGAGTGCCCAATCGGGTTCAAGTACGTCACTGATCTGATGAGTGAGCGCGAGATTCTCATCGGCGGTGAAGAATCTGGCGGCATAGGATATTCGCGCTTCTTGCCGGAACGCGACGGAATTCTCAATTCCCTACTGCTCGCCAATGTAATGGCCGAAGAAGGCAAACCTCTCGGCCAACTGGTAGCCGATCTGCAGCGCGAGTACGGACCGCATTACTACGGTCGCCGGGACCTCCACATTTCTGAGGATATAAAGCAGAGTGCAATTCAGCGGGCGGGTTCGGAGCGGACCAAACGTCTCGGCCCCTACAACATCATTAAGAAAGAGGGCCTTGACGGTGTGAAGCTCTTTCTCGATGCCCCTACGAATGGCAACGGAGCGCAGCCCTGGGTCTTGCTTCGGGCTTCTGGCACTGAGCCATTGTTGCGAATCTATTCCGAGGCGGCGTCGCCCGAGCTTGTCTCTGAGATCCTGGGCAACGCGGAAGTGTTCGTCAAGGCCTAGGGGAGGACATCAGTCGTGGCAGCCCACACGCGCATCTAACCACTAGTAACTACCCACTGGCCACTGTACTTCCAGGGCCTCGCGTTTCGCGTCTGGCAATACGATAATTAAGAAATTCTAAAGATCGCTGATCAAAGATGAGCTCCGCGGCCGCCGCCATTCCGGTTCCAACCGACTCGCCACAGGCGCGACGCTATAATCGCGTAAAGCGCTGGCTGGGGGTTAGCGACTTTGTCTTGGGACTGGTACTACTGGTCGCCTTGTTAGTGACGGGATGGAGTAACAGCTTGCGCGATCTCGCCTATCGGGCTGCCTTTCAAAACTATACCCTGGCCGTATTTCTCTACGTTTTGATGCTGATGACGGCTGGAAAATTGCTCGGATTGGGACTCGAGTACTACGGCTTCCGCCTGGAGCGCCGATTCCAACTATCCAATCAAAGGTTGCGCTCCTGGGTTTGGGATGAGTTCAAAGCTTTCTTGGTCGGACTCGTCATTGCGACGATTTTTGCCGAATTGCTGTACTTCATTCTTCGGCAAGCCCCGCAATACTGGTGGTTTATTGCCTGGGCAACATTTCTGATGCTGTTCGTCTTGATGGCTCAACTGGCGCCTGTTGTCCTTTTTCCCATCTTCTACAAGTTCGAACCGCTAAAAAATGAAGAGTTGAAAGCCCGGTTGGTACGACTCAGCGAGCAGGCGGGGACGCAGGTGCGGGGGGTATACCAATGGAAGCTTTCGGAAAAGAGTAAGAAGGCGAACGCCGCCTTGACGGGCCTCGGCGCCACCAGACGCATCATTCTGGCTGATACATTGCTCGATAATTATTCGGCGGACGAAATTGAGGCGGTACTGGCGCACGAACTCGGCCACCATGTGCATCGGCATATCCTCAAGAGCATCGCAGTGCAGGCGGGGATAACGCTCATAGGTTTCTGGGCTGCGAACTGGATCCTGCACTACACGGTCGACCGCATGCACATGTTTGAGACCTTGTCTGATTTTGCTAATCTGCCGCTGCTGGCTTTGGTCTCGATTGTGCTGTCATTGCTGGTCTTGCCGGCGTTAAATGCTTATTCCCGTTACAACGAGCGCCAGGCTGACCGCTATGCCTTCTGTTCCATCCCCAAAGTCGATCCTTTTATCTCTTCTATGAACAAGCTGGCCCAGCAAAATCTGGCCGAGCGCTCCCCGTCCAAATGGGTAGAATGGTTTTTCCACTCCCATCCGGCAATTTCCCGGCGCGTGGCCGCTGCCGAGGCTTGGGAAAGAATGCGACCTAGGGCTGTCTAGACAGCTTTTTTGGCGGCCCGCAGGATGGCTTCCACCCGCCCTAGATCTTGCTCCGTATCCACTCCCACGGTGTCGAAGGGCGTTTCTCTTACATATATCGGAATTCCATTTTCCAGAAAGCGCAATTGCTCCAACCGTTCAGTGTTCTCTAACGGAGATTCGTGAAACTCGACAAATCGGTTCAGCGCCGACTTACGATACGCATAGAAGCCCAGATGCTTGAAGAAGGAGGGGTTCGTCGCTTCGCGATCGTAGGGAATTGTGGCACGGGAGAAGTAAAGTGCGCGGCCAGTTCTGTCGGTGACGACCTTCACCGCATTTGGACTGTTGATGTCCGCCGCCTGTGCCAGCGTTTTCAATGTCCCCACTTCGACATTCGGATCCTCCATCACATCAAGTAGCGCAGCGATATGCTCAAGACGAATGAGCGGTTCATCACCCTGTACGTTGAGATAAATATCCGCCGCCACCAATTGCGAGATTTCGTGCACGCGCTCAGTCCCGCTGCGATGCGAGCCCGCCGTCAATTGTGCTTTCCAGCCGTTGTGCCGGCAAACTCCGACAATCTCATCTGAATCTGTGGCGATGATGACGTCGTCAAGCAATGGCGAGGATTTGACGGCTTCATACACCCGGCCAATCAGTGGCTGCCCAGCGATCTCGCGCAACATCTTACGCGACAGGCGGGTGGAAGCGAGGCGAGCAGGAATTACAGCGATGGCCTTCATCCCGTCCTAGTGTCAATTTTCTCCCTCCCAGTTGCAACAGGCTGCGACCTGAAAGCGTCTGATAGCGAGAAAGAAGCTGCGACTCAGTGTTTGGCGTGAAATACATGCCTTTGGACGTCCGGCCAGAACTCCGTGAAGCCATTTTTTCCCATGAGTCCGAGAAACCCCCACACGGTGCGAAGCAACGCGCTCCGCGTATTGGCCTCGCTATCGGCCCGCCAGGTGTTGGAGAGGAAGTTGTTTCCGGGGGTAGAAATATATCTGGCATACGCAGGCGTGAGTTGGCCGTTGCGATCGTGGGCAAGGAAAGTCATGATCACGACATTCTCCAGACGTCCCTTGAACGGCTGGTGGTATGCCCGAAAATAACGGGGATCTTCTTTCCAGAGCGCGCCCAATCCCGCTTCCATGGCATTGCCGGTTGAAACACCCGTGAGCCGCATGCCATAGCGCTTGCCAAAGCCCGCCCACGAACTGCCGTACTCTTTCGGGGTGTCCCGGGCAGTGCCAAAGCCGGCAGTGAAGAGACCCACTGTGAGAGTCTCTGGGCCGACAGTGCTGTCGACGAACCACTTAAAGCGCTGGCCGCCTGTAATGTAATGATATGGCTTGATAGAAAAAGAGGCAGAATTGGGCAGATCATCTTGCTGTCCCCGTTCAGGTTTCGCCGTCTGCGCCGGAGCAATCCCGGTAACGGCGAGAGAAATTACGACTACCAGCAAGTATTTATGATTCACGTGATATTAGGTGCCACGAAACCAGTGAAGGCGCCAACTAATTGTACCTGCGAGGTCAGTCGAACGGGCAGAACACATGCCATTAGTGTTCTGCAGTGGGGATGCCAGTCCGTGAGCCTGTGGTAGGATTTAGTCTGTCGGGCGCGCATGAGTAAAGAAAATGCCACGCCCAATCACGACATCCTTTCCGGCACGCTTGCAAGTTCCTCGGAGCGGATAATTGCTACCGCTGAGACTTGACTGGTTTCGAGAACTACTGACAGTCAAGCTGAGGGGGGTAGATTTATGCCTGGCAGAAACATAATAGTTTTTCTGCTCGCTGTGGCAGCCTCCATGGCCTCATTCGCCGTGACAGCAACGGGAACGGCCGATGGCGATCGGGAAGCCGTGCTGCAGACCGTGCATATGCTGCTTGATGGTTGGCGAGAAGCCGACGCAAGCAAACTAGAGGTGGCCCTTCACCCTGACTTCCGAGAGGTTACCCTGCATCTCCAAGATGGCAAGTGGAACTTTGCCGTCGAGGAACGCGACAGGTTGATTAAGACCATGGGGCGCATTTCGAAGGGCGCCTGGGACGATCAATTGATTGATCCTCAGATCCACGTCGACGGACCAATAGCCGTGGTGTGGTCGCACTACAAATTCATCGTAAGATACAAAGAGAACGGCGTGGCCCACGCGCCGATGCACTGTGGCGTCGAGACGTTCCAACTCTATCGCGCGGAATCCGGCTGGAAGGTCGTCAACTTTGCCGATACGCACGCGGATAGTTGTCAGTGAGGAGGGGCCTCCGCCTCATAATACTTAACGGCGCAGGTTTGCGCTCGGTGCCCGTCAGTTTTGTGATTTCCTGCGTTCTGGCGCAAGTAGCTCTGGCAAGTTATAGCGCATAATTTGCTTGTCCCAGTGGCGGCGTAGCTCAGGTGGCTAGAGCGACGGTCTCATAATCCGTAGGTCGTTGGTTCGAGTCCAACCGCCGCCACCAATCAAACCAACAGCTTCCGTGGAAATCTCGCTGTCCGCAGCTTCTGCTGGTTGTGCGGGAGTTGCATTTTGTTGCGGAGTTGTTTTTTCTTCCTGCTCCAGGACCTCGTCCAGCCGATCCACGAAACACACGTTTGCGCCCGGGATCAGGTGCCCGTAAATATCGACCGTAATCTGGATTGAACTGTGGCCCATCTGCTCCTTCACATACACAATCGAGGCGCCGTTCTGAATCAGAAGCGAGCCAAACGTGTGCCTGAGATCGTGAAGCCGGACCTTGCGAATCCCAGCCTTCATGAGCACGGGCAGGAAGTAGCGATGGTACAGGTTGTCAGGATCAAGGATCGAGCCCTCGGGTGAGCGAAAGACTAACTCGTCCGAGATGTCATTCTTCCCTTTCAGGAAAGCTTCCAGCAGCCGCTTGTCCCGAAGTTCGATCAGCACATGCCTAAGCTCGCGAGAGAGATCTACGCGCCGACTCTTTTTGCTCTTCGTGGTCGTGTGCTCGCGGCGCACATAGTTGTGCCGCACGATCATGAAGCGGTTGGGATCGCTCTCGTCCTTGCCGAACTGGATGTCGCCCCACTGCAGGGCCACAAGCTCGCCGCGGCGGAGGCCAGCCCGCATGGCGGTGAGAAACAGGGCGTAGTAGTCTGCGCAGATCTCTTTCGCAGCCTCAAGAAATGACTTGACCTCAGCTGGTGTGAGTGCCACGCCTTTGGTCTCGGCCGTTTTGGCCGTCCTGGTAAAGCGCCCTAGGCGGGCCGCAGGGTTTGATTCCAGCACTGCGCCCCTGGCGTCGGCTTCCCGTTCCACATCGCGGAGTAGATCACCGTCCGCCCATCGGGCGCGAAGGCCGCGGATTGGACAGATCCGCGCTGGAAGGTGAGCTGCCGGAATGTCGGCGATGCTGCCGCCGAACGTGCTCCGATGAAATAGCCCGCCAGCAACATTCCGATCATGCCTGCCACCACCACCGCCGGCTGCCACCACTTCCTGAGGCGCGGCTCCGAGATCGCCGCTTCCTTTGCGGAGGGCGTCTGCCCTGAGAGCAATTGCAGGTCGAAGGCAATGTCGTGCGCCGATTGGAAGCGCTCCTCCGGGTTTTTCTCCAGACAATGTTGGACGATGTGCTCGAGGCCCGGCGCGATCCCGCGGTTGGTCTCCGTCAAGTCCGGCGGTTCTTCCCGCAGGATAGCGCTCATGCTGTCGGCGGCCGTCTCGCCGTGGAATGCCCTTCGCCCAGATAGCATTTCGTACAGGATCGCACCGAAGCTGAACAAGTCCGAACGCTGGTCGGCCGGCTTTCCCCGAACCTGCTCTGGCGACATGTAGCCGACGGTCCCCAGCACCACGCCAGCTTCGGTTTGGTGCGATATGGTTTCGGCACCCTCGTGTTCTGGCTGCATGAGTTTCGCCAGCCCGAAGTCCAGAATCTTTACGCGGCCATCGCGGGTAACAAAAACGTTCTCCGGCTTGAGGTCACGGTGGACAATTCCTGTCTCGTGCGCCGCTGCGAGCCCTTGCGCAATTTGCACCGCGTACTCGATGGCTTTGCGCACTGGCAAGGCCGCGCCGGAAAGCCGTTTGCGCAAGCTCTCGCCTTCCAGCAGCTCGGAGACGATGAATGGCGCGCCCTCTCGCGTTCCGATGTCGTAGATGGCGAGGATGTTGGGATGATTCAGCGCTGCCACCGCGCGGGCTTCTTGCTCAAAGCGTCGTAGGCGTTCAGTGTCGGCAGCGAACGACACAGGGAGGACTTTGACAGCGACATCGCGTCCCAGTCGCGGGTCACGCGCGCGATACACTTCTCCCATGCCGCCCGCGCCTATAGGCGATTGAATTTCATACGGACCGAGTTTGGTGCTGGACGTGAGGGCCATCTATTCGCGGCATTATAGTACCAAGGAAAAAGCGTTGCAGCGGATCCGACGATTGGAATAGATCAGTCGTCGGCAGTCCGGGAACTGAGCGGAAATTGTTAGGTTTTGGCACTGTGATATGTAGAGCCAACTGTTTTCGAACTTGCAAGGAAAACGCCCGCGCTAGGCGGCCGGGAAGAGCATGGGGAGCGGTTAGAAATTAGGTCGCGACTGTTTTAGGTTTGGAGCGCAATACTTCCTCCTTTGCTTGCCGCCAGTCATCCGTTGCGTTTCCATCCACCCCGCCACGTTCTTGATACAACTCATAAGCGCGCTTGCGGATTTGCTCTTCGATTTCGGCATCCATTAGGTTTGGTCTGAGGGGGATAGGAGAGTTGGGACTCAGGGCGGACCACTTCAGCTTGTCACTCCGTGTGGCGGAGGTAGGCGCACGCCGGAGACTTCTGGCGGGAAGAGAAGCGATTGTTGAAGTGCAGTTTTCGCGCTCAGATAGTGCCACGAGCTGCTTGATGATTTCTCCTTTTTCCCATTTTTCTGCCCGTTTGGGCTCAGCCGCGCATGTTTTCGCGAAGATAGCGAATACTGCCAGGGCAGTCACAACTCCCATGAAAATGCATACGAAGCTAACCATGTACGCTGCTTTCTTGGCACGTGTGGTCAGAGCAGGTGTTCAATACAGAAATTGTGCCTTTGCTGGAGCTGCAGGACCTAGGTTACCGAGGTTGCTGTCCCGAGCCGGCCTTTGCATTGTCCTCGTGCGGCGCGCAAAGCGGGTCCCACTATTTCTTTTCCGCACATACTGCGACAAGTTGAAGGTACGAAACTCTTAAGTGTAATCGCAAAGGCAATCAGCCCAGCTCTGAATATAGTCTGAACTAAAATGGGCCTCATGTTGCGAGAGAGTTTCCAACCGAGGTAAGTGATCCCTATTCCGGGCATTGAAATCAGTGCTAAATAGGCCACTATGGCCAGTATCATCAAAAGTCTTTCGAAGACCATCATTTTTTGGATTATCCTCGCAGACAAGCGCGAATGAAAGCCCCTCGTATAAACCTAATGGAGCTGAAGGTTCGGGATTGTTGACGAAAGCAGGCGATTACACTCATAACCCTACGGTAGATGCCAGACCAGCGGAAACGAAAAAACTCCTGCCACGAACGCGTTCGAAAATTCGCCAGCACACTGTTCACCTTGGCACTCTGCGAAATTCATTGATCGCTAGCACCTCGCTAGTGTGATCGGGATGTTCTCGCTTGAGCCGTTCTTGGAGAGTCGCTACGCTGTCCTTAGAATTCGAGGCGCTGTAGCCGTACATTTCATAAGTACACTCGCAGCCGGGTAAGGGACATGCCACGCGCTCTGGCTTAGGAGCATTCTTGCGCTGCCGGATTTCCTCTTGAAATTTCACCTTGCCGAGCACATCAGTTCTGTAAGCTTTTGGCATCTGCCCAGCTTGCCACAATGTCGGTCATGGAACAAATCTTCTGTCACACCCTCGCAGGAAATTGGAGGTTGCGCTTAGAAAGGTGCAACTGTTGTAAACAGCGATTACACCAACAACCCTTGTCGCCTCAGGCAGCCTTGCTCAGGACCGGCTGTGCACAGTGCGCGCAGCGCCTAGCCTCGATCGGAATCTCGCTCAGACACTCGGGGCACTTCCTAGTCGTGGGATCGGCTGGGGCAGGAGCCTTTCGCATCCGTGAAATCAGGGTGTTCACTGGGACCACGACGAGAAAGTAGATTGCCGCTGCGACCAGCAGAAACGAAACTGCGGCGTTGAGGAAATCTCCGACGGGAAATGCCGTGCCATTGATGGTAAAGCTGATGGCGGATAAATCAGGCTTGCTCACGACAGCCGCAATCAAGGGCGTGAGCAGGTCTTTGGTCAGGGCAGTGACGACGGCTCCGAACGCCGCGCCGATAACGACACCAACCGCCATATCCACAACGTTGCCACGAAGAATGAACTGCTTGAAACCGCTGAGCATAGCTTCCTCCTCAATTTTGAGGGGGACAATTTTGTTCGATATAGAAGCCTACGTCAAGAGATCGCACAAGTGGAGCGGGGATACTGAGACCTTGCTGCAAAATTTCTTGCTGGCTACTCGTTTAGGCAGGGGAGAACGTACCTCATTAAGCGTTGTAAACTCTGGGGTTCCTAGCGCATGCTTACGGTATGGAGGTATGCCATGGCGACAGGAAACGACCCTATTCTCGACAATCTGGGGATGGCCCACCTGGGCAGCCCCAAGGCATTATTGGGGAAAGGAGGTCACGGGATGCTCGGCGAATTCAGAGATTTTGCAATGCGTGGCAGCATGCTCGATATGGCGGTCGGCATCATCGTCGGCGCAGCCTTTGGGAGAGTTGTGAGTTCTTTCGTCTCCGACATCCTGATGCCCCCGATTGGCTTGTTCTCAGGCCACTCGGACTTCTCCAACAAATTCATCAACCTCTCGGGGCATGTCTATGCCACCCTCGCTGAGGCAAAAGCTGCGGGGGCAGCCACGATCAATTACGGTGTCTTCTTCAATGCTCTCTCTGACTTCCTGATTGTTGCCTTCACGGTATTCATGCTTGTCCGGCAGGTGAATCGACTGAAGAGCGAACAGCAGGCATCCGTGCCAATGATGAGAGACTGCCCATTCTGCCTCTCTGCCGTTGCGATCAAAGCAACTCGCTGTCCGCATTGCACGTCCCCTCTCACCGCGACTTAAGTCAGGGTCCGAAATGGACGCTTCACGCTTAAGGTCGTCCGCGCCCCCAGGGTACGCGGGAGTATTGGACCACGGTCAGAAGGCCGGACACCCAATTTGTGTAATCGGAAAATAGGCAATTCAAGTGAAAAATTTCTTAGCTCTGCCCAGTGCTTACGAACCTCCTGAGCAATCAACCCACCCTCAGAGACGCGGTCAGGTGCCGGAGCCTACTTCAGTGCTTTTTCCAACACAGAGGCAGTGCTCAGGCCGCCTTTGACTTCGACAAACTTGGTCATTACCGGTACGAACTTGCCCGCCATCTCTGGGGACAGGCCCAGTTTGTGGAATGCTTCCCCAACTTGGGCTGTGCGGCCCATACCTCCGGGCAGGGAGTTTTCCAGGTTAGATAGCTCGGAGTGCTCGGCCAAGGCGGGAGCCGCCTTGAGCAGACCATTCATGCCAGGAACGGCGGACGACAGCTTGCTGAATTCCTCCGCGCTCAGGCGGCTCTTGGCCAAAGCGAACAGCGCGCCCGCGCCGCCGCGAGCCTGTTTGCGCGAGATGGAAAGTCCCTCAGTCAGCTGTCCGACGAGTTCCGAGCTGGAGCTTGTCGCGGACGGTGCGACTGAGCTCTGGGCCAGGACGACCTGTACGCCAGCCAGAAGAAAGAGGCCGTACAACCAAGTCGCGGCACACGTAACTAGCAATCGATGCGTTTTGGATCTCATATGTCGTCACTTCCCTTGTAGCCTTAGATAGTACCGCAGGCGACGGGAATCGCCACCGGAAGTGATTCCAGAAGATCAGATCTCCGTTATGTAACCGGGTCAATGCATTATGAGAGAGCGGCCCTGTTGGGTGGAGTAAAGCGGGATGCAAATGGGCTGAAGAGTGACACTTTACCTTGAGGGAAAGAGCTCCGTTGAGCGCGAATGATCTTTCCCTCAAGGAGG
>Ga0307475_10000428_pt1 | contig 24873 bp, 25 predicted proteins | sample atmos_gasesECM1C_FD_203317 | JGI IMG/M metagenome (GOLD analysis project Ga0307475, IMG submission 203317) | Hardwood forest soil microbial communities from Morgan-Monroe State Forest, Indiana, United States - atmos_gasesECM1C_515 | ecosystem: Environmental > Terrestrial > Soil > Temperate... | reverse complement strand
GGAGGCGAGGTTCACTGGAATCAGACCTTGGACGCCAAACTCACGGCACCTCGGATGCCGCCGTGTGGCGACGTGAGGGCTCGCCCATCAACACGAACTCCTCGGCCGCGGTCGGGTGCACCGCCAACGTACGGTCGAAGTCGCGTTTGGTGGCGCCGCAGGTCAATGCGACCGCCAGGGCCTGCACGATCTCTGGAGCGTCCGTCCCGATCATGTGGATGCCGAGCACGCGATCGTTCAGGCCATCGACGACCAGTTTCATGTAGGTGCGGGAACTGCCGCCTGCAAACGCCGTCTTCATCGGCCGGAAATCCGATTCGTACAAGTCCACCGGCCCAAGCCTCCTGGCGTCGGCCTCCGACAGGCCAACCGTCGCGATCGGCGGGTCGGTGAAGACAGCGCTCGCTACGTTTCGGTGGTCCATGCGGGTGCGCAGCTTTCCGAACTCGGTATCGGCGAACGCGCGTCCCTCCGCGATGGCCACCGGCGTGAGGTTCTTGCGATTCGTGACGTCGCCGATGGCCCAGACGCCCGTCACGCTGGTTCGGCTGTCGGCGTCTACCGCGATCGCGCCGCGTGCGTCAAGATGGACACCAACATCCTCCAGACCGAGTCCGGCGGTGTTGGGCCGGCGCCCGGTCGCATTGAGCGCGGCCTCGGCGCTCAGCAAGGAGCCGTCGGCGCGGGTCAGCGTGTAGCCGGCGGCGCTCCGCTCCAGCGAGCGCAAGGCCACGCCGGCAGCAACCGCAATGCCCCGGTCGGCCAGCGATCGAGCCAGCCGAGTGCGCAAATCGGTATCGAAGCCCCGAAGGGGGGTCATGTCTCGAAAGGTGAGCGTCACCTGTACGCCCAGGCCGGCCAGGATGCTGGCGAATTCAACCGCGATATAGCCGCCGCCGATGACCAGCAGCGAGGAGGGCAGCTGACGCAGATTCAACACCTCGTTCGAGGTCATGGCCAGGTCCAGGCTGGGCAGGGCGCCATGCGATGGCGTGGCGCCGGTGGCGATCAGCACCCGGCTGGCGCGCATCGTGCGATTGTCGACCGCGACCGTGTTGGGCGCGACCAGGCGCGCGCGCCCGAGCGCCAGCTCGACGCCCGACTCGGCCAGCATGGTGCGATAAATGTTTTCGAGGCGGTCGAGCTCACGCGCCTTGGCATCGGCCCAGCGCACCATCTCGAAGCGGCCCGCCACGCCGCTCCAGCCGAATCCTTCGGCCTCGTGCAGCTCGCGCCCGAAGCCCGCGGCGTACATCATCAGCTTCTTCGGCACGCAACCGCGCATCACGCAGGTGCCGCCGACCCGGTCGGCCTCCGCGATCAGCACACGCGCCCCGTGGGCCGCGGCCCGACGGCAAGCTGCAACGCCGCCGGAGCCGGCGCCGATGACGATGAGGTCGAACTCGTCAGTCAAGGCAGTCTCCTTGGGTAAGGAGCATGCGCCGGCCCCAGCGCCGCGGCAGCGGTGGGGTCGGCAACAGGCAACGCGCCAAGTCGATCACGTTCTCGACATCGTACCGGTACCCCGGCCGCGCCATCGATCTGGCTTGGCGGGCTACCCGCTCGCGGGCCTGTGCGATCGTTTGCCGGGCGCCCAGAGCACCCGTCCGCACCAGCTTACCTACGGATGGCTCGCAGCATTCTGCCCACCGTGCGCCACGAGCATTTCCACGGGCTCATCTTCAGGCATCGGTCGCTGCAGGCTCCACGACAGTCGAGCCGGGTGCAGGTAGAAGTTCGAGGTCGGATCGACTTGGACACCTCTACGCGCCACGATCACCGCCGGATGTTCGCCTTCGGACATCGGTCGTTGCAGGCTCCAGGACAGCCGAGCCGGGTGCAGGTAGAAGTTCGAGGTCGGATCGACTTGGACACCTCTACGCGCCACGATCACCGCCGGATGCTCACCGGGTCGAGCCGCCTCCGGTTTCGCCCGATCTACGGCCTGTGCGGTCGGGATCGCCAACGCCAGGACCAGTGCAGAAAGTCCAAGAATGCGCTTCGTATTCATCGTCAGCTCCTTCACAATATGACCAGTCGTCTTAGTTCAGGGTTAAAAAAATCGAGCACCGAGATGCCCGTTCCGTAAGAACTCCTGCTACCCGATCAAGCGCCCGAAACCGACCGCCATGAATTCTTTCAACGGCGCCGAGTCGCCTGACACGCGCCCCCGCAGCAACGCACCTTCGAAAGCACTTAGAAGAACGCCTGCGAGCTGCTCGGGCTTGAGCTTCGAATCCACCTCACCGACCTTTTGGGCTTCCTTGATCGCGCCTGCAATCAGTTTCACCCAGTCGTCGAACGCGCTTTCGAGGCGGCGCCGAACCGGCCCGCTGTGATCGGCAAGCTCGCTGGAGAAATTTGCGAGCAGGCAGCCCTTTTTATACCCAGAGTCCACGAACTGCTGTCCCAGTGCCGAAAAATAGCCTTTCAGACGCTTCAAAGGCGGCATTCCGGTGTCGCCGAGCAGTGCGTGCGGGCCTAGTTCGATGTAGCGATCGATGACTTCGACGGCAAGGTCTTCCTTGCTCTTGAAGTGGTTGTAAAACGATCCCTTGGGGACCTCCGCCAGATCGGTGATGTCCTCGACGCTGCTGCCGTTAAAGCCCGCCCGATGAAACTGATCGAGTCCCGCTCGGACGATCTTGTCGCGTACGTTTGGCTTGGCCATGGCCCGAATAATATGACCGGTCGTCTCATTTGTCAAGCCCCTCGTCAAGGTGGGGAAACGTGGGCAATCGAAAGCACATCTTCTTTCGCTCCGCCCCGGCGTCCAGCGGATATCCGACCGGCACATCGAGGATCCCGACGCGCTCGGCGCCCAGCCGGTCCAGAGTGCGGCGGCTCGCTACGTTGTCCGGCTGACAGGTGATCCAGAGCGAGTCCAGTCCATGTCGACGCGCCAATGGCAGGATCAGCCGGCAGGCGCGCTCGGCGTAGCGCCGTCCACGAAATGCAGGCTCGACTGCGTATCCGACCTGACCTGCATACCTGATGATGTCGTCGTTCCAGCCGACTCGTAATCGAATATGGCCAACTTGCTCGCCGGTGTCCGTTTGCAGGCGAAAGAGATAAGCCGGAACGCGCCAAGCGTTGGTTTCGGCCGGCTGACACTCGACCAACACCACGGTCAGGTCCGCGTCCGACGGAAAGTCCATGACGACGAACTCGTGGGGCGGATGCTGCGCTCCGCTATGACTTGGGATAGGGCGTGCCATCCTTGTGCACGAACCGGCCGTCGGCGCTGGAACTCATCATATCGATATCGGAGCAAGTGGTGAGGTCGTGCGGGTTGCGCGAGCCCACCTCCAGATAGACGGCCATCGCTGAGGATTTGTTGATCAGGTGATGGCCATTGCCGGTGCCTTTCGGAAACGCAGCGCAATCGCCTGCGTGCAACACCGTCTCGCCGCCGTCTTCGATGAGCGTCACTTCGCCTTCAAGCAGATAGACGAACTCGTCCTCGTGGCTGTGCCAATGGCGCTGGCTGGACCAGCTGCCGGGCGGCAACGTCATCAGATTGACACCGAAATCGCGAAGCCCGCCCGCCTGGCCCAAGCGCCGCCGCGTACGTGCAGCACAGGGGGCATCGAACGGCGGCGGATAGCCCGAACCCTTCCGCGTGGGCACGGCGGCGATGTCGATCTTGGGCATGCATTGCTCCCTCGTTTCGTGCCAGTAATTTAAACGAAAGCCGCTCGCCGAGCGCACCTTCGGTGAGCTGAGGACTGAGTCGCCGGCAGGCGCCGCCGTGAAGGAGAACGCGCCGATCGGGGGACGCTATTGACCACCGAGGCGGCTGCGTGCGGGCATACTGTCCGCCGCTCGCTTCACCTTCAGCGGACAGGAACTCCCATGCAGACTGCGGACCAGGCCGGGCAGCTCGCCGCGGGCTTTTCGACGTATCAGAAGTGGGTGGTCGGTCTGCTGACCTTCCTGCAGTTCACCATCATTCTGGATTTCATGGTCCTTTCGCCGCTGGGCGCGATGCTGATGCCCCAGCTGGGCATCACGCCCGCGCAATTCGGTCTGCTGGTATCGGTCTACGCGTTCAGCGCCGGAGCATCGGGGCTGCTGGCGGCCGGCTTTGTCGACCGGTTCGACCGCAAGCGGCTGCTACTGGTTTTCTATGGCGGGTTCGTGGTCGGTACGCTGATGTGCGGGCTGGTGCGCACGTACGAGTTTCTCCTGTTCGCGCGCATGATCACGGGCTTGTTCGCCGGCGTCCTGGGCTCGACGGTGTTCGCGATCACGACCGATCTGTTTCCGTATCAGCTTCGCGGGCGCGTGATGGGAATCCTGCAGACCGCGTTCGCCGCCAGCAGCGTGGTGGGGCTACCTCTGGCGCTGGCACTGTCTAACCGCTGGGGCTGGAACGCGCCGTTCCTGCTGATCGTTGCGGTCGCCACGCTCGTCGGCGTGGCCGCGATGCGTTACCTGCGGCCGATCGACGCGCATCTGCAGCTGCGTCTGGATCGCAGCCCGCTGCACCACTTCTTGCACACGGTGTCCATGCGGCGGTATCTGCAGGGGTTCGCGACCTCGGCGCTGCTGGCGACCGGCGGATTCATCCTGATGCCGTATTCGAGCGCCTTCCTGGTGAACAACCTCGGTATCGAGTTCGGCCGGCTGCCGCTCGTCTACCTGGTCACGGGTGCGTGTTCGATCGTGGCCGGTCCCCTGATCGGGCGGGTCAGCGACGCCGTGGGCAAGTTTCTGGTTTTCTGCTTCGGCTCCGTCGTGACCATCACGATGGTGTTGATCTACACCCACCTGGGCGTGACTCCGCTCGGCCTGGTGATCCTGGTCAACAGCCTGCTCTTCGTCGGGGTGTCCTCGCGGATGATCTCGGCCTCGGCGCTGGTCTCGGCCATTCCCGACGCGGCCGACCGCGGCTCGTACATGTCGATCAGCAGCTCGGTTCAGCAGGTTTCGGGCGGCCTGGCGGCGATCCTGGGGGGCCTGATCGTGTCCGAGACCGGAACGGGTGCTCTGGAGCACTTCGACGTGGTCGGATACGTGCTGGTCGCAACCACGCTGGTGACGCTCGTGATGATGTACTTCATCAGCCGGCGCGTTGAAGGGCGCGGCGCCTCTCCCCGATCAGCGTGACCTGCTGCGTGAAGCCAAGCACCCGGCCGATGCCCCCAAAGGCATGGATTCTAATTTTGTGCCGCTCCGATTTTTACGCAAACCTATAATCTGCCGATCCGTGCCGTTGGGGTCCCGCGCCCCATGTCGAGAAGAGACCAGGCAGCGTGAATACAACTGTAAAGAAGTTCGCGATGGCTTGTTGTGCCGCGGCGGCGGTCGCGGTGTTCGTCGTTTCCCAGGCTTGGGCAGAGCCGCCTGACCTCAGCGGCGTGTGGATTCCGGATGTGAAAGATCAGTTCCGTCAGGAAACGGGGAACGCTCCACCCTGGAAGCAGAATATTCTGCCGCAGATCCAGCACATGGTCAGCGAGGAAAAAGCCGGCCGGCCTTTTCTCGTTCTTAGCCATTGCCTGCCGCACGGCATGCCGAGCTGGATGCTGATCACGCACAATGCGTTTGAATTTCTGACGACCCCGGGCCGGATCACGATGCTGGGTGAAGTCGATGGCAACCGGATGCGACGAATCTACATGGACGGACGGTCGCATCCGGAAGACCCCGACCTGACACTGCACGGTCATTCGATCGGGCATTGGGACGGCGAAACGCTGGTGATCGACACCACCGCGATCGCGCCGCAGGCGTATATCGCGATCAGCGAGGCGGTCGGGATACCCAACAACGGCAACATGCACATTCTCGAACGGCTGCATCTGGCCAAGCCGAACGTTCTTTACGACGATCTTGAAATAACGGCGCCGAAGGTTCTCGACGCAACCTGGAAAACGACGCGAATTTTCCGCCGCTATCCCGAGCGCCATTATGAGATCACTGAAGGCGAATGCGTTCAGGAGGACCTTGTCGCAGGCAAAGATCGGTTCGGCAACGACATATTCATTTCGAACCCACAAGGTCCATACGGCTCGGTCCACACCGTGAAATAAGAATGGTCGAGATGCCGCCGAAAATGGTTCTTCTTGTTGCGAGCCTGGTTTTGGGTTTCGGCGGCGCTGCAGCCGCGCACCATTCGAATGCGGCTTACGATAGCGATCATCTCCAAACCATGGAAGGCACCGTCAAGGCCGTCAACTGGACCAACCCCCACATCAGCTTCGTCGTCGCGAAAGACGTCAAGAGCGGCGAGCCCGCAAGTACGTGGGTCTTTGAAGTCTCGAGCCCGGGGGTTTTGACACGTTCGGGCTGGACCAAGCGCTCGCTCCAGCCAGGAGATCACGCGGTTTTCCGCTACGCGCCGCTTCGCGACGGCAGGCCCGGCGGGTACTTGCACAAAGCCATCCTGCCCAGCGGGCAGGAGCTGACTTACAGCCTGACGCCCGCTGAACAATGATCTGATGATCGACGTCGCCCTGAGCGAGCTTACCAAGTGGCTGGCGGCGACGCCGCTGAGCCATACGATCCAGACGACCGGCTGGATTATTCCATCCCTTCAGATCATTCACATTCTTGGCGTTGCTGTCGTTTTTTCCTCCGCGATCCTGGTGGATCTTCGGATCTGGCGGTTGTTGCAGCGCGACGAGCCGCTGCCAGAAGTGGCGCGGCGCTTCCTGCCGACCATCTGGCCGGTGCTGCTGATCCTCCTGGTCACCGGAAGCCTGCTGATCGTCGGTGAGCCGCGACGTTCGCTGCTCAATTCGACCTTCTATCTCAAGATGGCGCTGCTTGCTGGCGCCATCATGCTCACCGTGGGGCTGCAGCGATCGATAGCCTCATCGCCGAATTTTTGGGGAAAGGATCGAGGGCGGCAGATAGCCGGGCGGTTCGCGGCCACCCTCTCGATATTGGTCTGGTGCGGCATCCTATTCGCCGGACGCTGGATTGCTTACACCCAGGCAGGCTGATGCAGCAGCTTCGGGAGTTCATCTCGTACTTCGAGAAGAGCGCACTGGCGGACACCATCCGCGAGAACGATTTGCTGTTTCCCCTGATTGAATCGGTGCACGTGCTCTCGATTTGCCTGGTGGTTGGCTCCATTCTTGTTGTCGATCTGAGGTTGCTCGGGCTCGCCTCGATTCACCGGCCAGTGAGCCGTGTCATCAGCGCAATTTTACCCGTCACCTGGAGTGCGTTTGCCGTTGCTGTTGCTTCGGGCAGCCTGCTCTTCATTTCCAACGCCACCGAGTACCTGGGCAACGGCTATTTCGTCGCCAAGATTTTTCTCATCTGCATGGCCGGTCTGAACATGGCCGTCTTTCATGGGATAAGCGCCAAGGATTTGCCGCGATGGGAAAACGATACGGCGCCGCCGATCCCGGCGCGGCTGGCCGGGGGATTGTCTATTCTGCTGTGGGTTTCGGTGATCACATGCGGGCGCTGGATAGGATTTACGATGCCGGTTCGCTAGGGATGGCGAGTATCCGTCTTCCAGGCACTGTTCTCGCGGTCCTCATCACCTGCGCGGCCGCATCGCCGTCGATCTCCGAACGGGCGGCTCCGATGCCGCCGTTTCAACCCCATGTGGACATGAAGACCTTCATGGAGCATGTCCTTAGTCCGGCCGCAGCGACCATCTGGAAAGTCAACGCACTGGTTATCGACGAAAAGGGTGAGCATGATCTCTCGCCCAAATCGGACGACGACTGGGAACAAGTCCTGAGCGGCGCGGCAACGTTGGCAGAGGCCACGAACGCGCTGATGATTCCGCAGCGGGTGCGGGATCAGGACTGGAACCACTACGTCAAGAAACTGGCGGACGCGGCGACCAAAGCCTGTCGCGCCGCCGAGGCACATGACCTGAAATCCGTCTCGGAGGTCAGCGATCAACTCGATGGGATTTGCGCGGCCTGCCACCGCCACTATGGATTTGAATAAATAGCCCGAACCATCGTCAGACCTCGCGGCACCGTTACCTTTGTAATCGGTAGCTCGCGTCTGGAAATCACAGAGAAATCGTTCGTATCGACACTGACGCCGGTCGGGGCAAGTGCCACTGTGCGGTCAGCGATTTCCGGCCTGCCTATTCCTGTGGATCTGCTTCGTCATTCGACGCACGCCGGTTGTGCGTCTCCACGCTTCGGAGGCTGTGACCCATGCTGTTTGCCCGTCGGAACAGAAGTCTATGGTCCGTGATCGCCCTGATCGGGCTGTGGTGCGCAGGCTCTTCCGCGTCGTGCGCTCAAGGTTCCGTCACGGGCGCGCAATCCGCTTCCGATGCCTGCCCGTCGAATGACACCGGGCTGACATTGCCCCCCGGTTTCTGTGCAACGATTTTCGCCGACGGCGTCGGTCATGCTCGCCATCTCGTCGTCGCACCGAACGGGGTCGTGTACGTCAATACCTGGTCGGGCCGCTACTATGGCGACGACACGCCGCACGCGGGCGGGTTCCTGGTCGCGCTGCAAGACACCACAGGCGCGGGAAAGGCCGACGTGAACGAGCGTTTCGGTGAGACGGTGCAGAGCGGCGGCGCCGGCGGCACCGGCATAGGCCTGTACCGGGGCGCACTGTTCGCCGAGATCAACGACAAGATCGTGCGTTATGCGATGCCCGCCGGCTCGATCGTTCCGCAGGGTCCCGCGGTGCCGATCGTCACGGGACTGCCGTTGGGCGGCGATCATCCAATGCACCCCTTCGCGATCGATCGCGATGGTTCCATGTACATCGACGTCGCCACCGCGACCAATGCCTGCCAGCTGCAAAATCGCGTACTGAAATCTCCGGGTATCGAACCGTGCACGGAGCTCGAGACGCGCGGCGGCATCTGGCGCTATGACGCGAACAAGACGAACCAGGCATTCTCGCCGGCAGCACGCTTCGCCACCGGGATACGCAATGCGGAGGGATTCGCGATCGATGCCGACGACCACATCCTCGTCACGCAGCACGGACGCGACCAGCTGCACGCGAACTGGCCGGATTTGTACAAGCCCGAAGAGGAGGCCACCCTGCCCGCCGAGGAGCTGTTGCTCCTGAAGCAGGGCGACTATGGCTGGCCCGAGTGCTACTACGACGCCATGCAGCGCAAATTAGTGCTAGCTCCCGAGTATGGCGGTGACGGCGGCAAGAAGGTGGGTGCGTGCGCGACCAAGGGTGGGCCGATCGCAGCGTTTCCAGCACATTGGGCACCCAATGCGATGGCGCTGTACGACCAGCAACAATTCCCGGCCCACTACCGTCACGGTGTGTTCATCGCCTTTCACGGGTCGTGGGACCGAGCGCCTTACCCGCAGGGCGGCTACAACGTTGTGTTCCAAGCCTTGGAAGGCGATCGCGCCTCGGATCGGTGCGAGGTCTTTGCTGACGGATTTGCCGGGGCGGTGACGGCGCCCGGTCAAGCCCTGCATCGTCCATCCGGCGTGGCGGTCGGACCCGACGGCTCGCTCTTCGTCTCCGATGACATCCGGGGACGGATCTATCGCATCGTCTATCGAGGCGGTTCGGGCGCCGGCGCCCCGAATGTCACGCCCTGTCCGAGCGCATCGGCTCCCGCCGGCCAGATCAGCGCGAATGACGCCAAGCCTCCCGAAGGTACGCATCCCGATGCCGGCGCCGCCGACGCGACCGCGAGCCTGCCCGTGCCGGCAGGTGCGACCAGGGACGTGGTGGCGCTCGGTGATCGCATCTTCCACGGCCAGGTCGGAGGCGCGACCTGCACAGGGTGCCACGGCGCGGACGCGAAGGGCACCCCGCTGGGTCCCGACCTCACCCGCACCGACTGGTTGTGGGGCGATGGCAGCTACGCAGCAATCGGCAGAATCATCACGGCCGGCGTGCCGCAACCCAAGAAGTACCGCTCCCCCATGCCGCCCATGGGCGGCGCGCAGCTCACCCCCGACCAGGTGTCGGCGGTCGCGGCCTACATCTGGGGCCTGAGCCACCGTAGCGTCCGCCTGTCCAATTCGGCCGCGCGCTGACGCACCTGCAAGATCTGCACGGGGCTCGCAGTCACGAGCGCTGGACTTGCGCGACTGCTGCGACACACGCCGCGGCCGCCGAGCCCGAGGGCAGATCCACGGCCACCGGCGTCGTGGTCCCAGGTTCGCTCGCCGCATCACACAAGATTCGAAACGCGCAGTTTCGCGCGCAGGCTCCTGGCGGCGCGCGCAGCATCGCTCTTTTCGCGTCGCGCGATCGAGTAGTCAACGCGGTCATGAACGGTGGACTCCCGCGACCGCGGCATGGTGTGCCTCGGCCGGCGAAGCCGACAGCAGATCCGAGGCCGCTGGCGCCGTCAGCCAACCGACGAGCGCAGTCAGCAGCAAGGTGAACAGCACGTTCTCCGAGATCCGGTTGTAGGGCTGATCCATCTTCCTTCTCCTGTTTCGACGTGGCAGGGACTACGCTCGCAGAGTAATCTCGATATAGGACAGTTCCTGTCCTATAAGAGGGGGAGACTTCAAAAATGTCCCGGCCAACAGTCCGCGTTCTCGCACTGCTTGAGCTGCTGCAGGCGCGCGGCTCCGCCAGCGGAGCGCAACTCGCGCGGGCCCTGGAGGTCGACCGGCGGACACTGCGCCGCTACATCGCCACGCTCGAGGAGCTCGGAATTCCCATCATGACGTCGCAGGGGCGGTTCGGCGGCTACCAGGTGATTCCAGGCTTCAAGCTTCCGCCACTGATGTTCACGGACGACGAAGCGGTGGCATTGGCCATGGGCCTGCTCGCGGCGCGCAGCCTCGGGCTCGGCCGGGCGATGCCCGCGGTCGCCAGCACCAAGGCCAAGCTGGCGCGGGTCATGCCCGAGCGGCTCAGGGCAAGGCTGAACGCCGTCGACCAGTCCGTCGCCCTGGAGCTCACCCGGCCCATCGCACCCATCGACGAGGATGTGCTCGGACTCATGACCACCGCGGCCCAGGAGCGCAGGAGGATCCATCTGCAGTACCGGACGCCGCAGGGCGAAAATACGCAGCGCGATTTCGACCCGTACGGCCTCGTCTGCCGCGCGGGCCGGTGGTACGCGGTCGGGATGTGCCATCTTCGAAAGGGATTGCGTTCGTTCCGCCTCGATCGGGTCGGCGCCGCGGCCGCTCTGGAAGCGCGCTTCGATCGACCGGCGAGCTTCGATGCGCTCGCTTACCTGAAAGAGTCGATCGCCACGTTGCCCCGCGCCCACCGGATCGAGGTCGTCCTCGCGACGGATCTGGCCGCCGCGCAGCGGGAAATGGTTTCTGGATTCGGCGTTCTGGAATGGACTGGCGACGGCGTTCTGTTGCGCAGCCAGGCCGACGACCTGGACTGGTTCGCGCTGCAACTGGCCGGACTGCCTTTCGATTTCCGGGTCCGCTCGCCGGCTGCGCTCAGGGTCGCGGTCGCGTCGATGGGCCGTCGCCTGGTGCGGCTCGCAGCGCCACAAGGCCGCGCATGACGCTCATGCTCATTGCGGGACCCGTGGCGCATAGGCGATCGCCGCCCGTTCATCGAACGGCAAAACACGATTCTTGAACAGCTTTGTCGTCAGTTCGGTCAATGCAACCGATGGGCTCGAGCGATATGGTGAACCGGTAATATCGCTTTCCATCAACGCAGGGCTTACAGTTCGGCGCAGTGGGGGCTCGAACCCGCGAATAAGAACTCCAGGCGCCGAGGGGGAATGGAAACAGAACGGACAGTCGCGAACGTCCTGGGCGCCGCCGCTTTTCGTTCCGGCCTTTCCCTGATTCTGCTGCTGACGACAGCGCCGGTGCACGCGCAGCAGGCTCGCGAGGGCAGTCAGTTCGAATCGGTGACCATCACCGGGACCTCGGATCGGGGTTACGCCACAGGAGCCGATTACAAGCCGGGAAACGCCGACCTCGGCCCGCTGGGAGACCTGCCGATCAAGGATGCGCCGCAATCGGTCACGGTCGTTCCCGAGGACCTGATCGTGAACCAGCAAGCCCGCTCCGTGAACGATATCCTGCGCTATCTGCCGTCGGTCGAAATCCGCAACCAGCAGGGCTTTGAAGTCTCCCGCCCCCAGTCGCGGGGCTTCCAGGGCAGCGTGGTGCAGAACACCCGCATCGACGGGCTGAACGTGATCGGGACCACCGCGATGCCCGCGGAATATCTTTCCGGCATAGAGGTCCTGAACGGCCTCGCCGGAGCGCTATACGGTCCACAGACTCCGGCCGGCGTGTTCAACTACATCCTTAAGCGGCCGACGGACGCGCCGCTTTACCGCTTCATCCAGAGCTACGACTGGAAAGGGATCCTGACCGAGCAGGTCGATGCCGGCAGGCGCGTGGGGCCGGACGGCCGGGTCGGGTTGCGTGTGAATGCGCTGCACGGCGAGGGCGAAGATTACGTATCCGGCAGCGAGCTGAACCGTTCGCTGCTCAGCGCAGCGGTCGACCTTCACCTCGACAGCGGGACCGTGGTCGAAGCGGACTACAGCTACTACCGGACCGACACGCGCGGACTGCCGGGCTCGATCGTGTACTTCGGCGGCAAGCTGAATCCGCCCAGCGGCTCGACCATACTGCCGCCGGCGATCGACTCGACCCGGGTCGGTTACGGCCAGCCGGACGCGGGCGCGGACCTTGCCACGCATATGGCGCTGGTCAAGATCCGGCACCGCTTCAACGAGAATTGGACGTTCGAGGTCGGCGGTCTTTACGAGGGTGCGTTCCGCAACCTGCTCGGCATCACCAATACCCTGATCGATAACAAGGGGGATTTCACGGTCACGAAGAACTTCAACGCAGTGCCGTACTTCAATATTTACAGCAACGCGGCCTACCTGAACGGCCGCTTCGACTGGTTCGGAACGCGCAACGACGTAGCGATCGGCACCAACGGCTTCAGCAACGGTCAGTTTTCCTATCGTAATTCGATCGCCGTCAAGCTGGGACCTGCGCCGGGTCAGGTCGACAACCTGTCCGATCCGCTCACCTTTCCGATCAAGCCGACGCCCGCGAACGGCGGCAAGTACGAGTCGGGCCAGCTGCTGGTGCAGTCGATCATCGTCGGCGACACGGTCCACTTCAACGAACGCACCATGCTGCAGGCGGTCCTGAGCTCCTCGTACCTTGCTTCGACCAGCTGGTCGACCAAGGGCGCGGTCACCAGCAGCGATTCGCGCAGCGGCCAGTTGAGCCCGACCGTGAACTTTGGCTACAAGCCGGTGGCCGAGCTTCTGACCTATGCCAGCGTCTCCGAAGCGGTCGAGCAGGGCGAGCAGGCACCGGCCGGCACGGTCAACGTCAACCAGATCCTCAGGCCGTACCACGACCATCAGTACGAAATCGGCGCCAAGTACGCGGTGCGTCCCGGTCTGCTCGTCACGCTGGACGGATTCCGCATGACGCGGCCGCTTGCCAGCACCAATGCGATCACGAACGTGTTTCAGGTGGTGGGCACCCAGCGCAACTGGGGCGGCGAGCTGTTCGTTCAGGGCGACGCGACCGACGAACTCAGCCTGATGGGCGGCTGGACCTACGTCGATGCGAGGCTGGTTGGAACCGGCGCGGCCGCGACCAACGGCAAGCTGGTCGTGGGGGTGCCGCACCACAAGGTCGACTTCGTGGTGGACTATCACCCGTTCTTCGCACAAGGCCTCGCTGGAACGCTGGCGGTGCATGCCGAGAGCGAGCGGGCGGCGACCAACGTCAACAATTCGTTCGCGCCATCGTATGCGACGTTCGATCTGGGGGCCCGCTACACGACTGGGCTGCTGTCCCACCACGCGACGGTGCGATTGCAGGTGATCAACGTTTCGGACACCCGCTACTACTCGGCCATTGCGGATGGCAACATCGTCGGCAGTCCAGGTGCCAACACCGCCTACAGCGGGACGCCGCGGACGTTGCAGGCGAGCATCGAGTTGGATCTCTGAGATGAGCGCCCGCCTTCCCGCGTTCGCGATGTTGCTGGCGCTCGTCGCCGCTGGCACGGTCACGCCCGCTGCTGCCGCCGGCGCTGCCGAGACGGTCGAGATCTTTTCGGCCGGCAGCCTGCGGACGGCGGTCGAGGCGCTGGTGAAGCGCGCCGCTCCGGATATCGAGATCAAGCCCACGTTCGGCGGCTCCGGCCTGCTGCGCGAGCGCATCGAGAGCGGCGAGCATCCGGATCTTTTCCTGTCGGCTGATATGGGTTCGCCGCGCAAGCTCGCGCAGGCCGGGCGCACTGTGGTGCCGGTGGTGGCGTTCGCGCGCAATCGGATGTGCCTGGTCGCGCGCAAGTCGACCGGTGTCACCCCCGAGAACCTGATCGATCGGATGCTGGCCAGCGATCTGCGCTTGAGAACGTCGACTCCAGTCGCCGATCCCGCCGGCGACTATGCAATGGCAATCTTCGATCGCATCGACGCCGAGCGTCCCGGCGCCGGCCGCATCCTGCGTGACAAGGCCCTCCGGGCGCTGGAGGCGGCCAAGGCGTTGCCGCCGGTGACGGGGCTGAGCGGGGTGGCGTCTTTGTTCCGTGACGGCCGGATCGACCTGATGGTGATCTATTGCAGCGCCGCTGCCGACCTGCAAAAGGAGGTCGCCGATCTGACGGCGCTGCCGTTCCCGATCGGCCTCGAGCCCGGGCCGGTGTACGGCATGGCCGTGCTGTCCGCCAGGCCGGCCGCGTTGCGCGTCGCGCTGATGCTGCTGTCCGAAGACGGGCAGGCTATCCTGACGCAGGCGGGGCTGCTTCCGCTGCTCGAGCTCCACTGATCGGCGGTTGCTGCCTCGGCCCGGTAGCATCGAAAGACTCGCCCGTATCCTGGCGTTCGGAGACCGCAATGAACGAAGAGACGCTTAACCTCAGCATCCGAAAGTTCCTGAAGCTGGTCGGTGTCAACAGCCAGCGCGAGCTGGAACATGCTGTGTCCCAGGCGATCGCGAGTGGCTCCATCGCCGGCAACGAAGCGTTGAATATCACGATGACACTGGAAGTGACCGCGCTGAACTTGAAAACCAGTTTCGACGGACAGATCCTCCTGCAATAGGCGAAGTCGAGTCCATGCGCACGTGCGATGGGCTCACCCCTCGACGAGCTGCTGGCCACCGTCGATGTCGAAGGTCGCGCCGGTGACCGCCGTGTTCGTCATGAGGTGGACGGCCAGCGCGGCGATGTCGGCCGGGACGACGACGCGTCGGATCGGCAGCGTTGTGCGGAGCTGCTCGCGGCGCTTCTCCAGCTGGTCGCCGAGGATCGCCGCCGACAGTGGCGTGTCGACGAATCCGGCCGCGATCAGGTTCACGCGGATGGGCGCCAGCTCGAGCGCGAGGTTCTTCGTGACGGCGGGAAGCGCGGCCGTGAGTGCCGAGATGAACGCTAGTCCCACCGCCGTGCGGCGGCCGCCGGTGCCGCCGATGAAGAGCAGGGTCCCTCCAGGGCGCACCTTGCTCACGGCGTGCCGAGCGACCTGCAGCTTCAGCAACAGATGGGCTTCGACGTCGCGGCGTGCCGCTTCGACGTCGAACTGCGCCAGCGGCGCGTAGTAGGGACCGGGGCCCGTGACCAGCACGTGGTCGATCGGCGCCGGCAGCTGGTCGAAGAACCTCCCGAGCCGCTCGAAGTCGGTCGCGTCGAAGGCGGCGATACTGGCCCCGAGTTCGAGGCCGACGTGGCGCAGGCGATCCGGGTCGCGCGCCGTGAGGATCACGTCGGCTCCCTCGGCGCGGGCGCGCCGGGCCGTCTCGAGCCCGATGCCCGAGCTGCCGCCGATCACGACGACGGTCTGCCCGGCGAGCTCAGGCTTGCCGCTCATACCGGAGGTACTTCGCCCCGCGCGCTGCAGTTTCTCGAGCGTCATGGGCGGATCCTTGTTTGGAAGAGAGCCCCGCGGAGGGAAATGACACCTGACGCATAGCGTCGGGTCAATTGGACGATGGTGTTGCCCTTGGTATCAGAGGGTTATCCCGAGACCGACGCCTGAGTATCGACGATACCATCGCGCAATAGCTCGATGCGCCGACTTCTGGTGGTTTTGACGGCTCAGGATATCGGCGCAATTTAGAATTTTGGCGATGCAAACCAATCGCTACCGACATTCGGCGCTGACCGTCAGCCTCATCGGACTTGCCGCCCTGGCGTCGGCCATGGGTGTCGGCCGCTTCGGCTTCACGCCTGTGCTGCCACTGATGCAGGCCGAGTCCGGGCTGAGCCTGAGCCAGGCTGCGTGGCTGGCCGGCAGCAACTACGCCGGGTATTTGATCGGTGCTCTCGCCTGCAGCGCCGCGCCCCCTGCTCCACGAAACGCCGTGCGGATAAGCCTGCTCGCGGTCGCGATTTTCACGCTGGCCATGGGTGCGACAAGCGCTTATGGTGCATGGATCGCCCTGCGATTCGCGGCTGGAGTGGCCAGCGCCTACGTGCTGGTGGGCGTGTCAGCCTGGGCCTTGCACACCCTGGCCGAACTTGGGCGATCCACATGGTCGGGCTGGGTCTTCGCCGGCGTCGGTCTTGGCATAGGCGCTGCCGGCCTGGTCGGACTGGTTGCCGGGGTCGGAGGCTACGGAGCAGGGAGCGCTTGGCTGCTGCTCGGAACTCTCAGCGCCGCGGTGGCCGCAATTGTCTGGGCACCCATGCAAGCCGGTGGTTCGATTCCGACCTCGAACACGCCGCGGGCGGCCCGGCTAAGCGCGAGCAATTGGCAATTGATCTTCTGGTATGGGACCTTTGGCTTCGGCTACATCATCCCGGCCACGTTTCTGCCGGCGATGGCTCGCGCTCTGGTCGCTGACCCTTCCGTCTTCGGCTGGATCTGGCCTCTGTTCGGTGCCACCGCGGCGGCATCCACGGCAATCGCTGCACTGTGTCTTCGGCGCGTGACCGCACGCAATTTGTGGGCTGCGGGTCTGGTCGTCATGGCCGCCGGCGTGCTGGCCCCGGTGCTTTTGCCCAGCGTCGGATCGTTGCTCCTGTCCGCAATGTGTGTCGGGGGCACATTCATGGTGATCACCATGGCCGGCATGCAGGAGGCGCAGCGGCTCGCCGGTGCTGGTGCGCCGAGATTGATGGCCGCAATGACGACAGCGTTTGCATTGGGTCAGCTCGCGGGCCCGATCATCATAGGTATGGCGGCGTCGCATCGGGCGATGGGAATAGCCGGCCCGAGCGTGTTCGCCGCGGCACTGCTGTTGGCCGGAGCGTGGATTTTGCGGCGGCCCCAACCCGTGGTTGATTCTCCAGAGCTTGGACACGAACGCAAGCAAGCATGACTGCAGAGCGTGCCACAGAATGCGTCAACGCTTGATCTGACCCAGCATGCTCTTGACGCCGGCGGCGAGGAACGCGACATCGACGCCGACGAGAATCGCCTGAAAGCCCTGAAAGATGTATCGGTTGATCTCGTCGGCAGCGACGCCGAAGATTCCGGCAGGAACTCTGGCTCTATTTGCCGCTTTCAGCACTTGATCGATCGCGGCCTGAACTTCTGAATGCTCCACCTGTCCGAGCAGGCCCATCGACCCCGACAAGTCGTAGGGGCCGATCAGCGCCAGGTCGATGCCCGGGACGGCAAGAATCTGGTCGATTCGCGCGACGGCGTCGACGTGTTCAATCTGCACAATCGCCATCACCGCTTCGTTGGCCTGCTGCGCGTATTCGGCGCTGGTCAGACCCCACCGCAGACCTGCGAAGGTCGGGCCGAAGCCGCGGTTGCCTGCCGGCGGATAGCGCACTGCGCGTACCGCAGCCAGCGCTTCCTCTGCGCAGTTCACGCCGGGCATCATGACGCCCAGTGCGCCAGCGTCGAGCGCGCGCTTCGCCAGCCAGTCGAGGTTACAGGCAAGACGCACGATGGGTGTGACTCGCGTTTCACCCGTGGCTTGAATCATTGCCTGGAGCTTCTCCGTGTCGATCGGGCCGTGTTCCGTGTCGAGCAGCAGCCAATCGAATCCGGCGTGTGCCAGGATTTGAACCACAGGCGGACTTGGCAGTTGAGCGATCGTGCCGATGGCGGTTTTACCGGATACCAGTAGTTCCTTGAAATGGTTTTTCATTCGCCTGCTCCGATCCGCGGCCGGGTGGCTGATGCCTGGGCCCGCTTTCCCCTTGCTGAATCGTACCGTGCCAAGACTCCACGACCCGGCGCCCGCAGCCGCCTCGGTCATTCTGATCTCCAGCGGCGCCGCTCTCGCAGCGTCGCCGAATTCGGCAGGCTAGGCCGGGGTTGCTAGCGATGGGAAAGTCGGCGCGTTATTGCGCCGTGTAGCCGCCGTCGACTGCGATGGACTGTCCGGTGAGGTATCGCGCCTTGTCGCTGGCGAGGAACACGATGGTTTGAGCGATCTCCTCCGGGGAGCCGGCCCGCTTGGCCGGAATCGTGGAAAGGAAGCCGGACTTGGTCTCTTCGCTGCCGCCGACGAAGCGGTCGAGCATCTCGGTGGCAATGGGTCCCGGTGCGACGGCGTTCACGCGCACACCAGCGGCGGCACCTTCGAGTGCCGCGCTCTTGGTGAGGCCTTCGACCGCGTGCTTGCTGGCCGCATAAACCGAGGCTCCCGCGATGCCGACCTGGCCCGCCATCGACGAAACGTTGACGATCGAGCCGCCGCCTTGCGACAGCATCGCCCGCATCTCGTGCTTCACCGCCAGCAGCGTGCCCAGCACGTTCGTCCCGAAGGTGGCCTCGTAGTTCTCGACGGATTGCTCGACGATGGGGCCGACCTGTCCTTCGGTGCCCGCGTTGTTAACCGCCACGTCGATGCGGCCGAAGCGCTTGACGGTCAGCTCGACGAGGCTGCGCACGTCTGCCTCGAAGCGCACATCCGCGCGGATGAATTCGGCCTGCGCGCCCAGCGTGCGCAACTCGGCGGCCAGCGCAAGACCTGCCGCCTCACGCCGGCCGCTGATGGCCACGCGTGCCCCTTCGCGGGCGAATGCCACGGCGGTGGCGCGACCGATGCCGGTGAGCGCCCCGGTAATCAGTACGACGGGCTGGTTCATGAAAGTGCTCCTGGTTGACTGCAACGCGGTCAGTGTGATTGATTCCGGATGATTGATATAGGCGGTAAATGCTCCTATCATTAATTCCAAATCGGAATATATAGGACCCATCGCCATGGACCGGCTGCAGGCCATGAAGACCTTCGTGCGGGTGGTGGAGGCTGGAAGCTTCTCGGCCGTGGCCCACGAGGTGAACGCCACCCAGAGCGCTGTGAGCAAGCAGGTCGCGGCGCTGGAGCGCCAGCTCGGTGCCAAGCTGCTGACGCGCACCACGCGCTCGCTGGCGCTGACCGAAGAAGGCGAACGCTACTTCGAGCAGGCTCGCAGGCTGGTCGCCGAGATCGCCGAAGCCGAAGGAGCGCTGCGCCGCGGCGAGCAGCAATTGGTGGGCTGGCTGCGCATCGCGGCGTCGGTGGGGTTCGGACGCTTGAAGCTCATGCCCCTGATCCAGTCATTCCTGGCCGAGCACCGCGGCGTGAAGATCGATCTGCGGCTGGACGACGGCTTTGTCGATCTCGTGGAGCAAGGCATCGACGTGGCGGTGCGCATCGGCGAGTTGTCGGACAGCAGCCTGATCGCCAAGCGCATTGGCACGAGCCGGCGGCTGCTGATGGCCCACCGCCGCTATCTGCGCGCATTGGCGAAAGGGATCAAGCCTCCCAGGGTTCCCGAAGACCTCATGAAGCACAACTGCCTGGTCTACACCGAGCTGTCCATGCGCAATGCCTGGACCTTTAGCGCGGGCCCAGGCGCGCCCGAGCCCGCAGGCACGACGCACATCGTGCGCGTCGAAGGCAACCTGCAAACCAACAGCAGCGAGGTGATGCGCGCCTCGGTGCTGGCCGGCATGGGAATCGGTTATTCGCCGGAATGGCTCTTTGACGAAGAGCTTGCAAGCGGCGAGGTGCAACGCCTGTTGCCGGATTGGGAACCGCTGCCCATGCCGATCCATCTCGTGAGCCCGCGGGAGCGGCGGCAGTCCGCGAAAGTCAAGGCCTTCGCCGAACACGTCGGCAGGGCGATGGCCAGATAGCGAATATCGCCTTCGGTCTTATAATTAAAAACGCAACGGGCATGTCGTCGCTTAGTGGCCGCCCCGTTCGCTTGCCCATCGGACGATGGGCAAGCGAACCAGTTGGAGGACCTATGAACAGCAAGCCAGAGAGGTTCGATAAAGCGTTTATTGAGCGACAACGCCAGCGATTGACGAAACTGCGCGACGAGTTGGTGGGCGCAACGCAGGGCGAAGAGGCCGAGGAGAAGGACGTAAATTCTCAGTCGAGCGGGCAGGCTGAGGAATACGAAGATGACGCACAGAGGCTCGCGACGCTGGAGCTTGACGGCAATCTGGTCGCTCGCAACGTGCAGCGACTGGCCCAGATCCAGAGGGCGCTGGAAAAAATCGCGGAAGGCACTTACGGGCTCTCCGACGCCAGCAACCAACCGATACCGAAGGAAAGACTGGAAGCGACACCCGAGTCTATCTACACGGTGGCCGAGCAGGCGACGCGCGAATCGACCGGGCCACGAGGTTCCAGGCAAAAGTAGCGGATCTGAGCATGACGCTGGTCGTGTCGGGCCTGTAAACAAGCCCGACATCAATACCCATCGACGTCGATCACAGCCTGGGCAAAGGCCTGCGGGGCTTCCTGTGGCAGGTTGTGCCCGATGCCGCCCTCGATAACCCGGTGTGAATACTTTCCAGAGAATTTCTTGGCATAGGAACTGGCGTCCGGATGCGGCGCGCCATTGGCGTCACCCTCGAGGGTAATGGTGGGCACGTGGATGACCGGAGCCGCGGCAAGCCGCTTTTCCAGATCGTCGTATCTCGGTTCGCCTTCAGCCAGTGCGAGTCGCCAGCGATAATTGTGGATCGCGATGCTTACGTGATCCGGATTGTTGAAAGACGCTGCACTGCGATCGAATGTCGCATCATCGAAGTTCCACTTCGGCGACGCAATCTGCCAAATGAGCTTCGCAAAGTCATGCCGGTATTTGTCGTAGCCTGCCCGGCCGCGCTCGGTGGCAAAGTAAAACTGGTACCACCATTGGAGCTCGGCCTTGGGGGGTAACGGCAACTTGCCGGCCTCCTGGCTGCCGATCAGATAGCCGCTCACGGACACCATGGCCTTGCAACGCTCGGGCCAAAGCGCCGCCATGATGTTGGCCGTCCGCGCTCCCCAATCATAGCCGGCAAGGGTGGCTTTCTCGATTTTGAGAGCATCCATGAAGGCGATGGTGTCGACAGCGAGCGCCGAGGGCTGGCCGTTCCGGAACGTCTCACCTGAAAGGAAGCGTGTCGGGCCGTAGCCGCGTATATACGGGACGAGCACCCTGTAGCCCGCCGACGCCAACAACGGGGCCACATCGACGTAGCTGTGAATGTCATAGGGCCAGCCATGAAGGAGAAGGACCGCACGACCATCGGCTGGGCCGGCTTCGGCGTACGCGACATTCAGCACGCCCGCATCGATCTGCTTCAGGGTGGCGAACGAGGTATTCGTCCCCGGCTGGATCGCGTGCAGATCCACCGACTTTGTACTGCCGGTCTGCGCGCGCGCAACGGAGGTCATTGCGAGCTGGGAAGTGGCAACGGTCATGGCCGAGGTGCCCAGCAGGCGGCGTCGACCAAGGTTGACTCCTTCTGACATTTGGGGCCCTCGAATCGAATTCAATGCTGCTGCAGGATCAGACCAGAGGCGTGCAGACGAATCCATTGGACGATGGTATCGGTGAAAGACCCCAAGCCGGCCGCTCCCGGAACCTCGTGGGGGAATAGTTACCGGAATGAACGCTGGAAATGGGTGCAAACCCCGCATCGTCAGGGCCTTGACAGGAGTCCGTCTTCGCCAGAACACTACCTGCCCAGCCACTGCCGATTCCCGCCCGGCGCGGCCAGGTCCGGTCGTCGCGGACTGCTGACGCAGCCAACCGACCGATCGCATTATGCACGCCGGCGGCCGTCATCACCCGGCTTTCACATGAAGCACCACGACGCCAGGCACCGCAACTTCCCGACGAGCGCACCGAGTGCGCGGTACCAGAGACTGTTCCGGACGAAGACAAGTCGATGACCAGTCCAGCCCGATTGCTCATCGTGGACGATGAAGCGGCGCTGTTGAAGGCGCTGTGCGACACGCTGCGCGACGAGGGCTATGAGCCCACCGGCTTCTCCTCGGGCAGCGCCGCACTGACCGCCTTGCAGAGCACCAAGTTCGACCTGCTCCTTGCCGACCTGATGATGCCGGAGATGGACGGCATTGCCCTGCTTCGGGCGGCGCTCGAAGCGGATCCCGAGCTCGTCGGCATCATCATGACGGGCGAGGGCACCATCGCCACGGCCGTGGATGCGATGAAAACGGGAGCGCTCGATTACATCCTTAAGCCCTTCAAGCTGCGCGTGATCCTGCCGGTGCTTTCCCGCGCGTTGGCCATGAAGCGATTGCGCCTGGAAAACGCACAGCTGGCGCAGCGCTTGCGCGAGCACGCCGCGGAACTGGAAGCGGCCAACAAGGACCTCGAGGCTTTCTCTTTCTCCGTTTCTCATGATCTTCGGGCGCCCTTGAGGTCGATAGACGGTTGTTGCCAGATCATCGAGGAAGAGCTGGGCGAAAAGCTCGACGAGTCAGGCAGGCGCTTATTCAGGGCTGCGCGCGACAGCACCCGGCAGATGGCAAGACTGATCGACGATTTACTTGGATTCGCGCGCCTGGGTAAGCAGCCGCTATCCAAGGAGGCAGTCAGCGTTTCAGTCCTCGTTCAAGAAGTGGTGGCCGAACTGCGCAAGCAAGACGTCAAACGGCGGATTGACGTTCGGGTGACAGAACTGCCAGACTGCGTTGGCGATCCGGCGTTGCTCCGGCAGGTCTTCGTCAATCTGCTGTCCAATGCTTTCAAGTTCACGGGCAAAAAGGAAGACGCACTGGTGGAAGTTGGCTGTGACCTGGCAACTGGCGAAAACATCTATTTCATCCGTGACAACGGCGCGGGATTCGACATGCGCCACTCCCATAGGCTCTTTGACCCATTCCGCCGACTGCACAGTGCCCGCGAGTTCGAGGGTGCCGGCGTGGGCCTGTCCATCGTGCATCGTGTGATCCGCAGGCACGGTGGGCGTATCTGGGCCGAAGCGGAAGTGGATAAAGGGGCAACGTTTTACTTCGCGTTGCCGGAATGACTTGAACCGGAAGTACGCCAAGCTGCGCGACCGTCGACGCACGACCGCAGGGATGCCGCTGTGACCGCCGAGCCCGCCGGTCGAGGGCTGGCATCCACAGAGCGGAAAGTGGGCGTCGGCTTTGTGATTGCGCTCGCGTGTTTGGGCGTCGTTGCAGTGATCTCCTATTTCAGTCTCATAGGCCTGAACGAGAATGCGGCGTGGGTTGAACACACGCACGAGGTTCTCGGTCGCCTCCAATTGCTGCTGGGAGCCATAACCGACTCCGAGAGCGCCGAGCGCGGGTATGTGATCACTGGCGATGAGAGCTATCTGGAGCCGTACCGGCAGTCCGCCCAGATCGTCGAAATCCAGGGCCGGCGCCTGCACGAGCTGATGGCGGACAACGGCCCTCAACAGCAGCGGATCGACTCTGTGGTGCTGCTTGTTACCGATCGACTCGCGGAATTGCGCTCGGTCATCGAACTGCGGAAAATCCAGGGCTTTGCGGCGGCCCAAAGCCGGATTCTAACGGGCAAAGGCAAGCGGTTTCACGATCGGATTCGCGAGCTCATCAATCAGTTGAGCGCCGTTGAGATGTCCTTGCTCAAGGAGCGCCAGCAGCGTGCCGACCGCAGCGCCGCGATGGCTCAAGCGGTCATTGTCGGCGGCGGTTTCCTCGGTTGCGGGCTTGTCGGATTCGCGCTGGTTGCGATCCGCCGGGACTTTGCGGGCCGAACGCGCGCCGAGCGGGCACTGCGCGAGGCCAAAGATGAGCTCGAAGTGCGCGTCCAGCAGCGCACCGCACAGCTTGCGCGGCTGGCATCCATCATCGAATACTCCGACGATGCGATTGCCAGTAAGAATCTGGACGGCATCATCACCAGTTGGAACCCGGGCGCTGAACGGCTTTTCGGCTATTCCGCGCAAGAGGCCCTGGGCAGACCGATGGCGATGCTGATCCCGCCGGAGCGCTCGACCGAGGAGCCCACTATCCTGGCTCGAATTGCACGTGGCGAGATGACCGATCATTTCGAGACGGTACGGATTAGAAAAGATGGGCGCAGAGTCGATGTGTCCGTCACCATCTCCCCGATCCGGGACAGCCAGGGCCGGATCGTCGGCGCATCCAAGATTGCGCGCGACACCACGGACCGCAGGCTCGCGGAAGCCAAGCTGCAGGCTCAACTGGCGCGACTGAGCCTGCTTCAGCAAATTACCCGGGCTATTGGCGAGCGTCAGGACATCCGGAGCATCTTTCAGGTCGTTATCCGAACGCTCGAGGAGCATTTGCCGGTGGATTTCTGTTGCATCTGCCTGCGTGACGCGGCCGAGCAATGCCTGATCGTGACGAGCGTCGGCTTGCACAGCGAAGCGCTCGCGATGGACCTTGCGTTGATTGAGCAGGCTCGGGTCGAGATCGATGAAAACGGATTGGCGCGTTGCCTGGGCGGCCAGCTGGTTTACGAGCCGGATATCGGTCAAGTCCCGTTCCCGTTTCCGCAACGGTTGGTGAGAGGGGGTTTGAGCTCGATGGTCGCGGCTCCCCTGCTGGTCGAAAGCAGGGTGTTCGGGGTTCTCATCGCTGCACGCCAGCAAGCGCGCAGCTTCACCAGTGGCGAATGCGAATTTCTGCGCCAATCGAGTGAGCACGTCGCGCTGGCAGCCCATCAGGCCCAACTGTATGGTGCTCTGCAACAGGCGTACGAGGACCTGCGCCAGACGCAGAAGGCCGTCATGCAACAGGAGCGTCTGCTGGCGCTGGGCCAGATGGCGAGCGGTATCGCGCACGATCTCAACAATGCAAT